>Ga0209067_10000710_pt1 | contig 21040 bp, 19 predicted proteins | sample ColStrG_CSR_2013_FD_187199 | JGI IMG/M metagenome (GOLD analysis project Ga0209067, IMG submission 187199) | Freshwater sediment microbial communities in response to fracking from Pennsylvania, USA - Cold Stream Run_MetaG_CSR_2013 (SPAdes)... | ecosystem: Environmental > Aquatic > Freshwater >...
GGCGTGGGTGACGACCGGGGTGGGACGCGAGCAGGAGGCTAGGAACAGCAGCGAAACTACACCCGCGAGCTTGCGCACGGAGCATGACATAGTCTAGTCTCGGAGATTAGACGTCGCGACACCCGCAAAGGTTTAGGCGGTTTTGGGACTTATTTATTGTGAATTCGCGGCACAGTGTGGCTGAGAAAACGGGCATCGCCGTGGCCCTGGTAGGAGCAGTCGCGGGGCTTTGGTTTACGGCGCTATTCGTGGGAGGCGACCCGAGGGTGTTCGCCTTCGAATGGTTAGGGCTGATGGCGCTCGAGGCGGGACTCGGTGCCGCCGTTTTATGTGGGTACAGCCGGCGACACATCACGCGATCCACGACGATCGCCGCATTGGGGGCACTGGCGGTCTGGACTGGAATTGCGGTAGCGGTTCGATAGTTCCCCCTAGTACTGTCAGAACGACTGATGGGCAAGCCAGACGCGCAGGCGAGGACGCCTACGCCACGATGTGGTATATTACACACAAATCCATCGAAGAATGGATCCAAGAGACGATCCTTTCGGGGAACGGGGAATTTACGGTAAATGTGTGGAATCGCGGGGTTTACACATCTTGACGGGGTGATGAGCAGGGGGTTGGCCCATCGCATCACCGAAACCATTTCGCATCGCGGGCCCGACCAACAGGGAGTTTTCGAAGGCAGCGTGGCGACGCTGTGCGCGGTGCGTTTGAAGATCATCGATCTGGCCGGCGGCGACCAACCGTTTGTGAGCGACGATGGGGACACCGCCATCGCGTTCAACGGCGAGATCTACAACCATCGGGAAATCCGCCGGGAACTGGAAGAGATGGGACACCGGTTCCACTCCAGTTGCGACACCGAAACCGTGCTACACGCCTTCCTGGAATGGGACACCGCGTGCTTCTCGCGAATGCGAGGAATGTTCGCGGTGGCGTTGTGGACCGGATCGCAGCAGCGACTGGTGCTGGTGCGCGACCGCATGGGAATCAAGCCGCTGTACTACTACCGGCACGGGGACGATGTTTTTTTTGGATCGGAACTGAAAGCGATTCTGGAGCACCCGGGGGTTCCGCGGCAGATGGATCTGGCGGCGTTGGATTCGTATCTGTCGGTGAATTACGTTCCCGGACCACAGACTTTGATTGCCGGCATCAAGAAGGTTCGGCCCGGCCATTTTCTGGAATGGCGCAATGGCAAGTTATGGATGGAGCCGTGGTGGACACTGCCGGTAGCCGAAAAGCGGCGCTGGTCGATGGACGCTGCGAAAGAGGAGTTGGATCGACTGCTGGACGACTCGGTTCGGGAGCACCTGGTATCGGACGTTCCTCTCGGTGTTTGGGCATCGGGCGGGCTGGATTCTTCCGCAATCCTGCACTATGCGGCGAAGCAAAGCCCAAAGCGGCTGAAGACTTTTTCAGTATCCTTTCAGGGGCGGAGCTTCGACGAGAGCCAGTATTTTCGGGAAATCGCCCGGGTCTACAACACGGACCATCATGAGTTCGACCTGAACACAGATGTGGAGTTGCGGAGCGCCATCGAGGATTTCGCTTACTACTCCGATGAGCCTAGCGCGGACGCCGGAGCTCTGCCGGTCTGGTTCCTCTCGCGGATGAGCCGGCGGCACGTCACGGTGGCGCTTTCGGGCGAAGGCGCGGATGAACTATTCGGTGGGTACTTGACCTACCTCGCAGACCAAATGGTCCGGCCGTTTAGCCTGTTGCCGGGTGCGCTACGCCGGCTGATGCGGGGCGCGCTCGACCGTTACCTGCCGGTTTCCGACGAAAAGATCGGCTTGGAATACAAGCTGAAGCGTTGGATTGAAGGAAGCTGGCTGCACCCGGACGAGGCGCACTTTTTCTGGAATGGAACATTCTCGAACGAGCAGCGCCACCAGATCCGCCCGGGCTCGAACGGGAACGGACTGCGGACGCTAGTCGACGGTCTGGAAATCGGGTCTGGCGCGGTGCTGGACAGGTATCTGCGGGTTGACCAGAACTATTATCTGCCGGATGACATCCTGTACAAGACCGACCGGATGAGTATGGCTCATTCGTTGGAAGTGCGGCCGCCATTTCTGGACCACCGGATCGTGGAATTCGCGGCAGGACTGCCCCAGAGCCTGAAGATTCGCGGATGGAAACAGAAGCGCCTCCTCCGGGAGTTGATGCGCGGGAAGTTGCCGGACTGCGTGCTGAACCGCAAGAAGACGGGCTTCGATATCCCGACACACGATTGGTTCCGAGGCACGCTGCGCGGACTGCTGATGGACACGCTGACGCCGGAAGCCGTGACGGCCACCGGCATTTTCGATGCAGGCGCAATTGAAGCGCTGATACGCGATCATATGGAAAGACGCGTAAACGTCGGGTATCATTTATGGGGTCTGCTGACGCTGTTCCTTTGGATGAAGAGATGGAAGGTAGAGGTCCTGCCTCCGGAGGAAGCGGTCCGTACGGCCCCGGTCAGGGTGTTCGCTATCAGATAACCGTCGTCATCGTTGCTGCCCTTATCTTCTTGGGTTGCATGGTGAGTCCGCCGTCGTTGATGGACGACGTGGACGCTGTTCAGGCGCAGATTGCGCGCAACATGCTGCAATCGGGCGATTGGGTGACGGCCCGGTTGGACGGTATTGCCTACCTTGAGAAATCCCCGCTGAAATATTGGATGATTGCCGTCTCGTTCCTGATCTTCGGAGTGCATGACTGGGCGGCGCGGGTTCCAATTGCGCTGAGCACGGTGCTGCTGTGCTGGGTGACGGCGCGGTTCGGGGCTTGGGCGTTCGGTCGGCGCAGCGGAATGTGTTCCGGCCTGGTATTGGCGACGAGCGTGGGACTTTTTCTGTTCACCCGCATTTTGATACCGGATGTGATCCTCACGCTTACGATTACGTTGGCGCTGTGGGGTCTGCTGCGGGCTCTGGAAGAGGGCGAACCGCGCCCGGCGGTCTGGGCGATAGTCATGTGGGTCTCGGTTGGCATCGGGCTCTTACTGAAGGGACTGATCGCGGCGGCATTTCCGGTGGCAGCGGGATTGATCTATCTCGGTCTTACCAGGCAATTGCTGGTGCGGAGAACGTGGCTTCGGCTAAGGCCCCTTTCGGGATTGTTGGTGCTATTGCTGATTGCAGCGCCGTGGCATGTAATGGCCACCTTGCGGAACCCGCCGTATTTCGATTTCACCATGCATAGCGAGAAGGGCTCCTACCACGGGTTCTTCTGGTTGTATTTCATCAACGAACACGTGCTGCGGTTCCTGAACCTGCGCTATCCGCGAGACTACAATACCGTGCCGCGGGCCTACTTTTGGCTATTCCACCTGCTGTGGTTCTTTCCATGGAGTGCTTATTTTCCGGCGACACTCCGGTTGAGTTACAGGCGGCCGGACCGCGCCTCCAGAGTGCGCCTGCTTTGCTTGTGCTGGGCCGGGTTCATTCTGATCTTCTTCACGTTTTCCACGACCCAGGAATATTACTCAATGCCTTGCTATCCGGCGCTGGCGCTGCTGCTTGGCCAAGCGATGGCGAGCGGGAACAGGTGGTTGCAGGCGGGCACGAAAGTAATCGCGGCGCTGGCGACTTTGGCGACGCTGACGATCCTGGCGATTCTGTGGCTGGTGCGCGGCCTGCCAACACCGGGAGACATTGCCTCGGCGCTGAATTCGAACCCTGAAGTCTACACACTTTCGCTGGGGCACATGACCGACCTGACCATCGCTTCGTTTGCCTATTTGCGGGCGCCTCTGTGGGTAGCCGGAGTGGCGTTGGCGATCGGCGCGACCGGCGCCTGGACGAGCCGCGGAAATGTACCTTTGGCGGCGCTGACAGCGATGATGGTTTTGTTTTTTCATGCGGCCAGACTGGCTCTAGTGGTTTTCGACCCCTACATGTCGTCGCGGCCGCTGGCGGAGGCGCTGCTCAAGGCGCCTCCAGGCAGCCTGATCGTCGACGACCAGTACTACACTTTCTCGTCGGTTTTCTTTTACACCAACCGCCGGGCCCTGTTGCTGAACGGGCGAGTAAATAACTTAGACTACGGATCTTACGCGCCGGACGCGCCACAAGGTGTGTTCCTAGACGACCAGGAGTTTCAGCGTCTGTGGGGGGCTCCCGAACGGTATTATCTGGTAGCCGAAGGCCCGCAGTTGGCGCGCTTCGAAAAGTTAGTGAATAAGAGTTCACTTCGCGTGAAAAAGATGAGTGGCGGGAAGTATCTTTTTGCCAATCACTGATTTTTTGAAAATATTTAACACGCTTTTTCAATAACTTACAGAAGATCGCAGGCCTAGCCGCCAGGTGGCGGGTGCTAGTCTCAAGTCAGGGAGAAGGTTGCGCGGCTTCGCGGATGCGAAGTTGGACGCCGGAGGGCCGGCATGCCCCCGGATGCACGTTGAACGGCTTCGCGGAATTCCGCGAAGCCGTTTCTATTTGAGGAGCACGGATGCAGGGCAAAGGCAGGAACACAGAAAGGTCTCCCAAGGATTGCCGGGACTGTGAACGTTGGAACGAGGTCAAAGAGCGCGTTAGAGTTTCGGAGGCGCTGGAGAAAGCGATCAAGGCGGTTGAGACGAAGATCAATGCCGAGGATTTCAAGCCGACCATGGCGGAATATCTCAAGCTAATTCAGATGGAGAAGGAACTGCAGCAGGACGACGCGAAGGAGATTAAGGTCACATGGGTCGAAGCGGCGGTGAAATCAGAACCCGAGAAATAAGGTACAAGCCGCTGCCATCGCAAAGACGGTTTCACGATTTGGACGTAAGATTCAAGGGCTTTTCGGGGCCGATCGGGTCCGGAAAGAGCCAAGCTCTCTGCCAGGAGGCCATCCGGCTGAGCTACTTAAACCCTGGAAGACTAGGGCTTTTGGGCGCGCCGACTTACCCCATGTTAAGGGACGCGACCCAAGCGACGCTGTTCGAGATTCTTGACGGCAATGACATTCCATACGATCACAACAAGGCCGAGAACACAGTAGTGATGCAAGACACCGGATCCAGGATGTTATTCCGGCCAGTGGATGAATTCGAGCGGCTGCGAGGCACGAACCTGGCATGGTTCGGGCTGGACGAGTTGACGTACACGCAGGAAGAGTCCTGGTTGCGATTGCAAGGACGTCTGCGGGACCCAATGGCTAAGAGGCTATGTGGTTTCGCCGTATGGACGCCAAAAGGGTACGACTGGGTTTACCAAAAGTTCGTTGCGGAACCGGTGCCAGGTTATCAAGTGGTGACGGCCCCCCCGGAAGAGAACCGTTACCTCCTGGACCAGATCCCGGACTTCTATGAGCGGCTGAAGGACAGTTACGACCCCAAGTTCTACGAGCAAGAAGTAATGGGGATGTACCTCAGCATGGCAGGCGGCCGGGTTTATAGTGCGTTCGACCGCAACCACCATATCAAGACGATTGAGGTGAATCCATCGAGGACGCTGTACTGGGCGCTGGATTTCAACGTCGACCCGATGAGTTCGGTGATCGTCCAGATAGCGGGTGGGAAGGTTTTCGTGGTGGACGAAATCGTGATCCGGCACGCCACCACGGCGCAGGCTTGCGAGGAGTTCATGAAGCGGTTTCCCCATCACCGGAGCGACATTGTAGTGTACGGAGACGCTTCCGGAAACCAGAGGCAGACGACAGGATTGTCGGACTTTGAGATGGTCCGCGACTACTTTAAAGTTCATACGACAACGGAGGTGAGGTACCGGGTACCAAAGTCCAACCCGGCGGTGCGGGATCGGGTGAACCTGGTTAACCGCACCTTGCTGACGGCTGGCGGAGACATCAATCTGACGGTGGACCCGAAGTGCAAGGAACTGATCAAAGATCTCGAGCAAGTCTGTTTCAAGGCAGACACTAGCGAGATCGACAAGACCCGGGACCGGCAACGGACCCATGCGTCGGATGCACTGGGCTACCTGATCTGGCAGGAATTCGCGCCTGGTAAGGACGCCGGGGAGAGGGGCCATCGAATGGTTTAGCCATGCAGAACATTAACCGAGAACATCCGGAGTACATCGCACGCAAGGCGATGTGGAAGCAGTATCAAGAGCTCTACGCAGGCGGCGAGCGGCTGCGCATGAACGCATCAGAGTATCTGTTGCGGCGGCATAAGGAACCAAGCGAAATCTACCAAGAGCGGCTGAGCCGGGTGTTTTACGAAAACTACATCGGGTCGATCGTGGACTGGTATGCGGCGACGCTGATGCGGCGGGAGCCGATGTTGTTGTTCGAAGGGACTGACGGAGTTGCTAAGACTTTCTACAACGTCCTTTCGGAGGACTGCGATCTGAAGCAGACTAATCTCCACGAGTTCTTCCGGCAGCGGTTTATCCAGACCATGGTGTGCGGAAGAAGTTACATCGTGGTGGACTTTCCGCGAGGCGCCGGGCCGGCATTGTCGAGGGCGGAAGAGGACGCCTCGGGGCGATCGCGAGCCTACCTGGTGGACTACAGCGCGGAGGAGGTCATCAACTGGAACTACGACCCAACCGGAGGATTGGATTGGGTCGTAATCCGGACATCGTGTTTGCAGCAATCGAACGTGACGGATCCGAAATGGGAGAAAGAGACGCGGTGGATTTACTACGACCGCGAGAATTTCCGAGTGTTCCGTAAGACGGGCGAGGCGAAACCGCTGGAGTTGATCGATGAAGGACAGCACGGGTTCGCGTCTCTACGACGCGTGCCGATGTTCGAGTTGAGAGTGTCCGAAGGGCTGTGGCTGCTAAACAAGGCGGCGCTGCTCCAAGTGGAACACTTCAATAAATCGAACGCCCTGGCGTGGGCTTTGACGATGGGGCTGTTCGCCACGCCGGTGGTCTATACGGACCGGGAATGGAACCAGATCGTCGGCGAATCCTACTACATCCAGCTCGGACCGCAAGACCGGTTTGGGTGGACGGAGCCGGAGGGCAAGGTTTATCAAATAGCGGCTGACAACCTGGTGTGGTTGAAGGACGAGATCTATCGCGTCTGTTACCTGATGAACCAGGCGGAGAATCCGAGTGGAGGCGCGCTCCGTATGTCGGCCATGAGCAAGCAGCGAGACTTCAGCGTGACGCAGGAAGTGCTGCGCGCCTACGGCGACGCGGTAAAGGACACGATGAAGCAGGTTCTGCGGGCGATCGCGGAGGCAAGGCAGGACGGTGTGTCGATCGACGTGACGGGTATGGACGAGTTCGACATTGGGGACTTCGGAATTGAGTTGGATGACGCAAAGAAGTTGTTGGATTTGGGAATCGCGTCGGAAACGCTCAAGAAGCAGGTCTTCAAGAGACTGGCATTCAAGTACCTGTGCGATGCGAGCCAGGAGATCAAGAACCGGGTGGCGGAGGAGATCGAAGGAACCGGGGCCGCTAAGTAGGGAGAGGACGATTTCGGAGAAGGAAACGGAGAGTCAGGAAAGGAGGCTTATGGAAGGCATAGACATTCAAGCGATTGTGCGGCAGGCGGTCCAGGAGTTTGTGAGCCACGAACAGGCCAAAAGCGAGCCGGCTTACAAGGTGGAACTCGAAGAAGAGCGGCGACGGCGGGAGCAACTGGAGCGCCGGCTGAACGAGGTGGTGGCTGAGAACAAGCGCAGCCATCAAGTCGCAGAGGAGGCCGAGCGCAGTTCGTCAATTCGAGCGGAACTGCAGCGGCTAGGAGTAGCCAAGATCGATCTTGCGTTCAAGGCGGTGAAGGACGGAATCGCGCGGGCAGAGGACGGACGTCTCATAGCTCGCGGAGAGAACGGCGAAGTGCCAATGAAGGATTACTTATCGGCATTCGTCACCGAGAATCCGGAGTTCTTGCCGGCGCGCATTGCTGGGGGCACCGGGATGACGGCAACCCTCAAGGCTCCTCTGGAAAGCAGAGAGACGGTGAGTATCGAACAGATCCGCCCGGGCATGAGCAAAGACGAGATGCAACGGGTACGAGAGGAAATCGTACGAGTGGCGTCGCAGACCATGCGGGGTCTGTAGGAAGCAGAAGGCCGAGCAACACAGGCAGGAGTGCTTGTGCCAGGGCCAATTTAAGGAGAAATGAATGGCAGCTATTACTTCAAGTAATGTCGCAAACGCGATTGTGAAACTGGTGGCGGCGGACGCTTTGCCGGCACTGGTCAGTAACCTTGTGATGGGGAACCTGGTGAATCGCGATTACGAGCCGGTGTTGGCACACGCCGGCGATACGGTCAATATTCCGATTCCACCGACGATGGTGGCGAACAACATCGCAGAGGGTGGCACGGTTCAGACGCAGAACCCGAACCTGGGCAACGCGCAGATCGTACTGAACACGCACGCCGAATCGACTTTCCAGATTCCGGACGTCACGAAAGTGCTGGCGGTTCCGGACCTGCTGAAGGTTTACATGGAGCCGGCAGTGGTGGCGATCGCTGAGAGAATCGAGAGCGATCTACTGGGTCTTTATGCCGGTTTCACGGCCAACACCCCGGTAGGCACGCCGGGAACGACGATCACGGAACCGACGATCGACGCGGCGGAAACCGCTTTGTTTCTCGCCAAAGTTCCAAGCACCGAGCAGAAGTTCATGGTGGTGGACGCGGCTACCTATTCGGCGTGGCGGCAAATCCCACGGTTTAGCGAGTTCCAGACCGCAGGCGACGCGGGACTGCGCGCAGTCGTTGACGGTACGGTGGGAAAGATCAAGGACTTCTTCCTGTTCCGTTCGCAGCTCGTGCAAAAGACCGGCAGCAGCCCGGTAACGACCCACAATATCGCTTTCACCAAGAGCGCTCTGGGGTTAGTGATCCGCCGGCTGCCGCAGCCGCTGCCGGGAACCGGCGCCATCGCGGAGTATGCGGAACTGGGCAACTTCGGGATGCGGGTGGTGATGAGCTATCATCCGGACACCTTGGCGCAGCAGTTCACGGTGGATGTGCTGTACGGATGCGCCGTGCTGCGCAACGCTTGCGGAGTGCAGGTGAACACTTAGGAGGTTGGGGCGGCGCAGTTACGAGCGCCGGTGAAACGAGCAAAAGGGGACTCCCATCCAATCCCGACGGCGGGAATTGGTGTGCGTCCCCCGCTTTGCGGACCAATAAAGTAGTGATGGGATTTTCCGGAGAGGAGAACAAGGAATGGATTTGAGGTTGTATTACCAGAAGATTCGAGACGCCGAGGCGAAGATCGAAGACGAGTTCGCCGTTGTGGTGAGCCGGGAGACGGCTGACGGAGGAAAGGAAGGCACGCTGACCGAGGTGCCACGCCGGATCGCCGCGAAGATGGTGGTGGAGGGCGTGGCGCAACTCGCCTCGCCAGCGCAGAAGCAGGCATTCCTGAAAACAACGGCCGAGGCGAAAGAGATGGCGGACCAACTTGCGGCGGCGGCGCAGGTACGGCTGACGGTGCTTTCGAGCGCCGAGTTGGACAAATTGAAGAATGCGCGGCCGACGGCGACGAAATAGAGGAACGACATGGCACTGTTCGTGGACGGACCGGTTTCGAGCATGGAAGACCTGACGGCGCAAGACTCGCAACTTCTGGACGTCGCGCAGGTAGAGAACATCGACGTGACCAAGAAGCTAGCGCTGGCACAGGATGAGGTGGGAGTCGAGCTGCAAACGCTGTTAACGCGGCTCAGCTACACCGAGCAGCCGTTCTGGTACACAGCGCCACCAAGGATTACCACGGTGGTGGTGACGCCGCCGCTGAAAATGTGGCACACGTTTGGCACTCTGGAGATGGTGTATGCCGATGCCTACAACAGCCAATTGAACGATAGGTATGCGGGCAAGCGCGACTACTTCCAGGATCGAGCCCGTTGGGCCTACGAGAAGCTGGTGGAAGCGGGGTTGGGAATTGCGTCGGACCCGATTCCAAAAGCGACGACGCCGCTGGTGATCGCGTTGACTGGCGCCTTGCCGGATGGAACCTACTACGTTACGACGGCGTGGATGAACCGGGCGGGCGAAGAGGGCGCCAGCGCGGATCCGGCAGTAGTCACACTGACGGGCTGCACACTCTCGGTACAACCCGGGAACCCTCCGCCTAACGCGACCGGTTGGAAGGTATATGTGGGAGGCGCTCCGGACACGATGGTTCAACAAAACAGTGTGCCCATCGCGGTCGGGAACAACTGGGTTCAACCGAACCAGTTGGTCGCCTTGGGACTGGCGCCGGGTTCCGGCCAGACGCCGAATTATTTGCGGCCAGCGCCACGGGTAATACAGAGGGGCTGATGACGGCAACAATTGGAAGCACGGTTGCGACGAAGGTTATGGGGCGGATTACCGGCCCGGCGGGGGTGAATCCCCTGCTAGCCGGCCTCACGCAGGCAAACCAGGCGTTGGCTGGGCCGTTGAACACGGCGCAAGTGCGCCAGCAGAACGTGGCCGCCGACTTGGCGGAGAAGGGAAGCACAGTCAAGTATCCGGCTGTCAATGTGTACTGTGAGCAGATCGTCAACCAAATGACCGAGAAGTTCCGGACGTTTTCTGGCACGGTACAGATGGCGATCGAAATCCGGCATTCGCAGGACCGGCTGGAGGGCCTTCAGGCTAGCCTGGATCTCTACGCGGACGCGATGACCGCGGTGTTGGATACCAGCCGCGGGGATTGGGGCGACGGAGCATTTTACAGCGGGGGATATAAGGTGGCCTTCGGCGCCGTGAAGCAAGGCGGTAAGAATTTCATCCAGGTGGCAAAGATCACCTTCGAGATTGGAGTGAGCACGAATTAGTATGGCTTCGTATATTTCCTCTAAAGCAAACCGGTTCTACACGGCCTTGGAAGGCGCGTACGGCCAGGTGGGATCGCTCGTGTCCCCCAATCGGATTCCAGCTCTGAAACTGACGGTCCAGCAGCAGTTGGAGGTGACCAATAGGAAGGACAAAACGGGCAGCAGGACCTTTGCCGGTTTGCCGGTGGGCGGACGAAGGCGCACGAATTTTGCGTTGCAGACGTACCTGACAAGTTGGAACAAGCAGGCTGCAGGTCCTGGATATGGTCCGTTGTTCCAGGCTGCGCTTGGGGGAACGCCATTGTCCTTCACGGGCGGCACTGTGGCGTCCTCCACGGCGGCGGGCAGACTGGGTTTCGGCGCGCCGCATGGTCTAAGCGTCGGGCAGGCGGTTTCGAGCGGGGGAGAAATCCGCTTTGTGGCGGCGATCGTAGATGCGAGTACGGTTCAATTGAGCACGCCTTTCACGATCCTACCCGCAGCGGGCGCGACGCTGGGTTCGGCGGTCACTTACGTGCCCGCGACGGAGCTGCCCAGTGTCAGCGTTTTCGATTACTGGACGCCGGCTACCGCGGTGCAGCGGCTCCTGTGCGGAGCGGCAATCGACCAGATGGAGATACTCGTGAACGGCGACTATCACGAATTCCATTTCAGCGGGTTGGCGCAGGATGTTTTGGACAGCAGCAGCTTCTCCGGTAGTGCGGGCCAGTTACAGAGCTTTCCGGCTGAGCCGGCACTGGGCGCATTCGACTACTCAATCGTGCCTGGGAACATGGGGCAGGCCTGGCTGGGAACTTCGCCGACGCAGTTCTTCACGGTGACAAATGCCTCCATCGTGGTGAAGAACGCTTTGGATATGAGGTCCAAAGAGTTTGGATCGAACCTTCCGCGCGCGGTCTCGCCGGGAGACCGAACCGTGACGGCGGCATTTGACATCTTCGGTCTGGATGACAACGCAACCAAGGGGCTATATCAGGCTGCCAAGCAACAATCGCCAATCTGCGTAGTGCTGCAGCTAGGCGAAGTTGCGAGTCAGATGATGGGCGTTTACCTGAAGAGTGTGATACCGGAGGTGCCGGAGTTTGACGACGGGCAGAACCGGCTGCAGTGGAAGTTCCGAGCGTCGCGAGCGCAAGGAACGATCGATGACGAGATCGCGGTGGCGTTCGCTTAGGGTGCGGGTTTACACGTGACTTACGAAAGTGTGGTTGAAGTCGAGTCTAAGATTGTCCCTGGGGTGCGGTTCACGGTCGCCCGGATGTCGTTCGGGCGCCGAGTGGAACTGATGCGCCGGGTCCGGGAATTAGGGCGCCGAATGGAGTTTCTGGAGGCAGGGGAACAGCCGGGCGAAAAGATGGAGGCTGGACTCTTGCAGGCGGAAATCGACCGCTTATACGTGGCCTGGGGGCTGCGGGCAGTATCGGGGCTGGTGTTGGATGGCGGCCAGGCGAGCCCCGAACTACTGGTCGAGGCCGGCCCGGAGGAACTGTTTCGGGAAGCGCTCGCGGCTGTGCGGGCGGAGACCGGACTGACCGACGAAGAACGAAAAAACTCATAGTCGCACTCCATTTTCAGTTCGCCAACCAGGCCGGGTGGAGATGCGACGTTTGCCGGATGTCCGGCCTGGAACGTAAGCGGCGATGCGGGTGGTTGACAGCATCGCCAGATAGCACGGCAAGTCCGGTGTGGGCGCGCAAAGACGTAGCGACCGAGACTTGTCCAAAGTCCTATATTACGGCCGAGAGCCAGACGCTTGTAGAGGACTATCTTGTCAGGCGGCGACTGAACGGCATCGAGTTTACGGAGTTGAGTGCGCGGCAAGTGGAAGCGTTCCTGATTCTGGAGAAGGCCCTGGCAGCAGAGATGAGCGATGACCAGTACAACACAAGACGAACTCTATAAGACTTTCGTTGCGGTTTCGGGCAAGCAGGCGTCGAACCTGGACGAGATAGCGAATTCCCTAGGCGAGGTGGTGGCCCAGGTTAACAACGTGCAGCCGGTCCAGCCTACCCAGACCATTCAGCCTGTCCAGACCCAAACGTCGACAAGCACTGCGGCGACCACTGGCGGGAGCGCTCTCAGCACGGTGGAATCTGTGGCTGCAACGGTTCTGAAGAGCGGATTCGGGGTGGTGCCGCTGGTGAGTGAATTGCTCGGGCTGTTCGGCGGCGGGGGGTCTCCGGCGCCACCGCAACTGACAAAGTACGCGATGCCGTCGAAACTGGACTTTGAAGCCGCGGACACTCAGTCTGGGTTGAGCAATGCGGACGACGACCAATTTGGCATGCCACGAACTTACACAGACGCGCCAGCCACCGGGAATGGCGCGACAAGTGGCGGTTCAGTCAACAGCAGCAGCACCGGCCAGAGTGGCGGTGGCGGCCAGTCACCCCAGATCACGGTGAACGTGCAGGCGATGGACGCGCGGTCGTTCCTGGATCGCAGCAGCGATATCGCGGCCGCGGTGCGCGACGCGATGCTGAACTTGAGCTCGATCAATGACGTGGTGAACGATCTCTAACTATGGCGACCTTTCCAGTTTTGAAGACCACAGCGGTGGCTCAGTATCCGGCAATGCGGTATGTGCAGTTCCGGAACCAGACGGTACGGTTTGTGGATGGGACCGAGCAGCGCTACCGGGATGCAAGCGGCCCCTTACATCGATGGGGAATCCGGCTGAGCGAACTGGACGAGGGCGAAATAGCCGCCATCGCGCAATTCTTCGCCACGAACCAAGGGGGGTTCGGCTCTTTTGCGTTCACCGATCCGTGGGACGGCCAAGTGTACAACAACTGCAGCCTGACAGGAGAATCGCTCGACGTGCGGACCCTGGCGGAGATGCGCGGTAGTACGACACTGACCGTGGTGGAGAACAGAGGATAGGAGACCGACGTGCTGGTATATCCACAACTCGCGACGGGAGCGCTGAGCCAGTTTCCAATTCGAAAGCAGCACCGCATGCGCACGGTGGTGAATACGGCAGCCGATGGGACTTCGATCAAGCTGGCGGATCCGAACGGTGAAACAACACAGTGGCAGTTAGCGTATTCGGATTTATCAGACGCAGAGTTAGGTGCCCTGGAACAGTTTTTTGCGGCGGCGGAAGGGACTCTTAACGGCTTCGTGTTTTTGGATCCGGCTGACAACCTGCTGGCATGGAGCGGCAAGTTAGATGCCCAAGTTTGGACGCCGGGGCCCTTCCTATCTGTAGCCGGAGGGATTAGCGACCCGTTTGGCGGGACGCAGGCCTGGCGGCTCACCAACAGCGGCGCCGGCGCGCAAGATATTACGCAAACGCTGGAAGCTCCGGCCGGCTACGTCTACTGTTTTAGCGCCTATATGCGGTCCGCGCAGTCTGCGGCGACGACGATGCTGATCGGGAATGGACGGGCGGACCGGACAGTATCGAACCAATGGATGCGGACGTTTTGGACATTCAGTGGAGACCCAACGGCGTCTTCGATCAGCTTCGGCCTGGAAGTGCCGCCCACGAGCAGCCTGGATGTTTTCGGGTTACAAGTGGAACCGCAGGCCGCTGCTTCGGCGTACAAGGCAACGACGACCGGCGGAGTGTACCAGGATGCTAGGCTGGCCGACGACGTACTTACGATCACAACCACCGGAGTCAACCGGCATTCCTGTACGGTGAATATTGTTCATGCAAACCATCTTTGATCTGAGGGCCGGGGAAGTTACAGACACGCCGCTGCTGGTGTTCGATTGCGTGCTTTCCAACGGACAAACTGAGCATTGGAGCACGCATAGCGTGACTGCCGGCGGGATGGCGTACGCGGCGCGGGTCCTGCAGCACAGCATCTTCGAAATTCAGACGGCATCCGACCAGGGAGTGGACGGAATACCAAAAATTTCGATTGTGCTGGCGAACGCCGATTCGCACTTTTCGGAGATCGAACGGTCGTGCGGCTGGAAGGGCGCGCGGCTCAGGGTCGGGTTCCTGTTTTACGATTTGCGCAATGGCGCTCCGTTAACCGACACGTCGGTGATTTTTCAAGGGGTATGCAATCCGCCGGACGAAATCCGCGAGGCAACCTTCCGGGTCACGGCGACCAACCGGATGAACCTGCAACGGCTGCTACTGCCGCAGGTCCGCATCCAACGCCGATGTCCATGGGAATTTCCGGCCACGGCCGATCAGAGGACCGAAGGGGTGGATGGCGGGGCGTCCGGGAAATACTCGCGCTACTACCGCTGCGGTTACTCAGCCGGACTGGCGGGCGGCACCGGCAACCTCAATGGAGGTGCGCCCTTTACGGCTTGCGGCTATACGCGTAGCGATTGCGAGGCCCGCGGCATGTTCGCCAATTTCGGCGGCATCGAGTTCATTCCGCCAGCCATTTCCGTGCGTGCGGCTGGCGCCAAGGACTGGCAAACCTCGGCGGTTTCGGTCAACACGGCGCAGTACAACGACTTTGTGCCGATGGTGTACGGGACCGCGTGGTGTGCGCCACCGGTGGTATTCGCGCGGAACGACGGGAACCTGACACGCATGGAGGTGCTGCTAGGCCTGGGCGAGATCCAGGGAGTGCTCACCGTGCTAGTGAACGATGTCGAGATCCCGCTTGGCGTGTCAGGGACCAACATGACGGGCACAGGCTGGTACAACATCGAGACGCTGGGAACGCGAACCGGCGCCTGCGACCCGAACTTCACTGACGGGAGCGGAAAGCCGGCTGGAGACCCTTACGGAAGCATGGCGTACCTTTCGGTGGTGGTTCCAAACCGGTTGAACAATGGCACGACACTGCCGACGGTGAAAGTGCTTTTCCAGGGACTTAAGCTTCCAGTTTACGCGGCGGACGGCACTTTCCAGGCGGAACAATTCAGCAACAATCCGGCCTGGGTATTGTTGGATATTCTGCGGAGGACGGGCTGGAGCAGCCTGGAAATAGACTTGGTAAGTTTCGCGACCGCAGCAGTGTACTGCGATGAGCAGATTCAGGCGCTGGATATTTACGGCAACCCGATCACGTTACCAAGATTTGGCTGCAACCTGGTGTTACAGAAACGGCAAAGCGCGGGGAACGTGGTTCGCGGCGTCCGCACGGCGGCGCGCATGCTGCTGACTTATGGACCGAACGGCGTTTTGCAGTTGCGCGTGGAGAACAGCGCGGGAATCGAGCAACCCAGCAAACCGGCGTGCTCCAATAGCACCGTCCCCCTGACTGGCGGAGGCTGGCCAAGCTATGAATTCGGCGACGGGAGCAACAGTTTCTCAGGGATTCTGCGGAAGCCGAGCGGGGAGCCGGCGGTGCGGGTGTACTCGCGGAGCATTGCCGACACCCCCAACCGCTTTACGGTGGAGTTCCAAGATGCGCTGAACGAGTATCAGCAGGATAGCTATGAACTGGTGGACGCCGACGATATCGCGCTCTGCGGCCAGGAGGTCTCGACGACTTCGACAGCCTTCGGAATTCCAAACTTCGATCAAGCCGGGCGGATCCTCAAGGTGAGTCTGGACAAATCTGTCCGGGGCAATACCTATATCGAGTTCGATACCAGCGTCAAATCCTTTGGGGTGCGGCCAGGCGACATCATCACGGTCACGTACTTAAAGGAGGGCTTCAACCGGCAAAGCTTTCGGATCCTGAAGATTGCGCCCGGACTGAATAATCGAGTGTCGACGATTACTGCGCAGCTTCACGACGATGCGTGGTACGCCGACAGCAACGGCCAGGCGACCTCGGCCACTGGAGGCCGCCGGCAGGGCAACGCCGGCACCGGAGTGCCGAGGCCGTTGCTGGGAACAGTAGTGGATGGCAACGGCGATCTCCAGTTCGGCGTGGTGGAGACGGACACCACCAGCACCGATGGCACGGTAGAGACGACCGTGGCGATCAGCTTCGTTACGCCAGCTCAAGCGACAACAACGCCGGGCCCGGGGATACCGTTGGTGGATCTCTCACCGACAATCGGAACGGGGGGCAGCCTGCAGAGTGGCCAAACGCTGTACTACGCGATTTCGGGGGTGGACAGCGCGAGCAACGAGGGGCTGGTTTCATTCCTCGTCCGCGCTGTAATTGCGAACGCCAGCAGCAGCGTGACGCTAACCGGCCTCAGTTTTGCTCCGGGTACAAGCGGGTTCAATGTGTATCGGGGAAGCACACCGGCGCAACTGTTTCAAATTGCACCCAACGAGCCATTAGCGGCCCAGTTCACGGACACGGGTATGGCGGAGCTTCCGGTCGCGCCTCCGGATCCGAATTTCGACCATGCCAATTTTTACTGGCGGATGGAACTGCAGCCGGAGAGCGCCGCGACTATTTACTCGTCGACAACGGTGGGAACCGACAGCCTGCAAATGACGGGGAACCGGTACGGAGGCATGATCGCACGGATCACGCGGGGGACTGGCGCCGGGCAGGAACGTGCCATCGCGTCCAATACGCCCACAACGCTGACGGTTTCGCCGGCTTGGGATGCCATCCCGGATGCGAGCAGCTTTTTCGTGGTGGCCGAGACCGGGTGGCGATCCGGGGCCGTGGCGAACAGCAGTCCGGTGGCGTTTCAAGTTCCCAATCGGGCGGGCGAGACGGTTGAATTAATGGGCCGGGCAGCCAATGCCAACGGTGTGGAATGCGCCGCCGAGCTTTCCACTGTGACTCGGTGGAAGATCGGTGGGAGCGGGACCAGCGACAGCGCCGCCCCACCCCAACCGTTCTTCGGCTTGGGGGCGGGAGCCGGCGGGACGATTGAACTGAGCGGCGTCTCCTTCACGGATTTGACCAATACGCGAACCATCTCGGCAGCAACCCTTACGCTTCACTACTGGGATGAACTGACGGGCAAGCCGACGATTTGGCTGGCCAGTGCGTTGCAGGCCAGCGATACCTTGGTCCCGCTGAGCGCGGCCGGCGGGGCGCTAGCTGGGGCGTTCGTTCAGATCGAGACTGAAGTGATGCAGGTGACAGCGGTGCAGAACAACGGACTGCAGTATCAAGTGACGCGCGGGATGCACGGAACCCAGGCGGCGGCGCACGCTGCGCAGGCACCGATCTACCAACTGACTAGCAAGACCGTGATCGCGCCGTTCCCGCCCGATTTCTTTGGCAGTCCCTACAGCGGGAGTTGGAGCTACTCCGCCAGTCTGCCAGATGTGCGGGTCGCCAGCGCCGAGTTGTTTGTCACAAACCAGCAGGGCAATAGCCCGGTTCGGAGCATTTGTCTGACGAACACGGTGGACAGCGGACTGCGCACGCTTTCCGGTGGGCAATACTCCATTCAAGTGGACGGATTCCTGGCGGTGGACCAATCGGTTGCGCCGGCGCTAGTAGTCGAAGCATCTCACGCCGTGCGTGATGTATTCGCGGTATTGGGCAAGGTAGCCGACGCGCCCGTGAACCTGCAGGTCAACGTGAACGGTGCGGCTTATTGCAACCTGACGATAGCGACGGGTATGACCACGTCGGCGGCGGCGGATGGGAGCATGCTGGGACCTCTGATTAGCGGTTCCCTCGTGAGGCTGTCGGTCCTATCCGTGGGAACCACTTACCCGGGCAGCGATCTGACGGTCTTAATCCGACTGTGATGGCCGACCAACTCTACAAACTCCGGCCGGACCGGGACCTGCAGTGTTACTTTCAGCAGCCTTCAGCGGCGGCGGCGCTGAGTGCTACCAGCCCGAATGGATTCACGGTTTCCGGGTGCTGGCGGCAGCAGTTCGACTGGGCGGTGGTGGAGTGGAATCGCGACAACGTATTCGAACACCCGGCCCTGCGAAACCTGCCGGACGGCGACTTGAGCGGGCTCCATGTTTCGTACGATGAAACGCGCGTGAACTGCGTTCCGCTGGACTCCAATCTCTACTCCACCGTCGACTGGCCCTACCTGCGAGTATGGGCCGACCCGGGTTCCGGAGAGCAAATCTACTGGATTCCGTTGCGGGAGCATGCGACAGCGGTGGGAGGCAGTTATGTGCCGGCAACCGCGACTTTAGTACTGGGGGGTACTCCATCGCTTAACGACTATGTGGAGCTAGCGTGCGACGGGGAGCACTTCACCCACCAGTTCTACTTCAATGGAGAAGGCCCAGCGGATGCGATCGCGAACCTAGTGACGGCCATCAACAGCGGCAACCCGCCGAGCCAGAATCTCACAGCTTCGGGTAATGGCGCCAGCATCACGCTAACTTACAAGAATCCGAGCGCCGGGGCCAATGCCAACCGTGTCGGGGTCTATGCCAACGCGACCGGCGCGGAGACCTGGAGTCCGTCCTGGCAATTGTTCAGCGGCGGCCAATCGCCGACTCAGTGGCACATCGACCTGGATTTCTCCAACCTGCAAGGATACCTGACCGCACATCCCGGGTCGACGGACGCCAAAGTCAAGGTGCCCACGAACGCCGTTCGTAAGATGCGGTGGACCTGGGCAGCAGATCTTCAGCCCGGCAGCTTCCAGCGGAGCGAGTTCTCGGTGGTGGTCACGAACTGGACTGTGACCGGAGCGAACCTGCTCTACAATGTCGCAGGGCCGGGGAGCCGGCGAATTGAAGACGATGCGGTGGATGTCTCATACACTGGTGGATGGACAGAAGCGCGCGGCAATTACTCGGGCGGCTCGATTCGTTGGACCAAAGAAGCGGGAGCACGGCTGCAGTGTTCTTATACCGCGGGGACGCAACATACATTGTATCTGGGAACGCGGCGGGCGGACGCCTGCGGAGCGGTCACGGTTCAAGTGGATGCGAATCCAGCAGTGGTGTTGAACCTGGCACTAGCAGGGGAAGACGTGCTGGTAAGAGTGCGGTTGGGGGACTTCGCAGGCGGGGTGGCGCACAGCGTGACAGTTACTAACGGCAGCGGTGCATCGTACTTCTATTTCGACTTTCTCGAAATCGCTGTTCCCTGCGCCGGGTTACCGGTGTTCGACACAAGCGCCACACTCACGCTGGCGACGGACTGGGACACGGAGCACTCGCTGGCCTTGGCCCCCGAACGCACTGCGTGGCTGATTCACGCCCTTGGTTTCCAAGGCCGCGCGAACCACTACGCAGGCGCCCTGTGGTTCTACGAGTTGACCCTATCGAGACAACAGTACGCTTCGGCAACGATTACGTTCGCAGGGGCTCCGGAGTTCAGCCAGAACAACCTGACGCAAATGTCGATTGGTGGAGCGGTGTTCCAACATTCGAACCTGATTGGCGATACGGCGCAGAGCATGACGCGGTGTTTCGCTCTGATGATTAACGAGGGCTCTACGGGCGTGTGGGCGAGCGTAGACGGGGCAAAGCTGACGATCACGGCGCGCACGCCGGGCGTTGCCGGGAACGGGCTGAACGTTTCCGCTACCACCCAGGGCACGCAGTTCACGGCGACGCCGAGTGAGACCGCGCTTTCGGGGGGCCAGGACGGCAAATGGCTGACGGATCTCGCCGCCACGCCGCGACTGAACCGCGCCGCCCGAGACTGGAGCGGCAGTTACTTCAAGGCAATGAGCGGCTACGGATTGTGCGTAGCGGCTGCGTTCAGCATGGAACTAGGCAACGGCGACGACACGACCGCCGCCGGGATCGCGCAAAGGTATCCGAACGGGAATCCTGCGTGGGTGAATACTCCGGCACTGCAGACCAACTTCGGACCATCCAGCACAGCTTTTTGGAAACAGGTTTACCTGGACATGGCGAATGTGATGGTGGAAGCAGGTGTGACGCCGTATCTTCAATTCGGCGAGGTGCAATGGTGGTACTTCTGCCCGCCGGCGGACCCGGCGAACGGCAACTGGACGCCGGTCCCGAACGGCGGCATGCCTTTTTACGATGCTTACACCACGAGTACGTTCCAATCGCAGTACGGCCAGGCGATGCACGTTTTCACGGACCCATCGAACGACCCGGCAGCGTATGCGAATGAGAGCGCCTTCCTGCCGTCGCTCGTCGGCCAGTACACAAAGGCGGTCATGGACTTCGTCCACCAAACCCACGCGGACGCCCGCTTTGAGGTACTCTACCCACCGGACGTGAACGACGCCGCGCTGACTCGAATCGTCAACCTGCCGGCGGCTTACTGGACCCCGGCTGCGCTGGCGTGCCTCAAGACGGAGAACTTCACGTACACCGGCGACCGGGATTTGGACAAGGCTCGCGCGTCCATCGAACTGCCGATGCAATTGGGGTTTCCGCCGTCGCAGTGCAGCCACCTGGTGGGGATTGGCGACTACACGACGCCATGGCCGAAGGAGCAGCGACTGGCGCTTGGGGAGTCGCTGGATTCGGTGGTGCTGTTTGCGCTCGACCAGTTTTGTCTGATTGGGTATGCGCTTCCGCTGGACGCTGGACCGCGGCGCGCACAGTACATGGGCGGGTAGGGTTCGGGTATGGGTATGGGTATGGGTAGGG
>Ga0209067_10000711_pt1 | contig 21012 bp, 19 predicted proteins | sample ColStrG_CSR_2013_FD_187199 | JGI IMG/M metagenome (GOLD analysis project Ga0209067, IMG submission 187199) | Freshwater sediment microbial communities in response to fracking from Pennsylvania, USA - Cold Stream Run_MetaG_CSR_2013 (SPAdes)... | ecosystem: Environmental > Aquatic > Freshwater >...
GGAATTTCCTAAAAACCCATCGTGGGCTTTGTTGCTATACCCAAACAATACCGAATTGCTCACTTCACCACCAATTTTGCAGAAAGGACCAATGGTGGTGTCCGCCCGCATTTTTCCACCCATGTTGATGATCGATTCTTCGCCTAAAGCAAATGGCCCGCGGATGATCGCCCCTTCCTGTACTTGTGAATTCTTTCCGAGATAGATGGGTCCATTCTCCGCATTCAAAATGGTGGCGTGAAGAACCACTCCTTCTTCCAAGAAAATATTTTCTTTCTTGTAGGTTCGTGTATGGGGATCATCGATTGGAGCTGATTTTCTGTTTGTCGTTACCAACTTAAAATCAGCTCGAATCTGGTGGCCGTTATATTGAAAAATTTTCCACGGTTGCTCAATGAGGACAATTTCATCTTTGTACTCGGTTACTTTCCCTTCGATTATTTCTGGTAATTCATCATCCTGCGTTCGGGCGGCCACCACGCTGGAATCTTTATAGAGGGCGTCACCTAATTTCAAGTTTCTTAAAGCGGCTACTAATTTTTCATCGGGACATACGGCTCCATTTATCCACAGATTATCAGCGGTGATTTTTTTTAGGAACTTTTTGGACAGATAGCCTTGGGTGGAGTAAGACGGCTTGCTGTTAAAATGCCGCTCCCACTTTTCGGCAATGGTCAGACTGCCAACCCGAATATCAGCCACCGGCCGGGTAAAGGTGAGCGGCAACAGATTGCTTCGAATGCCGGGATGATCAAATAGGATAAGGTTCATGAAAACCGAATAATCATTACAAGTTAAGGCAAAAAAAGAATCCCGCCTTGGCGGGATTCTTTTAAGCTAAAAAAACGCTAAGAACAATATTATTTTTTGCCGTATTTCTTCTGAAATTTCTCTACGCGCCCGGCTGTGTCCACCAGCATTTTCTTGCCGGTGAAAAAAGGGTGCGATGCAGAGCTAACCTCCACTTTAATCACGGGGTACTCCTTACCATCGGTAAATTTGATTTTCTCTTTAGGCACGTTTGTGGAACGGCTCAAAAACTTAAAATCGCTGGAGGTATCCCAGAATACAACTTCCTGATAGTTTGGGTGGATGCTTTTTTTCATAATCTTTTCTATAAAAGGACTGCAAAAATATAGAAATCGTCCTGATTTGCAATATCTACAAATCCTAATTTTTCCCAGTCCGTGAAAACCCTTTTGTTTTAGCTCAAAAACCAAATAAAATGGGCAATTTTGATTCTTTATTTCATTCCTAAAGCTTTGAAAAAGACGGTTTTATTTGTTTTTCTTTTGACAGGGTGCTTCTGGGCTTTTAGCCAAAGTACCAATGTCACGCTCAATGAGGACTATTATCATTGGGTTACCCGATACGAAATTAAGGCAGGCCGTATTGCCCCCGAGCTCTTTTCTTCGGTCAGGCCGTTCAAACGTAAGGCAATCGTAGCTTTTATTGACTCCCTTGAGAAAAAGCATCATGTGTTTACCTCCACGGCAGATCAATTCAATTACGCGTATTTGCAAAATGATAACTGGGAGTGGAGTGGTGCTGAAAGCAGCAATAGCAAGAAACCATTTTTAAAATCCCTGTATCGGAAGAAATCTGACTTTGCTCATCTGGATCAACCTGATATTGATTTACATGTCAATCCGGTATTGTACTTCGGAGTTGGAAAAGACAGCCGATTAAACCAGTCAACCTTTATCAATACGCGCGGTGTGGAAATCCGCGGGATGATCGACAAAAAAATTGGGTTTTATACCTTCCTCACCGACAATCAGGCGATTCTCCCTGCCTATGTTAGTGACGCGCTCTCCCTAAATAATGTTTACGTTGTGCCACATGAAGGTTTTTGGAAAACATATAAAAATGGTGGGGTCGATTTCTTTCAAGCCCGTGGCTACCTTGATTTCAATATTAGCAAAAGTATTTACATGCAGTTCGGCAATGACCGCACATTCATTGGCAATGGTTTCCGTTCACTTATTTTTTCAGACTATTCGCCGCCCAATCTCTTTCTTCGGGCTAATGTGAAGGTCTGGAAAATGAATTACATGTTTCAACTCAATCGGCTGGTCGCGGATGCCCCGGGAACTGCGGGAGGATCTACCTCCAACAAAAATTACCCTGTAAAATTCATGGCATTCCATCACTTGAGTTTGAACATTGGAAAGAAATTGAACCTTGGTTTATTTGAATCGGTTGTCTTTACCCCGCAAGACACCATTAATAAGAATACATTTCAGTTGAATTACCTTAACCCGGTTATTTTTTATCGTGCCGTAGAGCAACAAGGCGGCAGCCCGGATAATGTGCTGCTGGGTGGCGATTTTAAATGGAATGCGATGAAGAGGTTGTCCTTTTATGGACAAATCGTAATTGACGAATTTGTCTTAAAAGAATTGAAGGCCGGCAAGGGCTGGTGGGGTAATAAGTTTGCCCTGCAAGGTGGCTTAAAATATATTGATGTTTTTAGCGTCCCTAATCTGGATGTGCAGTTGGAAGCCAACTTGATAAAGCCGTACACGTATTCGCACGACACCCAATACAGCAATTACAGCAATTACAATCAATCGCTGGCGCATCCGCTTGGAGCAAATTTAGTAGAAGGCGTGGCCATCGTGCGTTATCAGCCGCTTCCAAAATTAAACCTGATAGTTAAAAGCTTTTACACCAAGATTGGAAGGGACACCACGGGCGTAAATTGGGGGAGTGATATTTTGAAAAACAACTCCACTCGTCAGATGGAGTATGGAAATAAAGTGGGGCAAGGGGTGAAGAATACTATTGTATTTGCAGATTTGACAGCCTCCTACATGTTAAAACATAATTTTTTCATTGACCTCAAGGCAACCATCAGGCGAAGTAACAGCCCGGTAGCTCTTTACAATAATAATTCGACCATTACTTCCGTTTCTTTGCGCTGGAATATCTCTGCGCGTAACTACGACTTTTAACAAATGAAAATTTTTCTTCGCATCCTTACTTATGCCAACACGATTGGCCGTAGGCTTGGATTCTTTTTTTTCTATTCGATATTGGGGATCATTTTCGGAGCATTCAATATTGTTTTGGTCATCCCGATGCTCACCACCCTATTCAAACAAAGTAAGGGAATAAAACAGGTGCCACCGCTTCCTCCGTTTAGTTTGACTACCGATTATATCGTCGAGTCATTCAATCATTTTTACTTGCTGATCATCCGGGACCATGGAGCGTTAAACGCCTTACTTTTTGTTTGCGGATTAATTGTTGCCTGCGTCATTTTAGCAAATTTATTCCGTTACTTGGAACGGGTAATAGCCACTAAAATCCGGGTTGACCTAGTAAAAAATATTCGGATGGATATTTTTAAAAAAGTGTCGCTTATGCACATTGGTTATTTCAATAACGAACGCAAAGGAGATCTCATTTCCCGCTTCACCAATGATGTGATGGAGGTAGAAAATGCTGTCATGAACAGCTTGAAAGCAGTACTTAAAGAGCCAATTACCATCATTGTGTATTTTTTTGTGCTTTTTAAAATATCCCCGCAACTAACATTATTCACCTTGCTGGTTCTTCCGCTCACCGGCGGGGTATTGGCAGAGATAATCAAACGCCTGAAGCGACAGGCCACACAGAGTCAGGAGTCCTTGGGTAGGATTGTCAATATCCTGGACGAGACCTTCAGCGGTATGCGCGTGGTGAAAGCGTTTAATGCGAGAAATTTTATTATGAATAAAATTGAAGTCGAAAGTGCCAATTATCGGCGGTTAAGCAAATCGATGTCTTATAAAAATGAATTAGCGTCTCCGGTTTCAGAAATACTAGGAGTCTTGATTATCGCCGGTATTATATTTTTTGGAGGGAATATGGTGCTTAGCCAAAACTCCTCTTTAGAACCCGAAGTTTTTCTGGGATTCCTGGCGATTTTCTCCATGATCATTCAACCCGCCAAAAATTTTTCCAATGGCATCACCTCCTTGCAACGAGGAAGCGCTTCTGCAAAACGGATTTTTGAAATGATTGATAGCCAACCGGCTATTGAAAATAAACCGAATGCGGTAGCGTTAAAAAGTTTTGAACACAAAATTGAATTTAAAAATGTTTCGTTCGCTTATGGTTCAGAACTGGTCTTGCGAGATATTGATCTCACCGTTGAAAAAGGGAAAACCATAGCCCTGGTCGGTCCTTCTGGTGGAGGCAAATCAACCTTAGCAGATTTAGTTCCTCGTTTTTACGATCCCTCCGGTGGGGATGTACTTATTGATGGAAAATCCATTCGAGATTATGAGATTGAATCGTTGAGAAAACAAATGGGAGTGGTGACCCAGGAATCAATTTTATTCAACGACACCATTTTCAACAATATTGCTTTCGGAAATCCTCAAATGAGTGAAGAAGCAGTAATACAAGCTGCCAAGATTGCCAATGCGCACGATTTTATCATGCAGACAGAAAACGGTTATCAAACATTTATTGGTGAGCGAGGGTCTAAGCTTTCCGGAGGACAGCGGCAAAGACTAAGTATAGCACGCGCGGTGTTAAAGAATCCACCGATATTAATATTGGATGAAGCTACATCGGCTTTGGATTCAGAATCGGAGAAATTGGTACAGGAAGCGCTGTTCAATTTGATGAAGAACAGGACCTCCTTGGTGATTGCACACCGCCTGAGCACCATTCAGCACGCTGATGAAATATTGGTGATTCAGCAAGGACAAATTGTAGAACGTGGAACACATGATGAGCTGAACAATAAAAATGGGTTGTATAGAAAACTTGTAGATATTCAAAAAACGGCATAATCCGGTCAGAATTTCATGCAAGGTTTTGGTGGCAATTGCATTTTTGTATAATTTCAAAAAAACTAAGTTTGCGGACTTAATTAAAATCTCATGAACACGCGCAGGATCATCTTTTTATCAATTTTTGGAGCTTACCAATTAGCGGTGTTTTTATTCACGCTCCTGGTTGAGTTTAAGGATGGTTATATCTATACCCTGCTCAATAAAATTTCGTTGTTTAAGTACGGCGCGTTTTTGGGTTTAGTTTTGTTTGTTATTGAATTTTTCTTTGTTAAAAACGAGCTAAAGAATTCTAAGTAATACCATGGATTTTCGTGAGGTTATATCATCGGAGTTTAAACAAGCCGCCCAGGTGTTGGAAAAATTTATGGGCAATGACCATAACTTGCTCTTAATTCAGGAGGCATCGAAAGTAATTGCTGATTCGATTAATCATGGAGGCAAAGTAATTTCTTGCGGCAATGGGGGTTCACATTGTGATGCGATGCATTTTGCTGAAGAACTAACGGGTCGCTATCGAGAAAACCGCAGGGCTATTCCTGCACTCTGCGTTTCGGATCCTAGCCATATTTCTTGTGTGAGCAATGACTTTGGCTACGAATTTATTTTTTCCCGCTACATTGAAGCGCTGGGAAACACGGGGGATGTGTTGCTTGGCATTAGCACGAGTGGCAATTCTATGAACATCATTCGTGCGGCGCAAGCGGCTAAAGAGAAAGGAATGAAAGTGATCATTCTTTCCGGCAAGGATGGCGGCAAACTCGCGCCTTTAGCGGATGTGGAATTACGGGTTTCACACCATGGCTATGCCGACCGCATTCAAGAAGTTCACATTAAAATCATTCACATTCTCATGCTGTTGATTGAGAAGCAGGTGGTTGGATAACCAACGAATTTACTTTGTCGGTTCGAGAATAGTTTTCAAATTTTTAAATGATCGGTAAGGCGCTTCGGCGCATACCCAGTTTACCAGCCATACCGGTACTGAACCTCCCGGGTCAATTTGCATCGTGTATTTTATTTGCAGCCTATTCTTACTTCTCTTGGTCACGATCCATTTTCCATACGAGGAGGGGACTCTTACCACCCCGACTCGTCGGGGAAGAATCCCGGCTTGGCTTTCAGTGGTAATAATTATGCCATGGGTGCTCTGATCGGTCTCCGATTTAAGATGCACAACCATATCCCGATTTGTCACCGGCCAGGGTGCCTCAATCACCGTATGGTAGATCTGCTCTGAGGCAGAAATTTTTTTTATCATTTTCGCAGCAATGGTATTGTATTGCCATTGCGTATAGTTGGGGACATCCAAAATAAATTGGCTAAGTTGTTCCAATGAGGCGTGCAAGTTAAACTCAGCCACGATGGATTTAAATCGGGACGTGTCGTTGTGACAGGTATAAACTTTTATGCTGTCCTGGTCCTTTTTCAATCGGCAATCATTTTGACCATAGAGACATTTCAGTGAAGCAAAAACGAAAATAATCGAGCGATGAAATTTCACCACAGAAGATTTATTTTCCTCGTGTCTTCTCCAAGGTGTCCCACATCTCATTGGGGATCATTTCCAGGTGACTGAACTCGCCACCATTTCTGAGCCACTCACCTCCATCAATGGTAATGACTTCCCCATTAATGTAAGCGGAAAAGTCCGATAATAAATACGCTGCGAGGTTGGCCAATTCCTGGTGATCGCCCACGCGTTTGAGGGGAACGCGTTGCGCGGGGTCAAATTTTTTGATCAGGTCTCCGGGAAGCAATCGACTCCAGGCCCCCTCTGTTGGAAATGGTCCTGGTGCAATGGCGTTACTGCGGATGCTGTACTTCGCCCATTCCACCGCCAGTGAGCGCGTCAGGGCAAGCACGCCTGACTTCGCACAAGCGGAGGGCACTACATAGCCTGAGCCTGTCCATGCATAGGTGGTAACAATGTTCAAAAAAACCCCTGGTTGCTTTTTCGCGATCCAGTTTTTACCGGCAGCCAGTGTTGTATAGTACGTTCCTTTCAAAACGATGTCTACAATAATGTCAAAGGCCCGGTGAGAAAGCCGCTCCGTTGGACTGATGAAATTCCCAGCAGCATTGTTCAGTACGGCCTCCACTTTTCCAAAACGCCTCTCAGCTTCTTTAATAACGTTTTCGATTTCCTCATACTTGCGCACGTCGCAAGCCACGGCCAGCACCTTTCCACCAGTCTGTTGTTCCATTTCAGCAGCGGCCTTGTCCAGCACTTCTTTTTTTCGACTGGTTATCACCAGGTTAGCACCAAGCTCGAGTAAGTATTTTCCCATGGATCGGCCAAGACCGGTTCCGCCACCGGTGATGATGACTGTCTTGTCTTTGAATGATCCGGGCTTGAGCATCCCTTCCATAAGAGTGAGGTTTAATTTGTACTGTAAAGTAGTATTTAATTTTAGATATTTGTTTGGCAAATTTTTTTAATGATGAATCGATTATTATTCCTTTTCTCCATTAGTCTTATTTTTTCATCCTGCATCGTCACCAAGAAGAAGTTTGACGATATGTTGGCGCAAAAAGTAAAAGCGGAAGGGGAACTTTCCGATAGGACTAAAGAATTGGATCAAGCCCATCGTTCTATTGTCCAACTGAATGAGTCATTGAGGAGACTAAGACAAGATTCCATCGACCTCAGTGACAATATTCAATCAAGAAATAAGAAGTTATCAGAGTTAACCGGCGAATATGAAAAGTTAAATGCCAACTATAGACTTTCCTTAAGCAAGAGTGGTAAACTCGACCAAGCCCTGGCGCAACAGCGAGATCAGTTACTGGCCATTCAATACAATCTGGAGCGAACCCGGCAGCAAAATGATTCACTTAGCAATAGTTTGGCTGAACGCGAGAAAAAAGTAAAGGAACTTGAAGAAGTGCTTGCCAAAAAGGATAAGGCGGTTCAGGATTTGAAAAATAAGATTAGCAACGCGTTGTTGAACTTTAAAGAAAATGACCTTACCGTAAAAGTAAAAAATGGAAAAGTGTATGTGTCCCTGGCCGAACAATTATTGTTTGGATCGGGAAGTACGGCAGTAGATAAAAAAGGAGAAGGAGCGCTTCACCAACTGGGCAAGGCCATCAAAGATCAAAAGGATATTCATGTCATGATTGAGGGTCACACGGACAACGTACCAATTTCGAAAGGTTCGCAGCATTTTGAAGACAACTGGGATTTGAGCGTGCTGCGCGCCACGGCGATTACGCGCATTCTGATTAAAGCCGGAATGTCACCCAATCAAATTACAGCGGCGGGTAAGGGAGAGTTTTCTCCCATCGCACCCAATGACAATGCCCAGAACAAGCAAAAGAATAGGAGAACGGAAATTATTGTTACACCGAACCTGGATGAACTGTTTAAAATTTTAGATGCTAACTAAAATTGGTATTTTGGGCAGACGGATTTATCTAATGCGAGGTGATCGGAAGAAATCCATTAGTCTTTGTTCATCCTTTAAAATTTGAATGACCACGAGAAATTTCGGTTACTGGAGTAAGAAGATTCGAAAAGTATTGGTCATTCTTTTTGTAGCCCAATTTGTTTACATCGTTCTGTTAAAATGGGTTGATCCGCCCATTACGATCACGCAGCTGTCCAATTGGATAGATGGCTATGGATTGAATCGGGACTACATCAATTTTGACGATATGTCGCCCAACATCAGGCTGGCCGTGATCGCCTCGGAAGACCAGTTGTTTCCCGATCATAACGGATTTGATATGACAAGCATCAAGCAAGCATGGATGGAGCGGAGCAAAAAGCATAAACGAGTGCGAGGCGCATCCACCATTAGTCAACAAGTAGCAAAAAATGTTTTTCTCTGGCAAGGCCGGAGTTGGATTCGCAAAGGATTGGAAGCCTACACCACTTTTATGATCGAACTACTCTGGGGAAAAAAGAGAATCCTGGAAATGTATTTGAATGTGAGTGAAATGGGCAAAGGCGTTTTTGGAATTGAAGCGGCTTCGCGGTTTTATTTTAATAAGCCGGCTAAAAAACTAAACCGAACGGAATCCGCCATGATCGTGGCGTGTTTCCCTAATCCAAAAAAAATTAGGGTAAAACCTCCTTCGCCTTATGTGATCCAACGCTATCCGCAAATTCTCACACAAATGAGCAACCTCGAACCGGATGAAGATATTCAGCAATTGTTGAAGTAAAATTGGGGCGACTCGTTAAGCCAATTGGGCAGCCCTGTTCACTAAATTTTTACCTTCCATCAATCCTTTTATATTATTCAGGGTGACATCAGCAATTTGTTGTAACGCTTCCATTGTAAAAAAGGCCTGATGTGCGGTCACTAAAACATTGGGAAAGCTCATCAGCCTCTGAATGGTATCATCCTCAATAATATTGGCCGACAGGTCGCGAAAAAAAAGTTTCTCTTCCTGCTCGTACACATCAATGCCTAAATAGCCGATCTGTTTTGACTTCAACGCATCAATGACCGCTTTCGTGTCAATCAAACCACCGCGACTGGTATTGATCAACATCACTCCATTTTTCATTGCCGCGATACTGGTGCTGTTAATAATGTGGTGAGTTTGATCATTTAACGGACAATGCAGAGAAATGATATCCGATTGGCTAAGAATTTCGGAGAGCGTTAAAAACGAAACGCCGAGCGCTTCCAATTCTTTGTTGACCGCGATATCATAGGCCACGACGTGACAGCCAAATCCTAACATGATTTTGCAGAATGCTCTTCCAATATTCCCGGTTCCGATCACGCCCACGGTCTTTTTATGGACATCAAAACCCAACAGTCCGTTTAAGGAAAAATTTTGCTCCCGCACCCGGTTGTATGCTTTGTGCGTTTTACGGTTTAGGGTAAGCAGCATGGCCACCGCATGTTCTGCCACGGCTTCCGGTGAGTACGCCGGGACTCTACAAACTTTAATTCGGTTGGTTTTGGCAGCGGTTAAATCGACATTATTATACCCAGCACAACGCAAGGCAATCACCTTGACTCCTTTTTTTGCCAATGCCTCAATGACTGGCGCATTTACTTTATCGTTGACAAAGACGCAAACCACATCTGTTTTCTCGACAGCGTTAATGATGTGGGGCCCCAGATGGGTATCATAATAATCCAATTCAAAACCAAATTGCTGGTTTTGCTTATTGAATGACTCTTTGTCATAGGGCTTGGTGGAGAAAAAAGTAATCTTCATGACCGAATTTTAAACTGTTCGAAGTTATTGATAAATTATTTCCGAAATGAGATCCGCGGTCAAATTCCAACCATGACAGAAGTCCTTGACAAGGAGGTTTTCAGCTCATCAGGCCTCTAATTGGGTATAGAAATGCTTTTTTTTTAATTTCTAAACCGCGTCTTTCTGGCTACCTTTGCGGCTTAAATTAATAGGACTGAATGGCTGGCATGGAGAACATCCGAAATTTTTGCATCATCGCCCATATTGACCACGGGAAGAGCACCCTGGCTGACCGACTTTTAGAGTTTACCGGGACCCTTACCAACCGCCAGATGCAGGCGCAGGTGCTCGATAATATGGATTTAGAGCGCGAAAAGGGTATTACTATCAAATCGCATGCGATTCAAATGAACTATAAGTTCGAGGGCAAGGACTATGTCCTGAACTTGATTGACACCCCGGGCCACGTAGATTTTTCTTATGAAGTTTCACGATCTATCGCCGCTTGCGAAGGGGCACTTTTAATTGTCGACGCTGCCCAGGGAATTCAGGCACAAACCATTTCGAATTTGTATTTGGCCCTGGAGCACAATCTGGAAATTATTCCTGTATTGAATAAAATTGATTTGCCTGCTGCCATGCCCGAAGAAGTGACTGATCAAATCGTCGATTTGATTGGCTGTTCGCGAGACGCGGTTATCCGCGCTAGCGCCAAAGAGGGCAAAGGGATTGCAGAAATTTTGACCGCTGTCATTGACCGTGTTCCTTCTCCCAAAGGCGACCCGAAGGCACCTTTGCAGGCCATGATCTTCGACTCTGTTTTTAATTCATTCCGTGGCATCGAAGTCTATTACCGGGTTTTCAATGGCACCATGCGCAAAAATGACCTGATCAAATTTGTAAACGCCGACAAGCAATACGGTGCCGATGAAATTGGTGTTTTAAAATTGGATAAAGTCCCTCAAAATGAAATCAGCGCTGGAAACGTAGGGTATTTGATTTCAGGTATAAAAGTGGCTAAGGAAGTAAAGGTTGGTGATACCATCACCTTGGTTAGCAATCCCGGGGAAGCTATTCATGGATTTGAAGATGTGAAGCCGATGGTGTTTGCCGGGATCTATCCGGTAGAAACCTCGGAGTTTGAGGAACTTCGGGCATCCATGGAGAAACTTCAGCTCAATGACGCGTCTTTAGTATGGGAGCCTGAGACTTCGGCGGCGCTTGGTTTCGGTTTTCGGTGCGGTTTCCTTGGCATGCTCCACATGGAAATTATCCAGGAGCGATTGGAGCGTGAGTTTAATATGACGGTGATCACGACGGTGCCGTCGGTTCAATTTAAGGCTACTCTGACCAACGGAAAAGTATTAGATATCAACGCGCCTTCCGAGATGCCCGATCCGACGACGATCGATTTTATTGAAGAACCGTTTATTCGAGCGCAAATTATTACCAAGTCGGAGTTCATTGGCCCCATCATCGGGTTGTGCATCGACCGACGGGGTCAAATCAAGAACCAGAACTATCTCACTTCGGATCGGGTTGAACTGACTTTTGAAATGCCCTTAGCTGAGATTGTGTTTGATTTTTTTGATAAACTAAAAACCATTTCAAAAGGATATGCCTCGCTGGATTATCATCTTATCGACATGCGCGAAAGTGATATGGTGAAATTGGATGTGCAATTGAACGGAGAAAAGATTGATGCGTTATCGGCCATCGTTCACCGCAACAAAGCCCATGAATGGGGAAGGAAATTGTGCGAAAAATTAAAGGAGTTGATCCCACGCCATATGTTTGAGGTGGCCATACAGGCCGCCATCGGACAAAAAATTGTAGCGCGTGAAACATTGAGCGCCATTCGCAAAAACGTATTGGCAAAATGTTATGGTGGTGACATTTCGCGTAAGCGGAAATTGTTGGAGAAACAAAAGAAAGGAAAGAAACGGATGCGCCAGGTGGGAAGTGTTGAAATTCCTCAGGAAGCTTTTATGGCCGTGTTGAAAATTGAATAATCCATCTAATGACCGATACAACAACATACACCCTTATCGATGGCCGTAAAATCGCCAATGATATTAAGTTGGAGATTGTGCAGAAAGTGGCCGACCGAAAAGCCTTAAACAAAAAAATACCCCACCTCGCCATCATTCTTGTGGGTGATGATGGGGCCAGCCAAACCTACGTTGATTTTAAGGTCAAAGCCTGCAAGGAAGTTGGGTTTCATTATACCATGATGCGTTTTGCAGATACGATCAGCGAGGACAAGCTAATGAAACATATCGACCAGGTGAACCGGGATGAGGATGTCGACGGCTTCATCGTGCAATTGCCCTTGCCGGCTAATATCAGCGTTGAACGCATCACTGAAAAAATCCGCCCCGACAAGGATGTGGATGGATTCACCAATAGAAACTTTGGAAGTATTGTCTCCAAAAATCCTTTGTTACTTCCTGCTACTCCATTTGGTGTAATGGAATTATTGAAGCGTTATAATATTCCCACGGAGGGAAAGAATTGTGTAGTCGTAGGGGCCAGTCGTCTAGTCGGTGCTCCGCTCAGCATGATGTTGGTGGAAGAAGGGAAAGCGACGGTAACCATTTGCCATAAGTACACCAAAGACATTAAAATGTACACCCTCCACGCTGACATATTAGTGGCAGCCGTAGGCAAGCCCGGCTTGATTACGGCCGACATGGTCAAAGAAGGAGCGGTAGTGATCGATGTGGGCACCACACGCGTGGAAGGCCCTCAATATAAAAACGGTTACACGCTAAAAGGCGATGTAGAATTCAAAGAAGTCGCTCCTAAGACATCATTTATTACACCCGTTCCGGGCGGCGTTGGCCCCATGACAATTGCTTCGCTATTACTTAATACACTGCGGGCCACCGAACTTCGCAATCCTTAGGCAGTCGTTCTTCGTTATTGGGGAAGGAATGACGATCGAACAACAACTACGAATAGATGAATATCGACAAACCGGCAAATAGAACTGCATTACCTGTCATGGAAGACTTCTACACCATACAAGGTGAAGGATTTTATCAGGGTCATGCGGCTTATTTCATCAGACTTGGTGGATGTGATGTGGGATGTGTTTGGTGCGATGTGAAAGAATCGTGGAGCATGGATGCTCATCCTAAAATGGAAGTGAAGGAAATCGTGAAAAACGCAAAATCTTCAGGAAGTGAAATCGCAGTCATAACAGGCGGAGAGCCTGCGATGCATCACTTGGACGTTCTGACCGAAGAGTTGCGCCACGCTGGATTGAAAATAAACATCGAAACGTCAGGTGCGTATCCGCTGACCGGCACGTGGGATTGGATTTGTTTGTCCCCCAAAAAATTTAAAGCCCCGCATCCTTCGGTTTTCGAAAATGCAGATGAATTGAAAATTATAATTTACAACCGGAGTGATTTTGATTGGGCAGAAGAACATGCAGCGAAAGTCAGGGCCAATTGCGAGTTGTTTCTGCAACCTGAATGGTCGAAAGCGGAAGAGATGATTCCAATTATCATTAACTACGTCAAAGCAAACCCAAAGTGGAAAGTATCGTTGCAGATTCATAAGTACATGAATATTCCTTAGCCATGCACCTTCGCATCATTCGAAATGAATCCCTGTTCTATGGATAGGAGTTTGAAGATTGATGAGGGATAAACGCGCACTTTGCATGCTAAGAAAAAGGCCATGACATCATATTGTAAAGGAAATCACCTTGCCGATGCCCCTTATGCTGACTTTTTTTACCGGGCTGGAACAGGGATTACCCTCACCCTCTCAGCGGAACCATGCGAAGATAACTCCTTGAAAGGAAAATAATTCTCGAGAAGAGGACATCTAAGTGTTAGAAGAGGGTAAGATTTTGATTAAGGAAGTGCCGCCGTTTGATGGACCTCAGATTGATGTATCTCAAATTGTTGTTTAGCTTTGGCCATGTATAAGATTATTTTTGGAGTTCTTTTTCTCGGCGTTTCAATTCCTGTGACGGCCCAAACGTTGAGCACCCTGAATAAGAAAGCAATCGAGCTGTATATTGAAGCTGATAATTATAGGGTACGAGGACAATACGAGCAGGCCATTCGTCTTTTGAAACAGGCTGTTGAGAAAGACAAAAAGTTTGAAGAGGCGCATGCACGACTTGGAACAACATATCGCAGCGCGGGTGATTTGAAGTTGTCGAGCGAGAGTTTCGAGCAAGCATTGGCGTTAACCTCGTATCCACTCAAACAAAAAGCATACTTTTATTCTTTGGGTGATAATTACTTGCGAAGTGGTCAGTATGAAAAAGCATCATTCAACCTGGAGAAATTTCTCAGTATCGAGAAAACGGATAAAACCAAAATTGACCTGGCGCTAATTTGGAAAACTCAGGCAGCCTATGGCTTGGCACATCAGGGTGAAAACTTCGGTTACCACGTCAAAGCGTTGAGTGATACGGTCAACAAATATCCGATGCAATATTTTCCGGCCATTACTGCGGATGGAGAGGAATTGGTTTTCACTGTGCGCTACGGCCGAGCACACAATGACAATGAAGATATTTTTGTTTCTACGAAGAAGGATGGGAAATGGACTGAACCTGTTTCGATTTCTGAAAACATAAATTCTCAGTATCGGGAGGGTGCCTGTAGCATTTCAGCGGATGGCCGCCATTTGATTTTTACAATTTGTGGTCCTCGTGGCTGTGATTTATACGAGAGCAAAAAAGAAGGTGATGTTTGGCGCAAGCCGGTTAGCCTCGGGTCCACTGTAAACAGTTCAGGCTGGGAGGCGCAACCCTCCCTTTCGGCGGATGGAAATGAACTTTATTTTGTGAGTGACCGAAAGGGAGGCATCGGTGGTTATGATATTTGGTATTCAAAAAAAGATTCCACTGGAGCTTGGACAAGGGCAATTAATTTGGGTAAGTCGGTCAACACAAAGTTTGATGAGATTGCTCCTTTCATTCATGTCAATAATCGAAATTTATTTTTTGCCTCGAACGGGTTGCCTGGCTTTGGTGGGTTTGATATTTATGTTTCAGAGAAAAGTGATGGACAGTGGGAAACCCCAAAAAATATGGGGGCGCCGCTCAACGATTTTGAAGATCAATATTCTTTTGTGGTGACCAGTAATGGATTGGATGCCTATTATTCCCGCGAGGAGGGGAGGATGAGGAGCAAGATATACAAAACTAACATTCCGAAAGAATTTCAGATCCGTAGTCGCGGAAATGTGGTGAAAGGAATCGTAACCGATAGCAGAACAAAATTGGCGTTGCAGGCGCAAGTAGAGTTGTTTGATTTGAATTCGAATCAGAGAATTTCCGTTTTTAATTCCGATTCAGTGAATGGTCAATACCTCATTGTTGTGCCTGGACAATCCGACTATGCATTACACGTGTCCGAACCCGGCTATCTTTTCTACAGTTTGCATTTTAATTATCAGGAGAGGGATCAGGATCAACCGCTGACGATTGACATTGCGTTGCAGCCAATTATAAAAAATGCGATGACGGTGCTGAACAACATCTTCTTCGATTTTAATCAATCGGAAATTAAACCGCGCTCACTTTCCGAGTTAGATGAGGTGGTTAAATTTTTGAAAGAGAACCCAGCCATTAAAGTTGAAATAAGCGGGCATACCGACAACATAGGAAATGAAAGTTACAACCAGCAGCTTTCACAGAAGCGGGCACAGTCGGTTGTGAACTATTTTTCATCAAAGGGAATTCCAACAACAAGACTAACTCAAATTGGCTTTGGATCTAAGAGGCCGATCAGGCTAAATGATAGTGAAGAAAATAGACAGATCAACAGGAGGATCGAGTTTAAGATTCTTGAGTAGGACTAGTACGACTTAAAATTTGCCATTAAATAATTTTTTACATAATCGTCCGTTCCTTCTTCCAGTGAATGGAATGGTTTTGTGTATCCAATCTTCCTTAATTTCGCCATGTTTGCTTCCGTAAAGTATTGGTACTTGTCGCGGATATCGGCAGGCGTATCGATGAATTCAATATCCGCTATTTTGTCCATGGCCTTGAAAACTGATTTAGTCAGATCCAAGAACGGGCGTGCGTGGCCCGAACCCAAATTGTAGATTCCGGAATTTTTCCGGTGATGCATTAGGAAGATACATACCGCCACCACGTCTTTGACGTAAACAAAGTCGCGCATTTGTTCACCGTCTTTGAATTGGGGATTGTGCGAGCGAAATAATTTCATCTTATTGGTTTTGCTAATCTGGTTGAATGCATGCCAGATCACGGAGGCCATTCTTCCTTTGTGATATTCATTTGGTCCGTACACGTTGAAAAACTTCAGGCCAGCCCAGAAGAAAGGTTTATCTTTTTGTTGCAATACCCACAAATCAAAATCCTGCTTGGATTGACCATAGGGATTCAGTGGCTTGAGCAAATGAATTTTAGATTCATCATCATCATAGCCAATCTCCCCCAATCCGTACGTGGCCGCAGAGGAGGCATAAACCAAGGGAATCTGATATTGAATGCAACGCGTCCAGATATCTTTGGTGTATTGCGTGTTCATCCGGTTGAGTAAAACCGTGTCAAATTCCGAAGTATCGGTCTTGGCGCCGATATGAAAAATGAAATCCACGAGCTCGTAATTTTTGTCAAGCCAAGCCATAAAATTTTCACGGTCAACATATTCCTGAACTTTTGCCCCGGTTAGATTTTTTTCTTTGGCCGGATCGCCGAATTTATCCACGGCAATAATGGCGTTGAAGTTGTCTTGATTGAGGCGTTTTACTAAACAACTTCCGATAAAACCGGCTGCACCTGTTACAATAATCATGATGATTTCTTTTCGAGGCAAAAATAAGTTATTCTCTTCGATATGTGCTAAATAAAAGCAACAGGCTGGACTTCACTATATTTGCGTTTTCATTTAAGAACCATGATTTACGTTAGTCGGCAGGAGCATTTTAATGCAGCCCATAAACTGTACAACCCGGGTTGGAGTAAGGAGAAAAATGTTGAGGTCTTCGGGCCATGTGCCAATGAGAATTGGCATGGACACAATTTTGAATTGATCATTACCGTCAAAGGAACACCTGATCCGGAAACCGGTTTTGTGATCGACTTGAAAAAATTAAGCCTCCTGATCAGGGCAGAGGTGATTGAGCAACTGGATCACAAAAATCTTAATCTCGATGTTCCTTTTATGAAAGATAAAATGGCGAGTACGGAAATAGTCGCAAAGGAAATCTGGAAAATACTGGAGCCAAAAATTCCAACGGTTACCCGTTTTGGGAAATTGCATTCCGTAAAATTATTTGAAACGCCTCGTAATTATGTTGAATACTTTGGTGAATAAATTTATTTTAAATTGAAACTGTACATAATAGCGGGAGAACGCTCGGGTGATTTACACGGTAGCAACCTGGTGAAAGCCTTGAAATCAAACAATCCATCATTGATGATTCGGGGGTTTGGTGGCGAAGAGATGAAGCAAGCGGGCGTCGATATTTTCGTTCATTACGAACAGCTCGCTTTTATGGGTTTTGTTGCTTTGGTTACCAATGCTTTTAAAATTCTAAAATACATTCGCCTCTGTAAAAATGACGTGTTACAATTCAAGCCGGATGCCATCGTATTGATTGATTATGGGGGGTTCAACCGCCGGATTGCTGAATTTGGAAGGAAGAATCACATTAAGATTTTCTACTACATACCCCCTAAAGTTTGGGCCTGGTACCAAAGCCGTGCCTTTGAACTGAAGAGAAATGTAGACCGTTTATTTGTGATCCTCCCTTTTGAAAAGAGGTTCTTTAAAGAGAAATGTAACTGGGAGGTGGATTATGTTGGTAATCCGGTGCTGGATGCGATCAAATCATTTAAAGCAGATCCTGATTTTTTGTCAAAAAATAGAGTTGATCGATCGAAAAAAATAGTTGCCTTGCTGCCTGGCAGCAGAAAAATGGAGCTGAAGAAGATGGTTCCGCTGATGGCAGAGGTGGTAAAGAAGAACTTGAATTATCAATTTGTCGTTGCAGCAGTGAATAACCTGGACGAAGAACTTTACGCCGAATTGAAGTCGATTGCGAATGTAAAATTTGTCTATGATGCTTCTTACGATCTATTGTCAGTCGCCGATGCCGCCATTGTTACTTCTGGCACGGCTACCTTGGAAACAGGAGTATTTAAGGTTCCCCAAGTGGTAGTATATAAGATGGGCGCCGTGGAATACCAGTTGGTAAGTCGATTGGTTGAAGTAGAATTCATCTCGCTGATAAATCTGATCGCTGGAAAGGAAGTGATCAAAGAACTGATCCAGGAAAATGCGCAACCTGACAAGGTTGATAAAGAGCTTAGCATGCTTTTGACAGATGCAAATTATAGGTCAAAAATGCTGGCGGAATACGAGGCCATTTTTAAAACTCTTGATACGGGGTCGGCCTCTGAAAATACCGCTCGATTAATATTGGAGGCTTTAGCGTAACCTACGCTACTTTCAATTTGCTGTAATGCGATTTGCTGAATTTCTCTTCGGCGTAAGCACGGTTGATGACAAGGCGATCTGTGGTTTTATCCGATGGCAACTCAAACATGGCATCGTTGACGATAGCCTCACAAACCGACCGCAGCCCGCGAGCACCCAATTTATATTCCACTGCTTTTTCAACAATAAAATCTAACGCGCCTTCTTTGAAATCTACTTCGATATTTTCCATCTCGAACAATTTCTTGTATTGTTTGATCAACGCATTCTTTGGTTCGGTCAGGATCTTTCTTAATGCATTGTGATCCAGCGGATTTAAATATGAAATTACCGGTAGACGGCCAATGAGCTCAGGAATCAATCCAAACGTTTTTAAGTCTTGAGCGGAAACAAATTGAAGCAAGTTGTCTTTGTCAATATCGCCTGGGCTCAGGCCGTCAGCGGTGGCGGTGAATCCAAGCGGCCTCGTATTGAGTCGGCGTCCAATCACTCTTGACATCCCTTCGAATGCACCCCCGCAGATGAACAGAATATTTTCTGTATTTACGGTAATCATTTTTTGATCCGGATGTTTGCGTCCGCCTTGGGGGGGGACATTCACGGCTGTGCCTTCCAATAATTTTAAAAGCGCCTGCTGCACTCCTTCACCACTCACATCACGGGTAATGGAAGGATTATCTGACTTTCGGGCTATTTTATCAATCTCATCAATATACACAATGCCCCGCTCGGCCGCCTCTGTGTTGTAGTCCGCCGCCTGGAGTAAACGCGTTAAAATACTTTCTACATCTTCCCCGACATACCCCGCTTCTGTTAACACGGTTGCATCGGCAATGCAAAAAGGAACTTGTAATAATTTGGCAAGCGTTCGGGCGAGGTAGGTTTTACCGGTACCCGTCTCACCGACCATAATGATATTTGATTTTTCAATCAGGATGTCATTGTCCATTTTCCGTTGCATGAGACGCTTATAATGATTGTACACAGCCACGCTCATCACCCGCTTCGCATCGTCTTGGCCAATCACGTATTCGTCAAGGAATTTTTTGATCTCACGAGGCTTGACCAGCTTAAAGTTGGGAAGCGCTCCCGCTTCAACTTTGTTTTTTTTCTCTTCCGTCAAAATTTGACTGGCCTGCGTAACACATTTGTCGCAGATATGCGCGTGGATTCCTGAGATCATCAGATCCACATCTTTCTTATTTCTACCGCAAAAAGAACAGGTTACTTCTGCCATCCGATTATTAATTAGTCAAGCCGCCAATTCGCCAATGAATACAAAGGTACAACTAATCGACAAATCAAAAGAAAAGCCGTGGCCTGCTATTTCTTGATGCGTTCTAAAACCTCATCTATCAGGCCATATTCCTTGGCTTCTGCTGCACGCATCCAGTAGTCGCGGTCAGAGTCTTTCTCAATTTTTTCGTAGGTCTGTCCGCTGTGCTTGGAGAGAATATTGTACAAATCCTTTTTCAATTCCAACGTCTGGCGCATTGAAATTTCCATGTCTGATGATGTTCCCTGCATTCCGGCCGAAGGTTGATGAATCATGATTCTAGCGTGAGGCAAACCTGAGCGTTTTTTGTTTGCACCAGCAGCCAAGAGAACTGCTCCCATAGAGGCAGCAAGGCCAGTGCAGATCGTGGCCACATCAGGATTGACATATTGCATGGTATCATAAATTCCAAGTCCCGCGTGAACGGATCCACCGGGACTGTTGATGTACATGATAATGTCTTTCTTAGGATCGGACGATTCCAAAAATAAAAGCTGCGCGGTGATTACGTTGGCCACATAATCATCCACGGCCGTACCAAAGAAGATGATCCGGTCGGCCATTAACCGTGAGAAAACGTCAATCACTGTGGCGCGCATCTGGCGTTCCTCCACGACGTTTGGGGTCATCGCAAACACGTTTCCGGCGTTTTCATTCATGTATTTGGTATAGCTGTCAAGGGCGTTGCCGCTCATGCCCATGTGGTGCACTGCGTAGTTACGAAATTCGTTGTGGTTATTCATAAGTGTTAGTTACTCCTTTTAAGTCGATTTTTAATATGAATTTATTTCAAGTTTATGGAAGAAAAGCGAAAATAAAAAAGCCTATCCAATGACAGGCTTTCTAAAAACTAAATCAATTACTAATTAGTTCAATGCCGGTGTGAATCGGCTATTTTTTTGAATTCTTCAAGACTAACTTTCTTTTCCTGGATGGTAATGTTTTCTTTAATAACAGCCATGATTTTATCGTGACGCAGCTGGTTGTAGGTGCGCATATAGTTTTCTCCCTTGCCGTCCTTGCCAGCAAGGTAATTGCTTACAATGCCGTCAAATTTGTCACCCAATTGTTCGGCAATGCCAGGGCCGCCAAATTGTTCGAGGATTATTTGTTTGGCTTTCTCGCGCACGTCGGCTTCCTCAATTTTAATGCCTTTTTCTTCTGAAATCTTATTTTTTACCAAATCCCATTTGATAGAATCGCGGTACGACTTGAATTCTTTTTCCAGGACCTCGTCCGTTACCTGGCCTCCGCCAGTCGCTTTTAGCCAGGTTTTTAAGAACCCTTCCGGCATATTAATCTTGGTGTGGTCGACGTAGAAGTGCTGGAT
>Ga0209067_10000712_pt1 | contig 21011 bp, 12 predicted proteins | sample ColStrG_CSR_2013_FD_187199 | JGI IMG/M metagenome (GOLD analysis project Ga0209067, IMG submission 187199) | Freshwater sediment microbial communities in response to fracking from Pennsylvania, USA - Cold Stream Run_MetaG_CSR_2013 (SPAdes)... | ecosystem: Environmental > Aquatic > Freshwater >...
CAGGTAGGAGAGTATGCTTTTACGACCGGTAATGATATCGACTTCCGCAACCATGCCCGGAATGATGGGCAGATTATTTGCCAGCGAAGTTTTGCTCGTGGCCACGCGCACGGTATAGAAAGTATTGCCATGATCGTCAGTCACGGAATCCGCACCGATCAGTTCGACCGTCGCATCAAGCCCGCCATAAATCGAAAAATCATAGGCCGTGAATTTGACGGTGGCCTGCTGGCCCTGACGCAGGAACGCGATGTCACGCGGCAGCACCTTGGCCTCGAGAATCAGCTTGCCTTCCAGTGGCACGATTTCCACCACGTCGCGGCCTGGCTGCACCACACCACCGACGGTATTCACCAGCAATCGTTTGACTGTGCCGCGCACCGGCGAACGGATTGCCGACTGCTTGACCTTGTCATTGAGCCCGGCGCTGGTCTGGGTCAGTGAATTCAGCTTGGCCATGGTGTCCGACAGTTCCTTGCTGGCGTTGTTGCGGAAATTCAGCTCCACTTCCTGAATCTTGTGGTTCGCTTCGCTGACCGCAGCACGTACCCGCGAAATCTGCGCGCCGGCAATATCACGTTCGCTGCGATAGCGGTCGACATCACGCTGCAGACGCAACAAATCCATTTCTGACACCGCACCGGAATTCAGCAGCGGTTTGGTCACAGTCAATTCCCTGAGCGAGGATTCATACGCCTGGCCACTCTGGGTCTGTTTCGAGATCGCTTCGGACAGTTCCTGCTGACGCTGTTCCAGTTCCTGACGCGCGATGGAAATCTGGGTCTGCATTTCATTGTTCGCGGTCATGTACAGCAATCGTTCCTGCGCAACGGTAGTCGGATCTTCTTTTAATACATCAGCCGGCGGGTTGAACGGCTTGCCCTCGCTGATCGCCTGGAGTCGCGCCGCCTTGGCCGACAGCGATAAATATTCCGAACGATTTTCCCGCACCGATGCTTCAAAGCGGGTCGAATCGACCTGCAGCAGAACCTGGCCGGCGTTCACGGTATCGCCTTCTTTGACCAGTATCTGCGAAACAATACCGCCGTCCAGGCTTTGCAACACCTGCAGCTGTTGCGAAGGGATGACCTTGGCGTCGCCGCGCGTGACTTCGTCAATATCGACCAGCCTGGCCCACAGAATAAACAGCACAAACGATGCCAGCAGCGCGCGCAATAAAATTCTGGCGCGCAGCGGTTCCTGCTCAATGATGACCCGGTCAGCGTCGGCCATAAAATCGCCGTCAGGTGATTTGGCGTCGTCTGCCCAGCGGTCCAGGAACGGTGCCAGCCAGGGATCCACCCGCAGCCGCAGCCATTCCATTTTGGCGGTTGCCCAATTGCCGAACCGGATCAGGATTTGCCATGCTGCGGTCATGAGGCCCTCGCAATCTGGCCAGACTGCAGTGCTGCAATCACCTGTTCTTTCGGACCATCGGCGACGATGATGCCGTTGTCGAGCACGATGATGCGCTCGGCCAGGTCCATCAGGCTGGAACGGTGCGTGACGATAATCATGGTCTTGTGCTGACCGAAGCGGCTGATGCGTTCCTTTAACTGGGTTTCAGAAATAAAATCCATCGAACTGGTCGGCTCGTCCAGCAGCATGATCGGCGGGTCGAGCAGTACCGAGCGCGCAATGGCAATGCTCTGGCGCTGACCGCCGGAGAGCGATTCGCCACGTTCGCTGACCACCATGTCGAAACCCTGGGGATGACTGTTCACGAAGTCGGTCAGACCGGCCAGCTCAGCTGCAGCGACCAGCGCTCGATCGTCGGCATAGGGCGCGCGGATCGTGATGTTGTCGCGCAGGCTACCGTAAAACAGTGTCGATTCCTGCGCCACATAACCGAGTGAGCGGCGCAGGTCGGCCGGGTCGAGCTGGCGCAGATCGACACCATCCAGCAGTACCGCGCCTTTGGTGGGCGCATACAATCCGAGAATTAATTTCTGCAAGGTTGACTTACCTGAGCCGACCCGTCCGATGATGGCAACATGCTCGCCGGGTTTGATCGTCAGACTGATGCCACGCAGCGCCTGCTGCTCGCTGTCCGGATAATTGAACACCACGTCTTTAAATTCAATATGACCGCGAATTTCAGGCCGATGCACGAACGAGGCTTCATCGCTGCGCTCGTTCGGGGTATTCATGATGCCTTCCAGTGCCTGCATCGCCACCTTGGCGTTTTCAAACTGCAGCAGCAGACCGACGATCTGCGACAGCGGCGCCATGGCGCGCCCGGCCAGCATGGTAGCGGCGATCAGTCCGCCCATGGTCAGCATGCGTTCATGAATCAGATACACGCCGGCGACCACGATCGCCACGTTGATAAACTGCTGAATCGCTGAAGCGCCGTTCATGGTGGATGCGGACAGCAGGCGCAGCTGGGCATTGACGCGTGCCAGAAACGCGGTGGTCTTTTCCCACTTGGCCTGCATCTGGCTTTCGGCGCCATTGGCTTTGATGGTTTCCAGCGCGGTCAGGCTTTCTACCAGTGTCGCATTGCGCAGCGCGGACGCACGGAACGTGGTTTCAGACAGCTCACGCATGCGGTGCTGGATCAGATAACCGTACATCATCACCAGCACGATCCCTATCATCGGCAGAAAAACCAGAGGCCAGGAAATCCAGGCAATCACGATTAAAAAAATCAGCGCGAACGGCAAGTCGATGATGGTGGTCACCGTTGCCGATGCGATGAAATCACGTACTGTTTCAAACGAGCGCAAATTCGAAGCAAACGCGCCGACCGAGGCCGGCTTTTTTGCCAGTCGCATGCCGAGTACGCGTTCCATGATCAGACTGGATAGTTTCAGATCGACGCGTGCACTGGCCAGATCCACAAAGTGGCCGCGCAGCAGGCGCACCACGTAATCCAGTCCCAGCACCAGCGTCATGCCGATGGCAAATACCCACAGCGTTTCGAGTGCGTAGTTGGGCACCACACGGTCATACACATTCATGGAAAACAGCGGCATCGCAATCCCAAAAACATTGATCAGCAGGGCTGCAGCCAGAATATCTTTGAACAGCGCAGTCTGGTCCAGAATCGCGGACCAGAACCAGTGCTTCTGCACCACGTCGACCACGGATGGCGTGCGGTTGTCAAAACGGAAGCGTGGACGGGAGAACAGGGTCACGCCGCTGTATCGGTCCTGGACTTCGTTGAACGATAAAAACACTTCGCCCTGACCGGTATCGGGAAACAGCAATTTGGCATTGCCGGTGACCTTGTTCCAGGACAGCAGCACACAGGCCTGATTATCTTTCAGCAGCAAAATCGCCGGCAGCAGGGCCAGATCGATTTTATCCAGCGCACGACGCACGACCTTGGCCGAAAATCCGGCATGCGAGGCAGCACGCGCAAACAGGGAAGGAGTCAGCCCCAGTTTAGACAGCGGCAATCCGGCGGACAGGGCAGCACGGGTGCTGGGGCGACCATAGATGCGCGTCAGTTCGACGAGGCAATCCAGCAGCGGGTCGGTATGCAACTGGTCTTCAGGCAGATCAACGTCGTTGCGCAGCGAATCAACGCGTATCGGTTGTTCGCCGCCCGGCGGTGTTGTCTGATTTGGTGTCATTGCCTGATTCCGTTATTCACTGTGCACACTGGGAAGACGATTAAAAAGTTCCCGCGCCACGGGGATGGCGCGCCGCTTAATACGGTTCGGGAATTTCCAGGGTGATGTGCCAGCGCCCATCGATGTATTCCCAGTTCAGCGTTTTCACTACCGTGTCGTTATAGATATCGCTGCCGTATTTCTGGTGAAAGATGGTGGTAGCGTGGGTGGCGTCTGTCATTGTTAACTGCAGGTCTGATACGCCCACCGAAATTCGCTTTTTCTCGCCGATGCGTTTCTGGCGACGGGCCAGCCATTTTTCATGCGTGGCATCGACCGAGGCCTTGAACATGGGTGCGTAGAACTGCAGGTAGCGATCGGTGTCGCGCGACTCCCATGCCTGGCGCCAGCCGCTCAGGGCTTCGGTAATCAGTTTTTCGGATGTTGCGGTATCAGGTGCGGTGGCCGGCGCTAACTTTTGCATCGGCAAAGCATCAGGTAATGTTGTTTTCAGCTCGGCCGGCACGGTTGATTGCGTGGCCGGGGCAGCGACGATCGGTGCGGTCGATTTCAGCAGTGCGATCGCCCGCTGATCCAGTTCGGCCTTGTTGACCACGTAGGTGTCGGGTGCTTCGACCGGGCAATTGGCTGCAGCGCTTTCACTGGTGCTGTCGCCGAAGTGGGGTAGCGAACCGGCGTCCGGGCGGGACAGACCGAGGACGCGGAACAGGTTCCCCATGCCGGCCTGCACCCGCGCATACGCGATTTGCTGATCGTACTCGGCTTCGACGTAAGCACGTTTGGCCTGGAATAATTCGTTTTCGGTATCGAGCAGGTCGAGCAGGGTGCGCTGGCCAATGTCGAACTGCTGACGGTACGCGTCGCGTGCTTTTTCTATCGACAGCTGATGCTGATCCAGATATTTCAGCAGCTCGGCAATCTTGCGTTTGTCGTTGTAGGCAATTTCCAGATTCTGACGCAGATCGCGGCAGACCTTGTCGCGGTAATCGCGCGACATATTGATCTGGTCAGCCAGCTGGTGCAGTTTGGCCCGGTCAGAAAAGCCGTTGAACAGATTCCAGCTCAGCACTACCTGGGCAGTCTTGTCGTTGGTCTCGCCGATTTCGCTGTTGAGATTGCTGCCATGCTGTCCGCTTAACTTGACGTCAACCCGTGGCTGAAAAGCGCTGTGATGGCCGGAGGCATCGCTGTCGGCAGCACGGATATTTTCGATCGCAGCGAGAATGGCCGGATTGCTGCTGTTGGATATTTGCAGGGCATTGCCGAGTTCGGGTGGAATATCTTTGTCCAGTCCTGTCGGTTCCACCAGGACTTTTGCCGGCCGTTCCCCGACCAGACGCTGGTAACGCGCGCTGACGTCGTGCAGATTGGAGGTTTCACTGAGCAGATTTGCTTCAGCCAGCGCCAGTCGCCCGGCCGACTGTTCCAGATCCACGCGCCGTCCTACGCCTGCCTGTGCCTTGCTGAGCAGCTGATCGTACAGTGCCCGGTGCTGCACGTAATTCTCTTCGGCGAACTCAACCAGTTTCCGGTAGCGCAGTACATCCAGGTGGGCATGCACCACATCCAGCGTTGTCGTCTCGGTGACGTCGTACAGGTCATACAGTTTGACCAGACGATTGTGGTCCAGCCGGTCCACCTCATTGCTGGTGGCGAAGCCGTCGTAAATCATTTGCGACAGCGTGATTGATTGGGAATGCGAGTTGTAATTATTTTGCAGCAATGGCTCGTGATGCATTTCGTAACCGGTGCCGGCCTGCACGTCGACATGCGGATAGTAGTTACCGGCGGCGACGCCGCGCTCACTGGTGGCAGCCTCGAACGCATGCCATTTCAGCTGTACTTCCGGATTGGTCAGGACTGCCTCCTGAGCGGCATCTTTGATGGTTTGCACCTGGGCAAAAGCAAAAGCGGGGAGCAGGGTAATCAATACCAACGATTTTTTAATCAGCATAGGAATCACTCAATTGTTGTTGGCTAAACAAAAGAAACTCGCTTTGGAATGCCGTAAAAAGGTGCAGAGATGTTGCATATATACAATTATGGTAGCGATGCGGTAATTTATCATGAAACTTTGCCTATATTATGTGCAGCGCAGATAATGTTGTTTTAATGAACAATTTCGTTTTGCGGGGTATCGGTCCATTTTAGGCACGTAGAAGCAATTTGTTCAGAAATAATCAAAATCTTCACTAAACTTAATCCGATGTATCAATTTTAGAGTGATCGGATTAATGGAAAAGCGGCCAAACAGGATCGAATCGATTTGCCTTGTGATGTTGATCATCGTGGTCACCACGCTGTCGGCATTTGCCCTGGACATGACTCAGATTCAACTTGCGTTCAAGAAACTTGGCGGTCAGCCACAAACATTGAACGACTGGCAGATTATGTTGCACGATGCCAACGAATTGCCGGCCAATGATAAATTAAAACGCGTCAACGAGTTTTTTAACCGGCATATTGCCTTTGCCGAAAATACAGATGTGTGGGGTAAAGAGGATTATTGGGCTACGCCTGTGGAATCTTTGTCGCGAACCCGGGGCGATTGCAAAGCCTACGTGATTGCCAAATATTTTGCATTGATCGAATTAAACATTCCTGTAAAGCAACTTCGTTTAATATATGTCAAGGCGCAGATCGGCGGGGAGCTCAGTACCATCCAGCAGGCGCACATGATTTTGGCGTATTACCCGGCGCCGGACGCAGAGCCGCTGATCCTGGATAACCTGATTACCGAGATCCGGCCGGCCTCAAGAAGAACTGATCTGCTGCCGATTTTCAGCTTCAACAGCGAGGGTGTGTTTGTTGGCGTCGCGGGCGGCGCGTCGGTTGGACCGGGCGGGGTAGGGCAATTGTCACATTGGGCCGATTTGCTGCGACGTGCCCGGGCTGAAGGCTTTTAATCGAATACAACAGAGGAATCATCATGTCCATGTATCGTCAAATCTGGCTGTCCCTGATACTGACGTCGGTGCTCAGCCTGGCGGGCGGCCTGTTGGCCTCGACGCTCTCCGCACGCAGTTATCTGGAAGACCAGTTGCGCATAAAAAATGAAGACAATGCGGCCTCTCTCGCCCTGTCACTCAGTCAGCGCAAGGCAGATTCCATGGAAATTGAGCTGACGGTCGCGGCGCTTTTTGATAACGGGCATTACGATTTGATCCGGGTGATTGATCCGCTGGGTAAAGATATCGTCACCCGGAAATCCAATCTGGGCAGTTACGGTGCACCGCAGTGGTTTGTGCAAAGCCTGCCGCTGATCTCCGAGCCCGGTCATGCCCAGATCAATAATGGCTGGAATCAGGTGGGCAGCGTGACTGTGGTCAGCAGCACTCGCTTTGCCTACAAGGCACTGTGGGATACGACGATGGCAATGATCGGGGCGCTGATGTTTACCAGCCTGGTGGGCGGCTGGCTGGGCACCATGGTTTTGCGTCGTCTCAAAAAACCGTTGAATGCCGTCATCGATCAGGCACAGGCAATTACCGAGAGGCACTTCATTACCATACCGGAGTCGCATGTGCCGGAGTTGCGTCAGCTGACTTCAGCGATGAATTCCACTGTGCTGCTGGTAAAAAAAATGTTTGCCGACGAAGCAGTGCGACTCGAGCAGGTGCGCCTGGAAGCGAACTCCGATCCGCTGACCGGGCTGGCCAACCGGAATTATTTTATGGCGCAGCTGCAGGCAGTACTGGAAACCGAAGACGCATTTTCCGGCACGCTGCTGCTGATTCGGGTCGCGAATCTGGCTGATGTGAACAAGCGCCTGGGCCGCAGTGAAACCGACGACATGCTGATCAAGGTAGCAGCAACATTAACCAGGATTGCACACGAGATCCCGCATACACTCGCGGCCCGTTTGAACGGTGCCGATTTCGGGATGTTGCTGCCGCTGACCGGCTCACATCCGGTGGCCGACCAGCTGCTCGATGCAATCGTGGGCGCAACGTCGGCTTATATCGCAGAAGGGCCTGCAGCGTTTATCGGCGCCGGCAGTTTTCATTACGGTTTGAATCTGGCCAATCTGATGGCACAGGCGGATGCGGCGCTGGTCAGTGCCGAGGCGCAGCATATCAATTGTGTCCGGGATGTGCAGGCGGTGTTGCGCGAAGACGCACCGCGCAGCAATGAACAATGGCTGAAGCTGATTTACCACGCAATCGAAAACCGCGAGACCAGGCTGGCCTCGTTTCCCATGACGGATTTTGACCAGGTGCTGATTCATAATGAATGTCCGCTGCGGCTCAAATTTGCTGATGAATGGCTGCCAGCCGGACGATTTTTGCCGATAGCCGAACGCCTGGGCATGAGTTCTACACTGGACACCACAGCCATCACGCTGGGGATTGAAGAGTTGAACATGAATCGTCAGATCATTGGTCTGGCGATCAATGTTTCTGCCCGTTCGCTCGAAGACGTTACATTTTGCGAATATATCCGGTCACTCTTGTTGGCCAATCCCAAAGCCAGTCGGCGACTGTGGCTGGAGTTCCCCGAGTTTGGTGCGTATGCGCATTTTGCGGCCTTCAAGGAATTCCGTCATCAGCTTAAAGACACCGGCTGCAAATTGGGACTGGAGCACTTCGGACGGCAATTCAGTCAGATCGGCCAGCTGCAGGAATTAAAGCTGGATTATCTGAAAGTTGATGCCAGCTTCATCCGGGATATTGCGCACAATGATGGCAATCAGGTGTTTCTGCGCGGCCTGATCGGCATCGCGCACAATATCGGCATGCAGATATTTGCCGAAGGTGTTACCGAGAGCGCTGAAATGGTGACTTTGAAAAATTTGGGATTTGATGGCGCCACCGGTCCCGGCGTAAAAATTGCGTCAATTTAATATTGGCTTTATTGCACTGAAAGCCGGCGCCGAATGCGGAAATAAAGCGTTTCCTGTTGATTTTTGACAGCATTTCCCCTCGTTTTCTTGTAGAATACCGGGCTGGAGTAAAAATGCCGCATGCAGAAATTTGAGCGACTGATGGTCAGATGGTCAGATGGTCGCTTTATTTATTTCTGCTACCCTTTTTTCTGCACACCGTATCTGGCAAGGGAATGAGTTTCCCTGGGCCGGTACAAAAAATACCGCGAGGATGGCGAAATTGGTAGACGCACCAGGTTTAGGTCCTGACGCCAGCAATGGTGTGGGGGTTCGAGTCCCCCTTCTCGCACCACAACACACTTTTATTTGGACGATCACATGGCAACTGCTGTCGAAACATTGGGTAAATTAGAGCGCCGCCTTACTATCACTGTGCCTTTGGCTGACGTGCGGGTGGAAGTCGAAAAACGGTTAAAGGTGCGCGCCAAATCGGCGAAGGCACCGGGTTTCCGTCCAGGCAAGGTTCCTATGAAAATGGTAGCTGCACAATACGGCTATCAGGTAGAGAACGAAGTGCTGAATGACAAAGTCGGACGCGCATTCAGCGATGCTGCAAACGAAAACAATTTGCGCGTCGCAGGTCTGCCAAATATTGCGCCCAAAGAAGGCGATCAGCCTGAGGGCATCGTCACTTTTGATGCAACGTTTGAAGTGTATCCAGAGCTGACCATCGGTGATCTGACAGCTGCTGAGGTGGTGCAGGTTAAAACCGTAGTCAGTGATGTGGAAATCGACAAAACCATCGAAATCCTGCGCAAGCAGCGCGTGCACTATCATGTCAAGGGTCAGGCCGGTGAACATGGTGACGGCGGTGCAGACACTTCGGCACAGGCAGGCGATCGCGCCACGCTGAATTTTGTCGGCACGATAGACGGTGTTGAATTTCAGGGCGGCAAGGCGGAAGGGTTTGTATTCGTGCTTGGCGAAGGCCGCATGTTGCCAGAATTTGAAGCAGCGACGCTGGGCCTGAAAGTCGGCGAATCAAAAGTATTTTCGATGACCTTCCCGGCTGATTATCACGGCAAGGACGTTGCAGGTAAAACTGCCGAATTTACGATTCATCTGAGCAGTCTGGAGTGGGCACATCTGCCGGCAGTTGATGCGGAATTCGCGAAGACGCTGGGTGTTGAAGACGGTGATCTGGCCAAGATGCGTGCCGATATCAAAGAAAATCTGGAACGTGAAGTGGGTGGCCGCGTCAAAGCGCAAACCAAAAACAGCGTGATGGACGCGCTGTTAAAAGTATGTGAATTCGACGTTCCCAAATCTCTGATCAATCAGGATTCTGAGCGGCTGGCAGAAATGACTCGCCAGGATATGGCGCAGCGCGGAATGAATGTTAAAGACATGCCGTTTCCGCTGGAGATGTTCCATGCCCAGGCAGAGCGTCGGGTACGTTTGGGCCTGATTCTGGCGGAACTGGTGAAAGCGAATGGCCTGAAGGCGACGTTTGAACAGGTTGAAGCCCAGGTTGCAGAATTCGCAAAAAGTTACGAGGACCCGAAACAGGTCATGCGTTACTACTTTAACGACAGAAATCGTCTGGCTGAAGTTGAAGCACTTGTTTTAGAAGAAAACGTCGTCAACTACGTACTCGGCAAAGCAAAAGTTACCGATAAAAACGTTTCGTTTGACGAGCTCATGGGCAATCAGGCGCAAGCTTAATTCACACGCTAACCGGCAAGGATCAACATGACAAGCTTAATTCGCAATTCCGCACTGGACACTGAGATGCTGGGCATGGTGCCTATGGTGATCGAGCAGAGCGGACGTGGTGAACGCTCTTACGACATTTACTCGCGGCTGTTAAAAGAACGTGTGATTTTTCTGGTTGGTCCGGTCAACGATCAGACCGCCAATCTGGTCGTGGCCCAGCTGCTTTTCCTGGAAAGCGAAAATCCCGATAAAGATATTTCGTTTTACATCAATTCGCCTGGTGGATCAGTATCAGCCGGTTTGGCGATCTACGACACCATGCAGTTTATCAAGCCGGATGTGTCAACGCTGTGCACCGGCATGGCTGCATCGATGGGTGCGTTTTTATTGGCAGCTGGCGCCAAAGGCAAGCGTTTTTCCTTGCCTAATTCCCGCATCATGATTCATCAGCCTTCAGGTGGCGCGCAGGGTCAGGCAACCGATATCGATATTCAGGCACGTGAAATTCTTTACCTGCGTGAACGTCTCAATAAGATGCTGGCTGACCACACTGGCAAATCGATCGAAGAAATTGCGAAGGACACCGAGCGCGACAATTTTATGTCCGCTGAAGGTGCGCTGGAATATGGCTTAATTGATAAAGTAATGGCTCATCGGGCTTGATCCATCAGCAATAAAAAAACGCCCGTCAGGGCGTTTTTTTATTTTCAAAGTTACAGTTTTCAACAAAACCCTTTCTTTTTGTTCCTGGTCATCAAAATTCGATCTAATCACGATGACGAATTCTTGAATTACGGGTAAGATCAATCCACTTTTCATAAACTATTTGGGCCATGTCAGATAAAAAATCCACCAGCAGTGAAAAATTGCTCTATTGCTCATTTTGCGGCAAGAGTCAGCATGAAGTGAAAAAACTCATTGCGGGCCCGTCGGTGTTTATATGCGACGAATGTATCGATTTATGCAACGATATTATTCGCGATGAAATATCGAATATAGAAACAATCGGCAGCAACAAATCTGATTTGCCAACACCGTCCGAAATCTGCGATCTGCTGAATCAATATGTGATTGGCCAGACTACGGCAAAAAGAATCTTGTCGGTCGCCGTGTATAACCATTACAAGCGTCTGAAATATCTGGGCAAGAAGGATGATGTTGAACTGGCGAAAAGCAATATTCTGCTGGTAGGTCCTACCGGTTCCGGCAAAACCTTATTGGCCCAGACCCTGGCGCGCATGTTGAATGTGCCATTTGTCATCGCTGATGCCACGACGCTGACTGAAGCCGGTTATGTTGGTGAAGACGTCGAAAACATTATTCAGAAACTGCTGCAAAACTGTAATTACGATGTAGAGAAAGCGCAAAAAGGCATTGTGTATATCGATGAGATCGATAAGATCTCACGCAAGTCTGATAATCCATCCATTACTCGTGATGTGTCCGGTGAAGGGGTGCAGCAGGCACTGCTGAAACTGATTGAGGGCACCATGGCCTCAGTGCCACCGCAGGGTGGACGCAAACATCCGAACCAGGACTTCGTACAGATCGACACGACTAACATCATGTTCATTTGCGGCGGCGCATTTGATGGACTGGCCAAGCTCATTTCCAATCGTTCCGAAAAAGGTGGCATCGGTTTTTCTGCCAGTGTGAAGAGCAAAGTCGAAGCAGCCTCGAATCAGCACCTGCAGGAAGTTGAACCCGAAGACCTGATCAAGTTTGGATTGATTCCCGAGTTAGTCGGACGATTACCTGTCGTGGCCACCTTGAATGAACTCGATGAGGATGCGTTGATTCAGATTTTGATCGAGCCCAAAAATGCATTGGTCAAGCAATATGCCAAACTGCTGGACATGGAAGGCGCTGAACTGGATATCCGTCCGTCTGCTTTGCATGCCATCGCAAAGAAAGCGATTGTGCGCAAGGCGGGAGCCCGCGGCCTGCGTTCCATCCTGGAACATGCTTTACTGGACGTGATGTATGAATTGCCGAATGAACATAATGTGGCCAAGGTAGTGATCGATGAAAACACGATTACCCATGGCGCTAAACCTCTGCTGATTTACCACGATAAACCAAAAGCATCGAGTGCCAATTAAGGATCTGGACCGAACAATTGCATCCGACTGTGGTGCAGCAGTGTGAAATGCAGGTCAAAAAGCCACCTCGGGTTGACCTCGTCGGTGGCTTTTAAATTTTGTTGCAGTACTTGTGTTTCCTCAAATCATGCCAACATGTTGCTTAGATTTAACTAAATAAGGTATCTCATGACGTCGACACTTATCACGGAACAAACACAGTTACCTTTGTTGCCATTGCGAGATGTGGTGGTATTTCCTCACATGGTGATCCCGCTTTTTGTTGGGCGTCCCAAATCGATCAAGGCGCTGGAAGCTGCAATGGAGCAGGGCAAGAGTATATTGCTGGCAGCACAGAAAGCAGCTGCCAAGGATGAACCCTCGCCCGACGATATTTATGAAATTGGCTGTATTGCCAATATTCTGCAAATGCTCAAACTTCCTGACGGTACGGTGAAAGTGCTGGTGGAAGGTGTGCAGCGCGCGCGGATCACCCAGATTCGTGAGTCCGATACGCACTTCATCGCCAGCCTGATTCCGGTTGCGATTGAAGAAAGCGATGATTCCGAAGTGGAAGCGATGCGTCGCGCCATCGTTCAGCAGTTTGATCAGTACGTCAAATTAAACAAAAAAATTCCACCGGAAATTCTGGCTTCGCTGTCCGGCATTGATGATGCCGGTCGGCTCGCTGATACGGTCGCAGCGCACCTGCCATTAAAGCTCGATCAGAAACAGGAAATTCTGGAAATTTTCAGCGTTGCAAAACGGCTGGAGCATCTGCTTGGTCAACTCGAAGGCGAGCTTGATATTCTGCAGGTTGAAAAACGTATCCGCGGCCGTGTCAAACGTCAGATGGAAAAATCGCAGCGCGAATACTATCTCAATGAGCAGGTCAAAGCGATTCAGAAAGAATTGGGCGAAGGCGAAGAGGGTGCCGATTTAGAAGAAATCGACAAGAAAATCATCGCTGCCAAAATGCCCAAGGAAGCCAAAGACAAAGCCATGGCCGAGTTGAAAAAACTTAAAATGATGTCTGCCATGTCAGCTGAAGCGACCGTCGTGCGTAATTACATTGATACGCTGATCAATCTGCCGTGGAAGAAAAAATCCAAGGTGACGAATGATCTGGCGAATGCCGAAAAGGTACTTGATGCGGATCATTATGGTCTGGAAAAAGTCAAAGAGCGCGTATTGGAATATCTGGCCGTGCAGCAGCGCGTTGATAAACTCAAAGCACCTATTCTGTGTTTCGTTGGCCCGCCAGGTGTAGGTAAGACCTCGCTCGGCCAATCGATCGCGCGCGCGACCAATCGCAAATTTATCCGGATGGCTTTGGGTGGTGTGCGTGATGAAGCCGAGATTCGTGGTCACCGCCGTACTTATATCGGTTCCATGCCAGGCAAGATCCTGCAAAGCCTGGCAAAAATCGGTGTGCGCAATCCATTATTCCTGCTTGATGAAGTCGATAAAATGGGCGCCGATTTCCGCGGCGATCCGTCATCTGCGCTACTGGAAGTGCTGGATCCGGAACAGAATCACACGTTCTCTGATCATTACCTAGAAGTCGATTTCGATCTGTCCGACGTGATGTTTGTTGCGACCTCCAACTCCTACAATATCCCGGCAGCGTTGCTGGATAGGATGGAAGTGATCCGACTGTCCGGCTATACCGAAGATGAAAAAAGCAGCATCGCTCAGCGCTATTTATTGCCCAAGCAAATAAAAAATAACGGCCTGAAAGAAGAAGAGATCACGATCTCAGAAACCGCCATTCGCGACATCATTCGTTATTACACGCGTGAAGCCGGGGTGCGTTCGCTGGAACGCGAAATCTCCAAAATCTGCCGCAAGGTCGTCAAAATGCTGCTGCTGAAAAAGCAGGACAAAAAAGTGACCATCACCTGCAAAAACCTGGATAAATATCTGGGTGTGCGCCGTTACGATTTCGGTACGGCAGTCAAGGAAAATCAGGTTGGTCAGGTAGTTGGCTTGGCATGGACTGAGGTCGGTGGTGATCTGTTGACGATCGAAGCCGTATCGATGCCCGGCAAAGGCAATGTGATCCGTACCGGTACGTTGGGCGACGTGATGAAGGAATCGATTGAAGCAGCGCGCACGGTAGTTCGTAGCCGAGCCAAACGTCTGGGCATCACGGCTGACTTATTTGAAAAAACCGACGTGCATATTCACGTTCCAGAAGGGGCAACGCCAAAAGACGGGCCTTCAGCCGGTATCGCCATGACTACTGCGCTGGTTTCCATTTTTACCGGCATTCCAGTCAGAGCTGATGTCGCAATGACAGGCGAAATCACCCTGCGTGGTGAGGTATTGCCTATCGGTGGTCTGAAGGAAAAACTGTTGGCAGCACATCGCGGTGGTATCAAGACTGTGATTATTCCCGAAGAAAATGCCAAGGATCTCGTCGAAATACCAGACAACGTGAAAAACCATCTGGAAATTATCCCGGTGCGCTGGATAGATCGCGTCTTGGAAATTGCCATGGAACGGCAGCCGTCACCGCTGGTGGAAGATGAGGTGGTGGTCAGTTCGACGCCGGCTGTCACTGGTGAGAAAGTTGATCCGGTAGTCAAGCACTGATCAGTAACAGAGTGCTGAAAAAAACGCCCGCAATATTTTTATTGCGGGCGTTTTGATATCTGGTCTGAGATTAATGCCAGCTGCGTAATAAACCTACTGCCAAGCCCTCGACGGCAAAATCGTCGGTTTCAACGGTAATGACATTGAAATCGGGATTCTCGGGATACAGTTCAATGAGATTCCCGGTTTTCTTGAAACGCTTTACGGTTACCTCGTCACCAATGCGCGCCACGATGATCTGTCCATTCACTGCCTGGCTGGTTTTTTTAACGGCGAGCAAATCGCCTTCCAGGATGCCGACATCGCGCATCGACATCCCGCGCACTTTCAGCAGGTAATCCGGTTGCGCTGAAAACAGGGCAGGGTCAACGTTGTAGCTGGCTTCGATATGTTCTTCAGAGAGTATCGGCGAACCCGCAGCGACGCGTCCTACCAGCGGTAAAAACAGCTGATTGGCGGCCGATTGCCCGACAGGAAACTGCTCGGCCTGACGAGCCGGTTCACACAGGCGGATACCGCGCGATGTGCCGGGCGTTAATTCAATCACCTTTTTGCGTGCCAACGCCTGCAGATGTTCTTCGGCAGCGTTCGCTGACTTAAAACCCAGCTCTGTCGCAATTTCAGCCCTGGTCGGAGGAAAACCCGTGTTCTGTATGGCGTCACGGATCAGATTGAGAATTTGTTCTTGGCGCGTAGTCAGTTTTTGCATGATGTGATATCCAGACTGGGTTTATATTCAGTCTGTAATTTTATACAGTATTTATATGATTGCAAGAATTTGTTTGCTCTACATCCACTTTTTGTTGTATTGCCGGCAGCATGCTGGCTGCTCTGCGCTTTGGTCAACCAGGGTTGGCGCTGGAAGAACGCGGAGGAAACTGCCGGTGTATTTGGCAAGCGAGGGCGAGCTGAAGGCGTGCCGGATGATTGATGCGCAGTTTTGTCAGACTTGGAGCGGTGATCTGGTATTGCTCAGAAAGTTTCTGTGTCGCTCAGATAGCGCCACCTACCTTCAGGCAGGTTGCCCAGTTTGACCCTGCCGATCCGCACGCGCTTCAAGCCCAGCACGGTGAGTCCGACAGCCTCACACATGCGCCGGATCTGGCGCTTTTTGCCTTCTTTTAAGATGAAATTGAGCTGATCATCATTTTGCCAGCGCACTTTGGCAGGCAGCAGTGCCTTGCCATCGAGTGTCAGGCCATGGTTCAGGCGCTGCAGATCAGCGTCCGGCAGGCGGGCGCCACGGCTATAAGAAACCCGTACCAGATATTCCTTTTCGACCGACGTGTCCTGGCCTATGAGGTGCTTGGCGATCCGACCATCCTGAGTCAGCACCAGCAGACCGGTGGAGTCGATATCCAGTCTGCCGGCAGCAACCAGACTGCGTAGCTGGGTAGGGTGAAAATGAACCGGCAGCCTGTCTTCTTCCCAGCGATTTTCTTCCTTGACCAGACAGATCGCCGGTTCATAGCCATCTTCTGCCTGGCCACTTACATAACCCACCGGTTTGTTGATCAATACGGTGACGCGCTTGGATTGCTCTGCGGCGGCCTGGCGTTCGATGGTGATTTTCTGTTCCGGCAAAATTTTTGTGCCAAGTTCAGAAATAACCTTGCCATCTACCCGTACCCAGCCTTTGCTGATCCATTCGTCGGCTTCGCGCCGCGAACACAGTCCCAGTTCAGACATGCGTTTGGACAGGCGCAACGGTTCGTTATTTTGGTTAGTCATCATCAGAAATTAAATAGTTAAGGCTTCCAGCAACTCGGTTTCCAACTGGATTTGCATCCGGGCGTTTTGCAAGGTGGCGCCGTCGATCAAAAATACGTCTTCGACACGCTCCCCCAGCGTCATGATTTTGGCGGTATGCAGGTTGACCCGGTATTTGGCCAGAATCCGCGAAATTGAATACAGCAGTCCGGTGCGATCATTGGCGGTGACTGACAGCAGGTAATTGCCGCGCTCGTCAGGGCGCAGGTCGACCGTCGGACTGATCGGGAATGTGCGGGAAAGGCGAGACAGGCGACCTTTGCCCGGCAACGGCAACGGTGACTGCAGCGTCAGCAATTCCGTCAGTTCATGTTCCACCAGGCTGATAATGTCGCGATAGTTTTTTGAAAATTCCGGGGCTGATACCAGGAAAGTATCCAGCGCGTAGCCGTGGTGCGTGGTGTGAATTCTGGCATCCAGAATACTGAAACCCTTGGCGTCAAAATAGCTGCAGATACGGGCAAACAGATCGGCCTGATCCGGCGTGTACACCGCCACCTGCAAGCCTTCTCCTATCGGTGCAGTGCGGCATTTGACCACTGGCCTGGGGCTGTTAACCTTGTCGCAAAATGCTCTTGTCTGCCAGACGATATCATTGGCATCGTTGCGCAAGAAATACACCACGTCGAGCTGTTTCCAGAATTCTTCGTGTGCGTTGTCCGGCAGTCCAAACAATCGCAGATTTTTTAAAGCGTCATCGTGCCGGTTTTTCAATTCGCGGTCCGGTGAAGGCACTTCGCCGCCCAGTGCACGCAAGGTTAACTGGTACAGGTCCTCCAGCAGCTTGCCTTTCCAGGCGTTCCAGACTTTTGGACTGGTGCCACGGATGTCCGATACTGTCAGCAGGTACAGCGCCGTCAGATGTCTCTCATCTTGCACGGTCAAGGCAAACTGCCGGATGACCTCCGGGTCGGACAGATCCTGTTTTTGTGCCACCTGTGACATCAGCAGATGATGTTCCACCAAAAACACGACCAGTTCGGTCTGGTCTCTGGTCATCCGATGCTGGCGGCAAAAGCGTTGCGCGTCATCGCGCCCCAATATCGAGTGATCGCCATTGCGGCCCTTGGCAATATCATGAAACAGCGCTGCGACGTACAACACCCAGTGCTGTGCAAAATTGGCAATCAGCTGACTGCAAAACGGATATTCGTGCGCGTGTTCCGGCATGGTGAAACGGCGCAGATTGCGCACTACCATCAAAATGTGCTGATCGACGGTGTAGACGTGAAACAGGTCGTGCTGCATCTGCCCAATGATGTGACGGAAGCTGGGGATGTAGCGCCCCAGGATACTCATCTGGTTCATGCCGCGCAACGCGTGCAGGATGCCTTGCTGCGATTGCAGAATCTGTAAAAACAGATTTTGATTAACCGGATCGCGGCGAAATTTGCTGTCGACTTTGAAGCGCGCATGCCACAGTGCACGCATGGTCGGTGCCGACATGCCTTTGAGTTCAGAGTGCTGCTCCAGCAGCAGGAATACTTCCAGAATTGAGGACGGGCGTCGTTCAAACAACTGCTGGTCATGCGGCTCAATAAATCCGTTAATTTCATGGAAGTCAGCATTGATCGATTTTGGCTGGGAGGCCGAGACAAACAGTTTGGCTTCAATGTTTTGCAGCAGGATGGTATTGAGCTGGGTGACCGCTTTGGCAGCCCAGTAATAACGTTGCATCAAATATTCGCTGGGGCGACGCGTTGCCGTGGCGGCAAAGCCGAAGGTTTCGGCGATAGGCGATTGCACATCAAACACCAGCCGGTCTTCGCGGCGCCTGGCCTGAATATGCAGGCGGATGCGGATGTCTTTAAAGGCGCGTTCATTGCGTCGCAATTGCCTGGCTTCGGGTCGCGTGATGAGTCCGCTCGCAGCCAGTTCTGACCACGAGTTGCCCAGACCGGCGGCCTTGGAAATCCAAAGGATCACCTGCAGGTCGCGCAGTCCGCCCGGACTTTCCTTGCAGTTTGGCTCGAGGCTGTACGGCGTATCTTCGTAGCGCACGTGGCGCTGGCGCAATTCCAGTATTTTTGCCTGAAAGAATGCCTGTGGATTCATCGCCGCGTTGTACTGGTTGCGCAATGCGCGGAACAGCTTGCGGCTGCCGGTAACGAGTCGTGCTTCCAACAGGCTGGTCTGAACGGTAATGTCCGCGGCGGATTCAGTCATGCACTCGTCAATAGTGCGTATGCTGTGTCCCACTTCCAGACCGAGATCCCATAACTGCTGCACCAGTGATTCGAGTTTTTCGCGCAGGGCAGCCTCAGCCGGGTATGGCAGCAAAATCAGTACGTCGACATCCGAATACGGAAATAATTCACCGCGCCCATACCCCCCGACTGCGATCAGGCTGGCGTCGCCCGGCAGTCCGGTTGCATGCCAGAGTTCGATCAGTGCTACGTCGACGCTGTGGCACAAGTCGTGCAGCAGGGCTTCCGGCTTGTTTTTGTGTTCGGAGAAAGCGGCGACCAGCAATTGATGCCGCGCTTTCAGCTGTTCCTTCAGCCTTTGTGCCAGGGGTTGCATGTCTGGCTTAAGATTTGACTGCGATCGAGTCTGGAGGAGGTGGTGCACCGGCTGAAACCGTTAATACCTCATAACCGGTTTCGGTGACCAGAACAGTATGTTCCCATTGCGCAGACAGGCTGCGGTCTCTTGTCTTGATGGTCCAGCCGTCTGTCATTTCCCGGATTTCCTTGCGGCCGGCGTTGATCATTGGTTCAACGGTAAATATCATGCCGGGAACCATTTCTGCGAGGGTGCCGGGACGACCGTAGTGCAGAATCTGCGGTTCTTCATGGAAGATTTTGCCGATGCCGTGGCCGCAAAATTCGCGCACCACGCTGTAACCGGCTTTTTCTGCGTGCTGCTGGATGACGTATCCGATATCACCCAGATGCGCACCAGGTTTGATTTTGGAAATGCCCAGCCACATGCATTCAAAGGTGATGTTGGACAGGCGTCGGGCCATGATCGACGGCTCGCCGATAAAGAACATCCGGCTGGTGTCGCCGTGATAACCGTTTTTGATGACAGTGATATCCAGATTCACAACGTCGCCATTCTTGAGCATCTTGTCACCCGGTATGCCATGGCAGACCACGTCATTCACCGAAGTGCAGATTGCTTTTGGATATGGTGTGTAGCCTGGAGGGCAATAATTAAGCGGGGCCGGGATCGTGCCCTGGACATTCACCATGTATTCATGGCACAGCCGGTCGATTTCGCCGGTGGTAATCCCTGCCACCACGTAGGGGGTAATGTAGTCGAGTACTTCGGAACCCAAACGGCCAGCGATGCGCATGCCTTCAATGTCTTCAGCCGTTTTAATCGTAATTGCATTCATTGGGTTATCTTATGTTCAATATTTTTGTGGTATGGGAATTTCAATTCACTCTGCCGCGAAACCATCTTTGTCAGCCAGAAATCAACCGCAGGTCGAAATTATAGACTATTTGTTTCAGGAACAATTTTGAATCGTCCGGCCGCGCATCTGCCAGAGCTGTAATTTAATCTTGTCAATATTGCTCCGGTTTGCATTGATCCGGGCCGCAGGCGGCACGGACCCTGATTATCTTGCCCGGTAAAACCATGATTCGCTTGAGCTGACTGTCGGATTTGGTGTAGAATCCTGCGCTGACTCATGAATTGGTCGTGGGTCTGGTAATTAAATGCAATTTTGAAATCGCGAGTCCGATCTAAAAAGGGTGCTCAATATATTGAGTCACTGATGGGATTCTAGACTAAACCCTGGAGAAAATTATGGCAGTAACTATGCGTGAAATGCTGGAAGCCGGTGTCCATTTCGGTCACCAAACCCGATTCTGGAACCCAAAGATGGCACCGTACATTTTTGGTCATCGTAACAAAATCCACATCATCAATCTGGAAAAAACCATTGGTTTATACCAGGAGGCAATGAAATTCATCCGTCAGACAGCATCGAATCGCGGCACTGTTCTGATGGTAGGCACGAAACGCCAGGCGCGCGAACTGATCGCTGCCGAAGCGCAACGAGCCGGTGTGCCTTATGTCGACCAGCGCTGGTTGGGCGGTATGCTGACAAACTTCAAGACAGTCAAGACCTCGATCAAGCGCCTGAAAGACATGGAAGCGCAAGTGCAAGAAGGCGCAGTTGAAAAATTAAGCAAAAAAGAAGCGCTGATGTTTGAGCGGGAAATGGTCAAGCTGCAAAAGGCCATTGGCGGTATCAAGGATATGGGTGGCGTACCTGATGCGATTTTTGTTGTGGACGTTGGTTATCACAAAGGCGCAATCACCGAAGCTGCCAAGCTGGGTATACCTGTTATCGGCGTAGTCGATACCAATCATTCACCAGAAGGTGTTCAGTTCATCATCCCTGGCAATGATGATTCTTCCAAGGCGATTGCATTATATGCTCGCGGTGTAGCGGATGCGATTCTCGAAGGTCGTGCCAATGCA
>Ga0209067_10000713_pt1 | contig 20987 bp, 21 predicted proteins | sample ColStrG_CSR_2013_FD_187199 | JGI IMG/M metagenome (GOLD analysis project Ga0209067, IMG submission 187199) | Freshwater sediment microbial communities in response to fracking from Pennsylvania, USA - Cold Stream Run_MetaG_CSR_2013 (SPAdes)... | ecosystem: Environmental > Aquatic > Freshwater >...
TTGATCCGGTCAGCGTCACCATGCAGCCCAGTTGCAGATAGGCGTTCAGGGTGGCGCTGGAAATGCGGAACTGGCATGCGTCGACCAGTACATCAACCTGGTCAGGATACCGTGCACGCAACTGCGAAATATAGTGCGGACTGGGCGCGATCAGTCCGGTTTTGGAAACGTCGATCATGATCAGCAGCACACGCTGATGGTTTGCCACCGATGCCTGAATCAGCCCCTCAACCTCTCCATCGATGTCGGTCAGTGTGCGCTTTGTGCCGTCGGCATGGCGTAATCCGATGCTGGTGACGGCGATCGGCAAAGCGCCATCCATCAATTCAAACGCGCCAACCTGACCGCCGAGCGCGGCATGGTTGCTGAAATGCTGGCCACGCACCGCAGGCGCTACGCCGCTGCCGGTCTCGCTGGCGTCCATCATGATGATGTGCAGCGGCGGCTGGCCGGGCAGGTCGCTGGCCATCAGCTGGGCGCAGATCAGATGCAGGTCGGTGCCCGAGGCGGCGAAAATGGTGGCGCTGCCGGATTGTTCGGGTAACTCGCACAGGCGGTTGAAGTCCATTCGGATGCGTTCGAGCTCATGGCGATACAACGCGCCTTCGGAGGCGATGCTGTCCTGGCTGATCAGGCGCTGGTGCAGTGCAGTGGCAGCGGCGAAGCCGCGTTCCGAGATGGTGGAGCCGGTGGACGAACCAAATGCAATCAGGTCAGTGTCGGGTTGCGCCAGGCAGCCGTATTTATTCACGCCCGTATCGGGGGCTATCGTCAGTCTGGCATCGCCGCCACACAACAACAGCTTCTCGGTGGCGTGCAGATCGAGTTGTTCGAGCTGGTCCAGTGTCGGAATCATAATGTTATTCCACCTTTGACGGCCAGCAGTTCGGTGAACGCACGAAACAATTTGGGCATCTGCACTTTTTTGTACGGGAACAGCTCGGCCGGATCCATGTTGTGGACCACCATATTGCTGTCGGCTTCAAAAATCAGCAGAGCGCCGTCCGGTGTTTCGGCGCAATCGATGCCGACGTAATCCAGTCCGAGTTGTTTTGCAATGGCTTGCAGCGCGGGGCCGTGACGTTGGGCAAAGCCCTGATGAAAATCGGCCATGAACTGTGCTTCTTCATGGCGATGGGCGGCGTTTTCCAGCATATCGGCGTTCAGATAGTGCACCATCCAGCGCTGCGAAATCGCCATGTGGCAGACGTAAGGCAGGCCGTTAATCAGGATCAGGCGGTATTTGCGGAACAGGCCGTCGGGGCTGCGGTAATCGATAAACGGCGAGACAAAGAAGAACTGTTCCGGCGAGTTAATCAGATAGGTGGTCAGATCACTCAGGCTGTCGATTTTGTTCAGGCCGTTGCCGGCGTGCGAATCGATCGGACGAATGATGACGGGGTAATCCACACCCTGTAACTGGTCTGTCAGCGCCACAGCCTGGTCCGCAGGGCGGCAGCAGGCTTCGAGCGCGCTGCGCGCAATGCGCTGGGCGCGTGGCATGCGCAGATGAGGAACTTCAGACAGCAGGGCGCAGGCGCTGTCACGTGCGAGCTGGCTGATGCGTTCCGGACGGTTGAGCACCGGACGCGGCCAGCCGGCCAGCGCCTGTTCCAGATAGGCCAGCAGTGCCTGGTTGGTATCGGATTCGGCAATCGATACGATCAGCACGTCGTGCTCCGGTATTTCTTTGGGCAGTTTCAGAGTCGGAGTGATGTAGAGCAGGTCGAGCGCGACCGGCTGGTTTTCGATCAGAAATTCGAAGGGCGAATTTGCCATCAGATCACCCGGTCCCAAAATCGCCAGCGCGCGGATTTTCACCGGCAGGTCGTTGCGCGGATAGTGAAACACCTGGCGGGTCTGCAGGGCCAGCGCCTGCATCGAGCGCGCCAGTCGGGTATCGCCACGCATGATAAAAATGACTGCCATGTCCATGAGCGCGTTGGCATCCTGCGGATCGGCCTTGATGCGTTTGAGCAGATCATCGGCAATGCTGTTGAGATTGTTGCCATGAAAGGCGAGCGTCATCAGCGTTGGCAGGCCTATCAATTCCTTTGCTTCGGCAACTGCTTCGGTGAGACCGGTCGGATTGTGCATGGTGGCCTTTTAGTGGTGGTGAGCAAACAGTGCGTCGCCGGTCTGCAGTACCTGGAGCAGCAGGTTGTCGATGTCGACGCGCGTGCTGCGGTGATTGACAATCGCTGCGCGGATCGCAAACTGTTCACCCAGCATGGTGCTTGATGGCGCCACCAGTCCTGATTCCTGCAGCCGGATCACGATTTCATTATTCAGTGCGTTGGCCTGCTTGACGGTCATATTTTTCAGGTTGCCATAACCGGTATAGCGAAAGCACACGATGTTCAGGTTCACAGGTGCGAGCAGTTCCAGTCTGGGTTCCTGCACTATCCCTGCTTCCAGACAGGTCGCCAGCTCGCAGGTGTGATGAATGATCTGCCCCAGTTTTTCAGCACCGAACCCGGCGATGGTGAACCAGGTTTTGAGTGCCCGGAATCCGCGCGACAGATCGGGGCCGAGATCGCATGGCCAGGGTGAGCCAGCCGACATGCCGCGCGTTTCGCGTTGCAGATAATGGGCCGGCGCGGCAAAACTGGCCAACTGGTCGCTGCCGTCGCGCACCAGGATATAGCCGGCATCGTAGGGCACCTGGCCCCATTTGTGAAAATCAAACGCAATCGATGCGGCGCGCTCGATGCCCTTGAGCCGCGGTGCAATGGCAGGGGACAGCATGCCCAAGGCACCATAGGCGCCGTCGATATGAAACCAGCACTGCTGTGCTTCGACCAGGTCGGCCAGCGCGCCCAAGTCGTCAATCGCGCCGACGTCAACCGTGCCGGCTGAACCGACGATTAAAAACGGCTGATAACCGGCATCCCGATCGCTCCGGATCTGTTCTGACAGTTTTGCCAGATCAATCTGAAACCGGGCATTCACCGGTATTTTGCGCAGCGCTGCCGTGCCAAAACCTGCCATGTCCATGGCTTTGGCGACGCAGCCATGCGCACCGGCCGAGGCATAGGCGGTCAATTTTTGATCCGTCAGGCCGCGCTCTCTGACCTGTTGGCCAAGGAAGCGGGTGCGTGCGATCACGACGGCGATAAAGTTGGCGATCGAGGTGCCGGTGACGAACAGTCCCTGGGCAGTGGCAGGAAAATCAAATAATTCGCGCATCCAGTGCAGGATTTGCCGTTCTACTGCAATCGGTGCCTGCTCCCGGCCACCCACATTGGCATTTAAGCCCGCCGCCAGCATTTCCGCGATCATGCCCAGCGGTGTGCCGCCGCCCTGAACCCAGCCCATAAAACCCGGGTGGGCATTGCCTATGGCATACGGCAGGATGTCGTCCATAAAACGGCGGTGCAGTTCGTTCAGTGGCTGACCGTGTTGCGGCAGGCTTTGCTGGAAAAGAGATGGGAGTGTTGCGGGCAGGGGTTGCCAGACCGGGCGTGTGCGGATGTGTTGGGTATAGTCGAGCATATCGTCGAGCATGGCATGCGCCTGTGCACGGAAAGCCGGCCAATCCGGCGGATCGAGTGTGTCGTTTGAATGCACCATGCACCTTCAGGGCTGGAGATGGGGGATATTATTGCGTTGGCGGGACGGAATCAAAAGCGTAAGCAGGGCGGTGTTTTGGGTCCAGCTTGGGTGTTGGAGGTTGAAATGGCAACGATTATTTGGTCCAGTTTTCTGTGGTGAGTCCTCGGTAGTTAAAGTCGCGTTCATTGTTGGTTACCAAAACGGCATCAAGTGAAATGGCGTGCGCTGCAATCAATTTATCGAGCGAGTCCTTCTTTTTTTCGCGACTTGCAAATCGAATCAGACCGTATTCCCGGGCCGCGAATCCGTCAAATGCAACAACTGGAATATCTTCCACCAATGCATTCAGGTTGCGGCGATCTCTGGTTCTGTTGGTTGAAACCATGATGCCGAATTCCAGTTCGGCAAAAGTTATCGAGGACATGATGACGTCGCCAACCAGACAGGCCGACAAACGCTGTGCGACCTGTTCTGGTTGATTCTTCATCAGGTAGATGCACATGTTGGTATCGAGCATATAACGCTGCATCAGAATCCCTCGCGCTCATCCTGCTCTTGCTCACCCCGACCTTCCGACATGAAGTCGGGACTGAAATTGGCAAATTTTTTGAGCACGCCCGATAAAGAACGCCGGACCGGGCGGATGCGGATTTCGTCGCCTATGCGCTCAATTTCAAGCGCAATGTCTGTGCTCGGATAAGCAAGTTCGGACGGTATCCGAACCGCTTGAGAATTTCCGTTACGAAATGCCTTGGTGGTGATCATGATAACCTCGCCTTAGGATGTACAAGGTGTGCACTTTATCGCGGAGTCGGGCTTTCGTGCAATGGGTCAGAGAGTTTTAACAAAATCATGTATCCCCGCCAACAGCATTTCTACCGACATTGCGGTCAGGATCAATCCCATCAGCCGTTCAAACGCCGTCATGGTGCGTTCGCCCAGCAGGCGCTGCATGCGCTCGGCTGACAGGAGCACGATCAGCCAGACTATGGCGACCAGCACCAGTGCCACCACATGCGCGAACATTTCCTTGCCGCCGTCCGAGGAAAACAGTAAAACCGTGGCGAGCGCGGAGGGGCCGGCCAGTGCCGGTATGGCCAGTGGAACAATAAACGGTTCGTGGCTGTGATCGACATCCCCGAAAATCCCGCCGGGCTGCGGAAAGACCATGCGCAGTGCGATCAGAAACAGAATCACGCCGCCACCGATGCGCAGCGATACTTCCGACAACTGCAGCGCATCCAGAAAATGCTGGCCGAAAAACATGAAGATCAGCAGGATCATGAATGCGATCAGGCACTCGCGCACCACCACCTTCCAGCGCCGTTCAGGTGCGACCGACGACAGGGCACTGACGAACAGCGGTACGCCACCAAACGGATCAGTGACCAGGATTAACAGGACAAATGACTGAAAAAAATTGTGATTCATGAAGGAAGCCCGTTCGGTTGTTTAAAACGTCGATGAAACTGTCTGGACAGTCTGAGGTTGTTCAAGTGTAGAGTAAAGACTGAAGATTGCCAGCTCTGTCAGCGCAGACTGATTTCTGTGAGTCAGGTCGGGTTGGTCTGATTTTGTTATCATGCCTGACCTGAAACATCCCAAAACCCTCCATGAAATCTGATGCCATCGATATCTCATCCAGTTCCGGATCAGACTGCCCGGTCCGTCCGGACACGCCTTGCGTGGCGGTCTGTTCAACCACCTTCGATGAAATCTGCCGCGGTTGTGGTCGCACCGTAGTGGAAGTATCGACCTGGGTGGTAATGGATGAGGCTGCCAAAGAACTGGTATGGCAGCGTATCCTTGCCCAGGGCTATCCACGCCGGAACAGTTGATCAGAGCTGTTCGGCGATGGTCTGATGCACAAAGGCAGACAGAATCAGCCTGTTTTGCGGTGTCAGGTTCAGGAATTCAAAGCCATAGCGATAACCATCAGCCTCTTCGGTGGGGGCAACCGAGCGGATGATGAAGTCGATGGTCAGCAGCCCTTCGTTGCCGACCACATTGATTTTAAATGTGATGGTGCCGGTTTCTTTTTTCTCCGCGAATGCCTGTTTGACGACGCCCGAACCACCGCCCAGACTTAAATCCAGCAAAGTGGCCGCGGCGGTGCGATCAGGATTTTTCATCGAAATCGAGGCAATGATTTTGACCGAAGCACGCGCGTCGTGACGAATCACGCTCGAAATCACCTGCTTTGGATACGACAGATGCAAATAGGGGTGGGGACTGAAAACCGACTTGAGGGCCGTAACTGTAAAGGCAAATGCCTTTTTACCCTGAAAGGCGCGCACCACGAAGGTCTGGTTATCGCGGATCAGAATGTATTTGCCGTCTATCATCGGCGCGGTGACCAGTACCGATTTGCCTTTGATAAAGCCGATCAGTTTCACTACAAAACGGGTGTCAGTTTCATTTAGTGCCTGCATATGCAGCGTCTCGCCGACGTACCAGCGCACGTCGTCCATCTGCGAGGTATTGTCCTTGGGCGGTGGCGGCGGTGCTTCAACCTGTCTGGGTGGCGGCGCCGGTTTTGGTTTGGCGAGTAATTCGTCCCACTCATTTTTCTGCACATAGCCCTGATCAATCAGACTGTTGAGCTGGTTCAGCGTTTCGATGGTTGCGCCGCTGGACAGCAGCAGTTTTCCATGTCTGTCATAGATAGAACGCTGGGTTGCTTTCCCGACAGCGAATTCGGTTTTACTTAGCGGTATGAGCGACGTGCGGTCAGCCATTGTTACTCTCGTGTGGATTAATCCGGTTGATCAATTATGACCACAATCCGGTGTGGCAAAACGGCAAACAAAGCTGGCAAAGTGCTATTAAATTTGATTTAGACTGGCGTGTGTGCTTGTCAGATTTGCTTTAGTGGCGGTGACTGAATGGCCGGAGTCGTGTTAAGAATAGTTAATAAATGGCAAGGTTGCAAGCAACTTTGCATTAAACGTGCGCAACTATGCGTGCGCGCAAATTGGCCAGTGTCTGCCAGCTGCGCTGCGTCGCATCGTCATTTGCCGGGGATGGCGCCTGTGACTGGGCGCGAATCAGACGTTCCAGCTGCATGGTGTCGGGTCGCATGACGCCGTAAAAACTGACGGTTTCGCGCTGCTGGATCAACAGGGTGGGGAAGTTGTCGATGTCGAGATCATCGACCAGACTGGCCTGGTCTTCAATATCCACCCATATAAACAACAGGTTTGGAAACTGTTCGGCCAGCAATTCAAATTTCGGGCGGTAGACCTTGCAAACGTCGCACCAGTCAGCACACAGACAGGCGATGAGGGTGTCATGCTTGGCCAGTAGCTGCTGTAAATCGGCGGGGATAACGGTGTTGAGGTCGATGCTGGGCATCGGCGGATTTTACACTGGATCATGCTGAAGGTAAAATGCGCCCATGCCAACCATACTCGCCATTGAAACCTCCTCTGAAACAGCCTCCGCTGCCCTGATCTGCAACACAACCGTTTTCCAGTGCCAGACCAACGGCGTCATGAATCATTCCCAGTCGATTTTACCCATGGTGCAACACCTGCTGCAGCAGGCCGGCATTGCGCTGGCTGACTGCGATGCGATAGCCTTCGGTGCCGGTCCAGGTTCGTTTACCGGCGTGCGCACCGCCTGCGGGGTGGTGCAGGGCCTTGCCTTCGGTGCCGATCTGCCGGTGATACCGGTAGTGACGTTGCTCGCACTGGCGCAGGCCCGGCTTGCCGCCAGTGGTGCGACCGAAGTGCTGTGCGCGCTGGACGCCAGAATGGGTGAAGTCTATTGGGCGCAATACAGCTATGATGCCGGCCAGCGCCAGTGGCATACCCGGATTGAACCGACGCTCAGCGCGCCGGCCCTGGTCCAGCCGCTCGCAGCAGAAGGTCTGGCACTGGTCGGTAACGGATTTGCCGCGTGCGCTGCGCAGTTTGTTTTGCCCGATGCGCTGCTGGCAAGCGCCGACAACACCCTGCCCATGGCGGATGCCGTCGCAGCGCTGGCACACACCGAATTTGCCGCCGGGCGCGTCCTGCCGGCACAACTGGCGCAGCCACTGTATCTGCGCAACAAGATTGCCCTGACGGTGGCGGAACGTCAGCTTTTGGCGACCGCCGCTGCTGCCAAATGATCAATTTTTCAGGCATCGTGGCTGTGCCGATGACGCTGGCGGACCTGGATGAAATCATGCTGATAGAGAACGCAGTGTTCTCCCATCCCTGGAGCAGGGCCAATTTTGATGATTCACTGAGCAACCGGGACAATGCCTGGGTTGCGCGTTCGGCGCAGGGTGAACTGCTTGCCTATTTTGTGCAGATGGCCGTAGTGGACGAATCGCATCTGCTCACGGTTGCCGTCAAAGCCAGCGCGCAACACCAGGGGCTGGGTCGTCTGATGCTGGATCTGGTGGCGCAGCAGGCCGCGCTGATGCAGATGCAGTCGATTTTACTGGAGGTGCGATCATCGAATCAGCGCGCTTTGACCCTGTATCAGCGTTACGGTTTTGTCCAGATCGGCGTGAGAAAAAATTATTACCAGCTCGATTCACAGCAACGCGAAGACGCGCTGGTACTGCGCTATACATTACACTGTGAGGCTCCTGTCTCAGAAAGAAAAAATGTGGCTGAGTAAATACCATGACATGTCGGTCGGACCGCTGTGGGTACTGCGTGAACGCAGCGCCGGCGCTGCATTGCCCGCTGCGCAGGTCTGCAGCCACTGTGCAGCGCCATGGCTGCTCTCGGTTCCCCGACAGACTGAGTTGCTGGTCGTGTTGCCATCCGGGGTCAGCGATCAGGCGCAGCTGCTGCTGCAGAACTGTCTGCAGGCAGCGGGCTGGCGCGACGATGCGGCATTATTCAGTCTGCATCTGGCCTGTGCAAACAGTTCCGAGGCTGGCCTGCTGGCCCTGCAGCATCAGTTGGGCACCTCACCGGTAGCAACCATCGTTGTATTTGGCGCAGATGCCGCGCAACGGCTGGACCCGACATTTGTACGTGGCCAGATCTATTCTTATCAGAGCGCGCGTCTGATCGTTACCCACGATCCGCAGCAGATGCTGGATACTCCGGCCTTGAAGGCCCAGGTCTGGTCGGATCTGTGCCTGGTTTTGCGTGAAGCCTGAGCCTGGTCTGACCCCGGGCCAGAATTATCAGGCTCGCTTTGCCCGCCAGTGGGGGCATTTGCAGCATCCTGACGTGCGCAGTCTGGCCTGGCTGCTTGATTCTTCGATCATGCTCAATCACGGTCATCCGCGCTGGGCGGGACAGCTCGCCCGGCTGCCCAGGCCAGATCCTGAAATCACCGCCTGGCTCACACAGCTGGATCAGGCGCCGCAGGGCCTGCTCGAGTTTCTGGCCGTCCATCCCCATACGCGTCTGGGACATTATGCAGAAAATTTACTGGCATTCTATTTCGGGTGGCGTGCCCAGCTGGTCTCCCACGGCGTCCAAGTCAGGTCGCACACCACGATAGGCGAGTTTGACTTTTTGCTGAACACACCCGACGGCTTTGAGCACTGGGAATTCGCCTGCAAGTTTTATCTGCTCATCGAGCCTGCCGCCCGGTTATCGGATTTTGTCGGTCCGAATCTGATGGACAACCTGAACGACAAATCGCACAAAATCATGAACGCGCAGCTGGCCCTTGGTCAGCATGATGATGCGCAAAAATATCTGCCACGTCCGCTGCAGGGCGCAAAGGCGTTATTGAAAGGCTGGCTGTTTTATCCGCAGGCTGACACTGTGACGCTGCCTGAAGTTGAGCCCTCGCATTGCCGTGGGCTGTGGTGTCGATTATCCGATCTGGCATTGCACTCGGGGGAACGCTGCCTGGTCCTGTCGCGTCTGGCCTGGCTGGCGCCGGCGCGGGTTGCTGCGTCACAGACGATGAGTGCTGCTGAATTATCCGCGCTGCTGCAGCGCCAGTTTGTACTCGATGCGCGGCCAGTGCTGGTTGCCAGTCTGGTGGCCTGCGACGATTTTTTTATTGAGGATCAGCGGATTTTTGTGGTGCCGGATGACTGGAATATGCATCATCATCCGTAGTAAACATTGCACCAACTCGGGGACAATGAGCGCCCGGTGCAATGGTATTTCACCCTACGATTTTCAACGGATGCAGCAATTTTATTTGGAAATCTCTGCGCAGATTTCATTGAGCCGGTCTGGCGTATCTTTGTTTTCAATTGCAAAAATCACGCGCTGACGGCGTATGGTGTCCAGTTCCGAAGGCAGTATTTTGGTTTTTTCCATCGCGTCGAACAATACTTCACAGGTCACCGGCAACGGATATTTCTGTTTCAGATGTTTGTCGCCGAGATCAACCTGCATCACCTTGATGCCGACTTCGCAACGCTGCACCAGTTTTTCTGGCGCGATCTCTTCTAAAACCAGCATCTCAAGAATCGCATCATTCATTTTTTGCTGCGCGAAATTCGGGATATCCTTTTTAAAGGAAATTTTGTCTTCAAAGCTTTTTTTCAGCAGCGGTAAAAAGGCAAGGCACTGCTGGGGAAAGTGGTAAGCGGCGGAATACGACAGATTGCTGCGCACCGTATTCGCACAAAACTGTTCCGGATCTTCGGCCTTGCTGCTGGTCGCATTGAACAGATCGGCAACGAACTGGACTTTGCCTTCGTCATCGAGTTTATCGGCGTCGGGAATTTCACCCAGATGATCTTTGATGTATTCCGGACTGGTCAGGATGCGCAGCGCCACTCTGCATTCCGGCGGCGTTTCGGTCTGGGCGCAGGCTGCGTGAGCGCACAGTGCACAACACAGCAGCAGGGTGAACAGTCGGGCCAGCTTCATCTCAATGCTTTTTTTCACCGATGAGTGCCATGGAATCGTGTTGGCGCTGGTTGGCGTAATGTTTCATCATCACCATCAGTGTGGTTGCCGAGACAAACAGGCCGAACGACACGATGATGATATTGATCGACAGACTGGTTTTGACCATCATGGCGTAGAGCGCAATCATGATCAGTATCGAGACATTTTCATTGAAATTCTGTACCGAGATCGAATGACCCGCGCTCATCAGCACATGGCCGCGGTGCTGCAGCAGGGCATTCATCGGGACCACAAAATATCCTGCCAGCGCACCGATCAGCACCAGCAACGGGTAGGCCAGCCACAACGAGTGCACCATGGTCATCGACATCACCACAAAGCCCATCGCGATACCGTAAGGCATGACGGACAGCGATTTTTTGATCGGCACGTAACGTCCGGCAGCAATCGCGCCAAACGCAATGCCGATGGCCGATACGGCCGGAATCATGGCGGCCTTGTCGAGCGGCAGCTTGAGCGAGACTTCGGCCCAGTAAATCACGAGGAACTGCAATACCGCACCGGCGCCCCAGAACAGCGTCGTAATGCCGAGGGTAATCTGTCCGAGTTTGTCGGCCCACAGTGTTTTGCAGCATTGCGTAAAATCGACGATTAACGCGATCGGGTTGGCCGGTTGCCTTGCGTATTTCACCCCGGTATCGAGGATATACAGGTTGAATATGGTCGCAGTGATATACAGCAGCATCACCACTGACAGAGCCGCTTCGAGCGGCGTGCGCACGAAGGTATCAAATAACGGGATATGCAGGTTCAGCAGCACCGTCGAGACATGCGGATTGATCAGTGCGCCACCCAGCCCGGAGCCCAGAATCACGGACGAAATGGTCAGACCTTCTATCCAGCCATTGGCGGCCACCAATTTTTCAGGTGGCAGCAATTCGGTCAGGATGCCGTATTTGGCAGGCGAATAGGCTGCCGCGCCCATGCCGACAATACCGTAAGCGATGAGCGGATGAACATGCACAAACATCATGCCGCAGCCGACAATTTTCAGTACATTGGTCAGAAACATCACACGCCCTTTGGGCATGCAGTCAGCGAACGCGCCGACAAAGGCAGCGAGGGCGACGTAAGAAATAACAAAGGAGGATTTCAGCAGTGGCGTCATCCATTCTGGTGCATTGATGTTGGCTAATGCAAAAAAGGCAGCGATGAGCAGGGCATTATCGGCGAGAGAAGAGAAAAACTGCGCGCCCATAATGGTATAAAAACCACGATTCATAAATTTTTTTTCGGTTCCGGAAGGCTGCTTTATACCATGAAAAACAGGAATAAATGGTTTTACGGCATTGTTGCATCGCAAGTGACAGAATTATTTACTGAAAATTGTATAAATACAAAAATAGCCACTTTGGCTGGATAAATCCGCCCCTTGCGGCTGATTTTTTCGTCGGTCATGGCTCGATGGAACTCGGGTAAAATGCCTGGTTACCATCAATTCGAATTCACAAAGCCGTGCCATGCCAAGACCAATTTGCGCCACCATCCATCTGTCTGCCCTGAAACATAATTACCAGATCGCCCGCCAACATGCCGGCAGTGCCAAAGTCTGGGCGGTCGTGAAAGCGAATGCGTATGGACACGGCCTGCATTTTGCGTTGCAGGCGTTTGATGACGCAGATGGCCTGGCGCTGGTGGAAGTCGATGGCGCCATCAAAATCCGTCAATCCGGTTGGAATAAACCAGTATTGTTACTGGAAGGTTTTTTTCATGCCGACGATCTGCCGCTGGTTGTGCAGCATCAGATCGATGTGGCCGTGCATTGTGACGAGCAGATTGCCTTGCTGGAACAGGCTGGCTTTGCACCCTCCGATGTCATTCAAGTCCATCTGAAAGTCAATGGCGGAATGAACCGGCTGGGTTTCAAACCCGACGCGGTCGCTGCGGCCTTCCAGCGTCTGTCCGCGATCAGTGCCGTACAGGTAGTTGAGCTGATGATGCATTTCGCGAATGCCGATGATCCTTCTAACGCCAATCTGCCGCTGGCCGAACAGCTGCGTCAGTTTGAGCAGGCGCGTTCGACCGTGCATCATTCCGGCCTGCAAATCAGTCTGGCCAATTCTGCTGCCAATCTGCTGGACACGCCACCCGTGAATGACTGGGTGCGCGCGGGCATCATGCTGTATGGCGGCAGTTCGGGCAAAGAAAGTGCTGCGACGTTTGGCCTGCTGCCAGCCATGACACTGGCCAGTGAACTGATCGCGATTCAGCATATTGCAGCCGGTGAATCGGTGGGCTACGGCAGTCGCTACGTCGCCGCCAAAGCGATGAAAATCGGTGTGGTCGCCTGCGGTTACGCTGACGGCTATCCGCGTCATGCTGCTGACGGCACGCCGGTACTGGTCAATGGCGTGCGGACTGTGATGGTCGGACGGGTCTCGATGGACATGATTACCGTGGACGTGACCGATATACCGGATGCCAGGGTCGGATCTGTGGTCACACTGTGGGGACAGGGTCTGCCGATAGATGACGTGGCACGGGCTGCGGATACGATAGGGTATGAACTGATGTGCGCGGTTGCACAGCGTGTGCAACTGGTCGCCGGAGATTAAAAAGCTAGGTCATGGCAAAAGCAAAAACCAATTACAGCTGCACCGAATGCGGCGGCACGGCGATCAAATGGTCTGGTCAGTGCCCATCCTGCGGGCAATGGAATACGCTGGTCGAAGCGCTGGTCGAAACCGGCCAGAACCGCTATTCACAGGCGCCGCAAAGTCTGGCGCAAACCGCGCCGGTACTGCAGTTGTCGGAAATTGATGCGCTCGAAGTGCCGCGCTTCACCACCGGCATTGACGAGTTTGACCGGGTGCTGGGCGGCGGGCTGGTTTCCGGCGGTGTGGTGTTGATCGGTGGCGATCCCGGTATCGGCAAATCGACTCTGTTGCTGCAGGCACTGGCTGCCATGGCCAAACAGAAACGCGTTTTATATGTGAGCGGGGAAGAATCCGGCGCGCAGATTGCGCTGCGCGCCAAACGCCTGGGTGTTGAAGCATCGACGATGAAACTGCAGGCCGAGATACAGCTGGAAAAAATTCTCGCCACGCTGGTACAGCACAAACCGCAGGTGGTGGTGATCGACTCGATCCAGACCATGTATTCCGATGCCCTGAGTTCGGCACCCGGATCGGTCGCACAGGTGCGTGAATGTGCTGCGCAGCTGACCCGCGCTGCGAAATCATCGGACGTCACCATTATCATGGTTGGCCATGTGACCAAGGAAGGTGCGCTGGCTGGCCCACGCGTGCTGGAACATATTGTTGATACGGTGCTGTATTTTGAAGGCGATACCCATTCCAGTTTCCGGCTGGTGCGGGCCATCAAAAATCGCTTTGGGGCGGTCAATGAACTCGGCGTATTTGCGATGACGGAGCTGGGGCTCAAGGGCGTGTCGAATCCTTCAGCACTGTTTTTGTCGCAGCACGATACGCCGGTGCCCGGGGCCTGTGTGATGGCAACCCAGGAAGGTTCGCGGCCGCTGCTGGTGGAAATTCAGGCGCTGGTCGATGCGTCCCATGCGCCGAATGCCCGTCGGTTATCGGTCGGACTGGAACAGAACCGGCTGGCGATGCTGCTGGCGGTGTTGCACCGCCATGCCGGGATCGCCGCGTTTGATCAGGATGTGTTTATCAACGCGGTTGGCGGCGTGAAGATTGTGGAACCGGCCGCCGATCTGGCTGTGTTGATGGCGATTCATTCATCGATGCGTAATCGACCATTGCCGCGCGGTCTGGTAGTATTCGGCGAGGTAGGCCTGGCCGGTGAAATTCGTCCGGCGCCGCGCGGTCAGGAACGACTGCGCGAAGCCGCCAAGCTGGGCTTCTCGGTCGCACTGATACCCAAGGCCAATGCGCCCAAACAGCCGATTGAAGGTCTGACCATTGTTGCGGTGGATCGTATCGATTCTGCGCTGTCGAAGTTGCGTGAAATCGAAGAGTAATTCGTCAAAGGAAAAAACATGCCGGTGTTCGGAATTGGTTTACATGTCATCGTAGCGATTTTTTTTGCGATTCACGCCATCCGCAGCGGACAGCAGTTGTACTGGCTGTTTATTTTATTTGCCTTCCCGCTGCTGGGCAGCATCGTTTATTTTGTAGCGATTTTTCTGCCCGATTTCAAATCCAATTACGCGGTGCAGAAAGGGTTGTACAAGGTTGCCAGCGTAGCTGTCAGCAGTATCGACCCGGGCCGCGAGCTGCGCGAAGCCAGGGCTGCGTTTGACTTTACGCCGACTGCACAAAATCAGTGGCGTTATGCCGATGCGCTGCTGGCTGCCGACAAGGTTGAAGAAGCAGTGCAGCAGTTTGAACTGTGCCTGCAGGGACCGTTTGCGAATGATCTGGAAATTCAGTTCGCCGCGGCCCATGCCCAGCTGCGCAACAATCAGCCGGAAAAAGCGCTGCAGTTGCTGCTGGCGATTCGCGCTGGCAGCCCAGGTTTTCGTACTGAAGCCGTGACCCTGATGCTGGCGCAAATTTACGCTGCACAGGGCAGGAACGACGAAGCCAGGCACGAATTCGAAGATGCGGTGCATCGTTTCGGCAGTGTCGAAGCGCGCGCCGAGTTTGCGATCTGGGCGGCGAAGAATGGCGACCAGACTACCGCACAGCATTTTTATGCCGAACTCAATCAGCTCAAAAAACACTGGAACAGAAATTCACGCGAGCAGTACCAGCCGCTCCTGAGCCGATTGGAAAGTGTATTGAAGTGACAGGCACCATGCATCGCGGCAGGGTGCAATAGCATTCCACCTGGCCTCCGTTACCAGACCACATCCCAGGCCTTCGCAGTGGAATCAACGTCGAATCCGAAAAATAATCTCAATCATCACACTGTTGTCATTTAAGTTAGTTCTAATGGAAAGCCAGGATGAAAATCGGGCAGGAATTTGACTTGATTCGGCATTCGTCACTTTTTATGTCAAGTACCTGTAAGCTATCGGCAGCTGCAATGACTACTACATCAACGCTAATCAATTGAGGATGAAAAAGATGGATAGAAGGTTATGTTTGCAATTTGGCTTGGCAGGACTGTTTTTTTCGTCCGGGCTGAATGCGATTGCCGAAGAAAATAATGGTATTCAGTTAATGAGCTTGCAGAGTGTCGACACCAACGGCAAAAAAATCGATCTGAAAGATTATTTGGGCAAGACCGTGCTGGTCAGTTTTTTTACTGCCGGCTGCGCACTGTGCACCCGTGATCTGAAGTTGATGCGTGAATTTTATGTCGGCAATTCGAAACGCAATTTTGTTTTGCTGGCGGTGAATATTGATGCCAATCGGGCGGATTATGAAACCTACAGCCAGGTCGTGGCGCTGGCCGTTCCAAAGGAACAGCGCTTTCCCATGGTGTGGCGCAATGCGCCGGAACATAAAGATAATTTTGGCCCGATAGTGCGCCAGCCTACCCATTTTGTGATCAATCCCAAGAATGAATTTATTTTCAAACGCGAAGGTACATTCGAGCCGGAAGACTGGGACAATCTGTGGGCGTCGTTAAAGAATTGAAATTTGACGCGCACCTGCTGTGAACTCGCGCTTTGCGCCGAGTTGAAAAACAGTCATGAAGCCTGGTTTTGCCTTACCAGACCGGTAGCCGGGCCGGTGTAATGCCTGAACTCTCAGTTCGCCGGCTTTGTACTTTCCTCAATAAACCGGTCAACCCGTGCCTCCAGTACTGACAGCGGCACCGAACCCAGCGCCAGCACGAGATCATGAAACGCGCGAATGTCAAATTTCTCACCCAGTGCCGTCTCCGCTTTGTGACGCGCCTTCCAGATCGCCATTTCGCCCAGATAATACGACAGCGCCTGACCCGGCCATGCAATATATCTGTCCACTTCGGTGCTGATCTCATGGTCTGCCAGGCCGGTATTGTCATGCAAATACTGCTGCGCCTGTTCACGTGTCCAGTGCTGTGAATGAATGCCGGTATCGACCACCAGCCTGGCCGCACGCCACATCTGATAACTCAGCATGCCAAACTGTTCGTACGGCGTTTGATAGATGCCCATTTCCACGCCCAGCCTCTCGGAATACAGTGCCCAGCCTTCGCCGTAAGCCGAGATATAACTGGTGCGCCGGAATTCTGGCAGATGCTTGTTTTCTGCCTCGAGCGGCATCTGGAAGGCGTGACCGGGGGCGGATTCATGCAGCGTCAGCGCCGGCAGAGAATACAGTGGCCGCGACGCCAGGTTATAGGTGTTGAGAAAAAATTCTCCCGGCCCGCCGCGTCCGGCAGTATAAAACGGTGCAATCGCCTCCGGCACCGGCATAATTGCAAAACGCGCCCGCGGCAACAATCCAAAATAGTCTTTTGCCTTGCCATCGAACATTTTGCAGATCCACGCCGCCCGGTCCAGCAGGGCCTGCGGGGTGGTCACATAAAACTGCGGATCGGTGCGCAGGAACTGCAGGAAGGCAGCCAGATCGCCTTGGAAGCCGACCTGTTTCATCACCGAGACCATTTCTGCCCGGATTTTGCTGACTTCGTCCAGACCGGTCTGATGGATTGCTTCGGGCGTCAGATCCAGCGTGGTGTAATACCGGATCTGCGCCTGATAAAAAGCCCGGCCGTCGGGCAGATCGGTTGCCGCAATGGAGGGCTGGGCGTGCGGTATATAGTCGTCACGTAAGAACTGCAGCAGTGCCTGGTAAGCAGGAATGACCCGGTCGCGGATGGTGAGCAGCGCCTGTTTTTTTAATTCAGGCTGCCGGCTGAGCGGAATGGTTGTCGGCATCTTCTGAAATGGCAGGTAGTAGACGTTGTCTTGCGGGGTCGCTGCGTCGAGCACGCTGGCGGCACTGGCATCCCGCCCCTGCAGGGCAATCGCCGGCGCGGTAAAGCCACGCTGCAGTCCGCTGCGCATATTGATGAGGTACTGTTGAAAGTAGTTCGGAAAATCATTCAGCTGCGACAGATAGTGCAGATAATCGTTTTCGTTTTTAAAGGTCTGGCGGGCCGTTTCGGTCAGGTCACTCCAGAATGCCGTATCGCCGCTGCCCGCGTCGGAAGGCTTTTCATACAGACGCCACACCTGATTGGCAATCAGACCTTCGATCTGATTTTTGTAGACCAGATAATCGACCTGCAGTGTATCGGACAGCGTGGCGACGGGTATCAGACTGATTTTGGCCAGAACGTCCTGCCAGACCTTGAGCCTTGCAGCTTGCGCTGTCGCACTGACATCGGGCAGATGCGGAAGGATTTCATCCGCATCGCTTTCATCGGCTGCGAGCAGCTGTTTTTTTCTCCAGTCCCATTCGGCCTGGTAGATCGATACAAACTGCGCGTCGCTGCTGCCACTGTCGCCGCTGTCGCCCGCAGCAGCGGCTGGCTGGAGCAGCAGGCAGGCAGAAACCACCAATCCTGCCGACAGGGTCTGGATAACACCGGGCATCAGTCCCAGACCCTGACCTTGATCTGCAGCGACAGCGCTCCGTACAGACGATTCTTCAGCGTTGGCACAAAGGCCAGATTGAAACCGAAGCGGTTCCATTCTGCGCTGGCCGTGGGAATGGCCGCCAAAAACCAGCCGCCATTTTTCATATTCGGATAACCGTTAAAGCCGCCGGCCACGAAACCCAGATGCACAGGCCCCAGTGCCAGGGGCTGGTAATACAGTCCGACATAATCGGAGTAATCGCGGTTGCTGTTATAAAAACGGCCGACTGTCACGGCGCTCACCGTGGAATAGCGATATTCCGCTCCGAGGCCATAGTTGTTGCCGTTGAGTCCTTCATTGCGGTTGAAATGGTAGGACGCAAATCCTGAATCGATCCAGACTTCACTGACGGGCTGGGTATCGATCAGATCGAGTCCCAGAAACGTGGGGGACTGGGCGGGCGCATTGGCTTCGTCGGCGTAACACATGCTGCCGGCTGTGCAGCAGCATGCAGCCACCATTGTGGTATGCAGAATTTTTTTTATCATGTTGCTTCCCTGATGGTTTGACCGCAAAAACAGAACTGGAGGATACCAGAAACTTCGGCGGCCGCGATTCATTGTGTCCCGAAAAATCGTTGGTCCGTGCTCAGCCGCCAATCCAAAAAACGGTTATATTGGCCGCCTGTCATCACTTCTTTATACAAAATCGCCATGGAAAATCAACCTCAGTTACGTCAGCTGTCCAGAGAAATCGTCGGCATGGCAACCTCGGACGGCGCGGGCGTCAAGTTGCTGCGCAGTCTGGGCAGCGGACCGCATGCCCGTCTTGATCCGTTTTTGATGCTCGACGAATTTTCATCCGTGAATCCCGGTGATTACATCGCCGGCTTCCCCGCCCATCCGCACCGGGGTTTTGAAACCGTGACCTATCTGCTGGACGGGAATATGCGCCACGAAGATCACATGGGCAATGTCGGCCATATTCAGAGCGGCGGCGTACAGTGGATGACGGCCGGACGGGGTGTGATTCATTCAGAGATGCCCGAGCAGGTGGCAGGGCGCATGCGCGGATTTCAGCTATGGATCAATTTGCCGGCCAGCGAAAAAATGAAACCGGCCCTGTATCGCGATATCGGTCCCGGGCAGATTCCCTCGGTTGCCCTGGTCAGTGGCGGTTCGGTGAAAGTCATCGCCGGTGAACTCAGTATCGAAGGTAAGCCGACCCGCGGGCCGATATATGGTCTGTCTACCGAACCGCTGTATGTCGATATTCAACTCGCGCCACACAGCACACTGCGTCTCAACGTCGTGCAAAAACATCATGCCTTTGTCTACGTTTATGAGGGCAGGGTGCAGATTGGTGATCGTATTGTCAATAATCACAGCGCTGGCGTGTTATCGGATGGCGACACGATTGAATTCCGCAGTCTGGAACTGGAAACCCGGTTTTTGCTGCTCGCAGGTAAGCCGATTGGTGAACCAGTAGTACAATATGGGCCTTTCGTGATGAACACCCGCGCTGAAATCGAGCAGGCCGTGACAGATTATCAAAACGGCACGCTGACTGGTCCCCCGGTTCCAGTGGCCTGATGCGGCTTGTGGTGGTGTGTGCATCCGCCCTTTATCAATGTAAGTGATCAGCATGACTAGCAATAATAAAAACGAAGCAGCACCGGTGCAGATGGAATACATTTCTTCCTGTGTGCTGCCTACTCCCTGGGCTGTATTTCAACTGCACGCATTTTTTGAACCGCTGACCTCCAAAGAACATCTGGCGATGACGCTGGGCGATGTCTCAAGTGCCGAGCCGGTGCTGGCGCGTCTGCATTCAGAATGCCTGACTGGTGATGCGCTGTTCAGTCAGCGCTGCGACTGCGGCGCGCAACTCGAAGCCGCGCTGAAAAAAATTGCCGAAGAAGGCCGCGGCGCGCTGCTGTATCTGCGTCAGGAAGGGCGCGGCATCGGACTGCTCAATAAAGTACTGGCGTATCGGCTGCAGGATGCCGGCGCAGATACGGTTGAAGCAAATCAGGCCCTGGGCTTTGCGCCGGACCAGCGCAACTATCAGATCTGCCTGCCGATGTTGCAACATCTGAAGATCAAATCGGTGCGGCTCATGAGCAATAATCCGCGCAAGGCGGCAGCGCTGGTTGAATGCGGCATCAGCGTGACTGAACATATTCCACTGATCATTCAAAAAAATCCCTACAACGAACGCTATCTGCTCACCAAGGCGGCGAAACTCGGTCATAAATTTTAGTGTCATCAAAAGTGCGTCTGGCGGTGCTATAGTGTGCAACTTGTTCCGCTCACCAGCCAGGCTCACCTATGACTACGACACGTAAACCCGCGCCACGGCAACCCGTGCCACGCAAACCCGCTGCCGCCGTAGCGCAACGTACGTCCCGCACCTCGCTGCGACCTGCCTCCATCAAACATCCGCGTCACGACCATCCCCCCAAATTGGATCATGAGCATATCGCTCTGGTGCTGCAGGGCGGTGGTGCGCTGGGTGCCTATCAGGCCGGTGTGTTTGAAGCACTGGCAAAAATTCCCTGTGAGCCGCATTGGGTGGCGGGAGTGTCGATCGGTGCCATCAACTCGGCGCTGATCGTGGGTAACCATCCGCATAATCGAGTGGCACGACTGGAAGAATTCTGGACTCTGGTGACCTCGCAGAGCTCGCTGTTTTCACCGGTATTTGATCAGCAGTGGTCGGTGGTGCATCAGATGGGCGCGTCGATGGCGGCCTCCTGGGGTGTGCCGGGATTTTATAAACCACGGATTCCGCCACCGATGTTTCAGCCTGAAGGCACAGACGGCGCGATCAGTTATTACGATACGGCGCCCTTACGCGAAACCCTGGAGCGGCTGGTTGATTTTGATCTGATCAACAGTGGCAAGGTGCGGCTGTCGGTCGGCGCAGTGAATGTCCGCACCGGCAACTCGGTTTATTTCGACAATACCAAACAGATTATCGGACCCGAACATATCATGGCCAGCGGTGCACTGCCGCCTGCATTCGCGCCGGTGATGATCGATGGCGAACCGTATTGGGACGGTGGCATCGTCTCAAATACGCCGCTGCAGTATGTGCTGGATAATCGTGATCTGAAAAAAACCATGGCAGTGCAGGTCGATCTGTTCAGCGCCAGAGGGGCGATGCCGCAAAATATGGGATCGGTGCTGGCACGACAAAAGGATATTCAG
>Ga0209067_10000714_pt1 | contig 20984 bp, 19 predicted proteins | sample ColStrG_CSR_2013_FD_187199 | JGI IMG/M metagenome (GOLD analysis project Ga0209067, IMG submission 187199) | Freshwater sediment microbial communities in response to fracking from Pennsylvania, USA - Cold Stream Run_MetaG_CSR_2013 (SPAdes)... | ecosystem: Environmental > Aquatic > Freshwater >...
GGACCATTCTTTGATGGTCTGCTTGGTGCAGGCGCGATTACTTCCGCGCAACGGGCTGGCCTAACACCGTATCAACAAGTGAGGCAAACTACTTCATCCGATCTAATTCCCTTAACGGCAGGCGGCATTCTGGGAACAACCGTTGGCGGGAATCCGCTTTATGTCAATGGGGTCACTGTTCCTTTGGAAGACAAATATGTTTTATTGCCCTCTGAGCAAACCGCTATTAAGAATGCCATTGACGGATTTAATACCACCATCAAGGCGGTTGCAGCGGCCTTCTCTTCAAGGGTCGCCGTTGCCGACGTCAACGCTGCCTTTACCAATTTTATTACCAATCAAATTGTCGCCTCCGATGGGGTTTTCGTGACCCCAAACTTCACCCCTCCAACCGGAGCCTTTTCTGAAGACGGCGTTCATCCTAATTCAAGAGGATATGCTTACATGGCGAATATTTTTATCGACGCCATCAATGCAAAGTTTGGAGCCACGGTTCCTCATGCCAGTTTAGCTGACTACCATGGTGTGGGCTTACCATTAGTGCCATAATTGCAAAAAAAAAATTAAAAACGAAAAAAGGGGCTTCGGCCCCTTTATCGTTTTAGAACAGCTGCTTTGCAATCTTATAAAGTGGGTCCGATTTACCCATCGAATAAAAATGAAGCGTGGGTACCCCAAAATCAATAAGCTCTCGTGATTGCTTTACGGCCCATTCGATACCCACTTGCCTTACCGCCGCATTGTCTTTACACTTTTCAACTTCATCCGCTAACTCTTCTGGCAAATCAATGTGAAATATGGTTGGCAGAATATTGGCTTGCGATTTGGCAGTAATCGGCTTAATTCCTGGGATGATGGGCACTTCGATACCCGCTTCCCTGCACTTGTCAACAAACTCAAAATACTTTTTATTATTAAAAAACATCTGCGTAACAATGTACTCGGCCCCCAAATCCACTTTATGTTTTAGGTGCTTCAAATCTGTTTTTAAATTCGGAGCTGAGAAATGTTTTTCCGGATACCCCGCCACACCAATACTAAAATTAGTTGGCGCGCCATTTTCTAAATCCTCATCAATGAATTTCCCATGATTCATACTAACAATCTGCTCTACCAACTCTGAAGCAAATTTATGTCCATCTTGTTCGGGGATAAAGCGCGCCTCAGTTTTGATGGCGTCGCCTTGAAGAGCTAGTACATTATCAATTCCTAAAAATTGCAAATCAATCAAGGCGTTTTCAGTTTCCTCCCGGGTGAATCCCCCACAAATAATATGGGGAACAGTGTCCACTTTGTAACGGTTTTGAATGGCGGCGCAAATTCCTACTGTCCCCGGACGTTTTCGTGTGGAACGCTTTTCCAATAAACCATTTTCCTTTTTCTTGTAAACGTACTCTTCACGATGATAGGTAACATCAATAAAGGGAGGTTTGAATTCCATTAACGGATCAATATTATCAAACAGGGTCTTGATATTCTCCCCTTTCAACGGGGGAAGTATTTCAATGCTAAAAAGTGCCTTACCGTTAGCGTTCTTTATATGTTCCGTTACTTTCATTTTATTGATTTGAAAATTCGAGATTTCAAAATTAGTCTTGAGATTACGTTAAGTTCGGCTTGAAGGATTTGATTTTAAATTAACTCCGTTTTAAAGTATTCAGATTGAATAGGATAAATTCGGTGATAACCACCTTTCCACTTCAGCCAAACTCAATCCCTTCCTTTTCGAATATTCTTCTACTTGGTCCTTTTCAATCTTACCCAGACCAAAATATTTCGATTCGGGATGCGCAAAATAATAACCACTCACCGATGAGGCGGGAAACATGGCAAATGATTCCGTGAGCTTTATTCCTATTTCTTCCGCCTTTAATAATTCAAAGATGGCCTTCTTTTCAGTATGATCAGGACAAGCAGGATAGCCCGGAGCCGGACGAATGCCTTGGTATTTTTCTTCGATCAGCTCATCATCCGATAATTTTTCGCTCGCTGCATAGCCCCATAATTCCCTTCTCACTTTTTTGTGGAGCATCTCGGCAAATGCCTCCGCCAATCGGTCAGCCAGCGCTTTCACCATAATCTCGGAATAATCATCGTGTTGCGCCTTGTATTTCACAAGGAGCCTTTCAATGCCAATCCCTGTGGTGACAGCAAACATGCCAATATAGTCTCTCTTTCCTGATGCGGTTGGCGCAATGAAATCAGCCAAGCAGAAATTGGGGAGATTTTGAGCTTTCTTGTTTTGTTGTCTAAGAAAATGCAGGGTCATTAATTCCTTTTCATTCTCGTCAAATAGCATCACGTCGTCCGATGATGTTCCATTGCAAGGATAGAATGCGATGACGCCATTTGCCTGAAGGCTTTTGTCCCGGATAATCTCATCGAGCATTTTTTGTGCATCCGCTAAAAGCTTTTTTGCTTCGCCACCAACGAGCGGGTCTTCCAAAATATTTGGATAGCGTCCGGCAAGCATCCACGTCTGAAAAAACGGTGTCCAGTCAATGTATTTTGCAATCTCCGATAGTGGATATTTCACAAATTCCTTTCGCCCCAGAAAGGAAGGCTTAAATAATTCCGCTTTATCCCAATCAATATATACCTTATTCTTTCGTGCCTCGGCCAGAGAAATATAATTCTTGAGTTGCTGCCTGCCTTCGTGATCTTTACGCATTCCTTCGTATTCCTTTTTTATCCTCTCTTTAAAGGCGCTACGAGTAACGATATTAATCAATTCACTGGCCACGGGAACAGAGCGGGAAGCATCCAGGACATGAATAACCGGCCCATCATACATCGGATCGATCTTAACGGCGGTATGGATCCGAGAAGTGGTTGCCCCACCAATAAGGAGTGGCAGTTCCATTTTCTCATGCTGCATTTCTTTGGCCACATGAACCATTTCATCCAACGAAGGCGTGATCAATCCGCTGAGTCCAATAATATCTACCTTTTCTCGTTTGGCCGCTTCAATGATCTTCTCGGTAGGAACCATCACTCCCAAATCAATCACTTCGTAATTATTGCAAGCCAACACCACACCCACTATATTTTTGCCGATATCATGCACATCCCCTTTAACCGTTGCCATTAAAATTTTTGCATTAGGTTTACCGGCTGCCCCTGTTTTTCTCTTTTCCTCCTCCAAGAATGGAGTCAAATAAGCCACCGACTTTTTCATAACGCGCGCGCTTTTCACCACCTGTGGCAAAAACATTTTACCCGCGCCAAAAAGATCCCCCACGATATTCATTCCAGTCATCAAAGGTCCTTCAATGACATGAAGTGGCTTATCGTACTTCAGCCGCGCTTCTTCGGTATCCACGTCAACAAAATCGATGATCCCCTTTACCAAGGCATGATTTAACCTCTCCTCTACAGTTCCCTTTCGCCATTCGTCATCGGCTTCTTTCTTTTTGGCCGATCCCTTTACCGTTTCGGCAAACTCCAGCAGTCGCTCGGTTGCATCTTCCCGCCTGTTCAATAACACATCTTCAACACGGGATAATAGATCTTTAGGGATTTCATCGTACACTTCAAGCATGGCTGGGTTCACAATTCCCATATCCATTCCATTCTTAATGGCGTGATAAAGAAACGCTGAATGCATTGCTTCTCGTACTAATTGATTACCCCGAAAGCTGAATGAAACATTGCTCACCCCTCCACTGACATGGGCATAAGGAAGATTTTCCTTTATCCATTTTGCCGCTTTGAAAAAATCGAGCGCATAATTACGATGCTCATCGATTCCTGTAGCAACAGGAAATATGTTTGGATCGAAAATAATATCTTCCGGGGCGAAATGAATCCGCTGCGTAAGAATATCATACGCTCTCTTGCAAATTGAGATTCTTCGCTCATACGTATCGGCCTGGCCTTGTTCATCAAAAGCCATGACAACGGTGGCTGCTCCGTAGCGCTTTACCAGTTTTGCTTGACGAATGAATTCCTCTTCCCCGCCCTTTAAACTAATAGAATTCACAATACCTTTCCCCTGCAGGCATTTCAACCCTGCCTCAATCACTTCCCATTTCGATGAATCGATCATAACAGGCACCGCCGCTATCTCCGGTTCTGATGCCATGAGATTGAGGAATCTGACCATCGCGCTTTTGGAGTCGAGCATCCCTTCGTCCATGTTTACATCAATCACCTGCGCTCCGCCGCGCACTTGATCCAGCGCCACTTCTAATGCCTCATCAAATTTATCATCCTTGATGAGCTTCAAAAATTTCGCTGAACCGGTTACATTGGTGCGCTCACCAATGTTAACAAAATTAGAGGCTGGAGTAATAGTTACTGCTTCGAAGCCGCTGAGCTTCAGTGGTCGGTAGTCACTCATAGGTTTTCTGCTAACGCTAAAGAGTGAATTGTTCTAGGCTTATACTTTTTTGCTACTTCAGCGATTTTTCGGATGTGATCCGGTGTTGAGCCACAGCAACCACCAACAATATTTACCAATCCCTCTTTTAAATATTCTTCAACTTGCGTTGCCATCTCATCAGGACCCTGATCGTACTGTCCAAACTCGTTTGGTAACCCGGCATTCGGATGAGCGCTCGTGAAGAAGGGGGCTTTTTCATCCAGTACTTGCAAATAGGGGCGCAACGCCGACGCACCCAAGGCGCAATTCAAACCTATACTGAGCAATGGCACATGGGAAACGGAGATCAAAAATGCTTCGGTTGTTTGACCTGACAAAATTCGGCCGCTTGCATCGGTAATCGTTCCAGACACCATTACAGGAACGGTTTCACCCCTCTCTTCAAATAATTCTTGAATGGCAAACAAAGCTGCCTTTGCGTTCAGCGTATCGGTAATGGTCTCAACAAGCAAAAGATCCGCCCCACCATCGATAAGTCCTTTAGCTTGCTCTTTAAAAGCGACCACTAATTGATCGAAGGTGATGGCGCGATAACCAGGGTTATTTACATCCGGCGACATGGAGGCTAGCTTCGTTGTTGGCCCCATTGAACCGGCTACATAACGAGGTTTGTTCGGTTCCTTTTTGGTAAACTCTTCGGCTACCTGTTTGGCTATCTTAGCGCCTTCATAATTAAGTTCATAAACAAGAGATTCCAAATGGTAATCCGCTTGGGCAACCGAAGTACTGCCAAAGGTATTGGTTTCTACGATATCGGCTCCCGCCTCAAAATACTGGCGGTGAATTTCTTTAATGATATCTGGCCGGGTGATGGATAACAAATCGTTATTACCTTTCAAAGGATGGGGATGATCTTTCAACCGGTCGCCACGAAAATCCTTCTCCTCCAACTTATAACGCTGGATCATCGTTCCCATAGCGCCATCCAGCACCATGATTCGCTGCTTCAAAATTTCTTCGATCTTCACTCTTTCTGTTGTTAAGTTAAGGTCCAGAAAGAGCCGTTTGGGATTGGCCGCTCATCTTCTTCCAGCTTTCTTGGAAAGGGAGTTAGCACCTAGTTTAGAAGGTTGCTAAGACTTCAGCGGGCCCTGTCCCTCAGTCTTTCTGGATAAGCCCCGCAAAGAAACAACAATAACTTCATAAAAAGAAAATTGAAATACGTTATTTTGCATAAAGCCATAAGAACTTGAAACTTGCCGCTGTTGATATCGGATCCAATGCTATTCGCCTACAGGTGTCCACCATTCTGGAACATGACCAAAAAATTCTATTTAAGAAATTAGAGTACGTGCGATTCCCCTTACGCCTGGGTCATGACGTGTTCTCAACAAATCATATCAGTGAAGCAAGCATGGGGAAGTTTAAAAAGCTTATGAAAGCCTATAAGCTGCTGCTTGAACTCTATGAAGTGGATGACTATATGTTCTGCGCAACCAGTGCCATGCGGGAATCAGAGAATGGAGAAGAACTGGTTCGACAAGTAAAAGATGAATTGGGGATTGAGATTAATATTATTGACGGACACCTGGAGGCCGACCTGATCAACAAGGCCATTGCCTCTTATCTCCACGATGAGACGTATTTGCACATTGATGTAGGGGGTGGCAGTACCGAACTAAACCTTTTTGTTAAAGGAAAGAAAATAAAGACCCGCTCTTTTAAAGTTGGCTCGGTTCGTATTCTCGAACACCACGATTCCCCGGTGATGTGGACGGACATGGAGAAATGGGTGAAGGACAATGTGAAAAAAGACTATGGCAAAGTCATCGCCGTAGGAACTGGAGGAAACATCAGCAAGATTTTTGAGCTGGCTAAAAAGAAACCAGGTCAGGCATTATCAATAAAGAAAGTAAAAGAGACTAAGAAGATGATCGAAGGTCTTTCCATTGAACAACGCATCTACGAACTGCAGATGAACCCCGACCGAGCGGATGTCATTATACCGGCCAGTGACATCTACCTTAAAGTAATGGAGTGGGCGCATGCTAGCTCCATTCTGGTTCCCGATGTGGGCTTGAAAGACGGTATCTTACTTCACCTGCTGGAGCGAAACATAAAGCAAAAAAAGATTGAATTTAAGAATAGTAGGTTCTGACCATCTATTATAAATAGTAAAGTCGTTGCTCGTAAGTCAAATCAGAATTCAATTTAACACGGCCCATCCCAACTATATTAATTTTTTTCTTTTCAGGCCCAAATAGCTAGCCAATTGAAGCAGTATTGTAATCATAATTATGGGGAATAATTTGTGCATAATATCTCCGAGTTTTCCTCCTTCCAGGAACAGTGTGTAATAGGCCTGAATACACCAATGCATTGGCGACAAAGTTGTGATGTTCTTAAAAAATCCCTGCATGGCAAAGCTCGGGACCATTAGTCCTCCTATTGCCGCTAAAATCACGATGGATATGGCGCCAAATCCATTGACTTGCTCCTGCGTGTTAGCAAATACCCCCACACAAATAGCATAACTAACAGCACACCATCCGCAGGCTAGGGTGATGATGAGTAAAGCTAGCTTATCTGATGGTAAATTTAGTGCCGGCAAATTCAAGAAGGGGAAAAACCATACCCCCATTGAAAAAATAATAGCCGCCTGTAGCAAAGTCGCACCGAGGTATACAATTTGTTTAGATAGAAGCGCTGTTAAGTAATTCGTAGGCAGGGTTTTCAACCTTATAAAACTGCCGCTCATTTTCTCCCTTATTATACTTCCACCTAACGACATGATAACAAAAAACATGGCGAAAATTGTCCATGCCGGTACATTGTGCTGGGTAGCATTAGGGGTGGTGGAAGTTCCACCTCTGGTAGCGGGCAAGACATTAATAACCGTTTTATTATCCAGCATCTCATTCTCCAGTTTTGCAGGCATTATTTCTTCGTTGATCGAAAAGTATAGGCTTCTTAAGGTCACCCTACTTTCAACCAGTTGCAGGGCGCTGCGAACGGCCCCTTGAACAGACAGCAGCAGCGACTCCTGTAGTACCGGATTATAATAGAGGGAAAGCGGCGGATCAATATCAGTCTTCCGTTGAAGCGTATCGCCTTTCAAACCAAAACTAGTTAATGCTTTACCAGTCATACTTTTTGATTTGGCGATTACTTTAAAAGAGAAATTCGCTGGAATCATTACCACCAGCATCGCTTCTTTCTCCGTCATTATATCAACGAGTTGACTTTCATTTAGGTCCTTATTAACTTCTGATATATTAAACATGGCCATTTTATCAATAGAAGTGATCAGTTGTTTGCTTGTCTGCCCGGTATCTTTATTACAGATCAACATGGGTAGCTTGCTTTTATTAACTAATTGAAAGGTGCTGTCTTGTATGTTCGTTACTACGATAACTAACATCATGGGCATGATAAACATGAGTGAAATACCCACTTTATCACGCCAAAGGATTCGTGTGTCTTTTACTATGGTCGCCAGAAGTTTCAACATCAGTTTCTGGATCCCTTACCCGTTAAATTCAAAAACAGATGTTCCAAACTGTCCTGGTTGTATTCTGCAAGTAGGCTACGTAAATTATTTTGCGCAATTATTTTACCATCTTCCATCAACGCCACCTGTTCACATAATCCTTCGGCTTCACTTAACTGATGCGATGTATAAATGAGCGTCGTGCCTTGTTTATTTAATTCCAGGAGGTAATTGATAATGGCAAGCCGGGTCTGCACGTCCACGCCAACCGTTGGCTCATCTAAAAATAATATCTCCGGCTTGTGCATCACACCGATGGCCAGGTTTACCCTGCGTTTCATACCACCTGAGAATTTCTGAACCTGCTTGTTACGCACATCACCCAATCCCAGCATGGGTAGCAGTTCATCTATCCTTTTCTTAATCGCTTTCTTATCGAGACCCGACCAGGCACCAAAAAATTCCATGTTCTCCACCGGGCTAAGTTCCTGGTAAAAGGCCAGGTCCTGTGGAACAAAACCGAATAGCTTATTTACCGTCTTGTCCTTGGTGCCAATCTCTCGCCCAAAAAGTTTTATATGCCCCTCATCGGCAGAAAACAATCCCGTCATTAAACTTATCAGGGTCGTTTTGCCCGCTCCATTTGGTCCAAACAATCCAAACCGTTCCCCTTTAGCTACCTTAAGGTTGAGTTTAGAAAAAAACATATCTGAAATTCCGCGGTAACGGAAGCAGACGTTTTCGACATCAATCGCCAATGCACGTTCTAATTCCACTTTAATTTTCTTAAAACCAAAAAAGCATTTTTTTCTAATTCAGCGATCTCTTGCAGGTAGTCGCCCATTAAGTTAAAATCCTGCTGGCTGCTGATTCTCCCTTTATAAATTCCGGCCGCTTGTACTGCCGCTGTGCGCCACAGATCGCCTATCGTGGTAAAGGATTTTGAAATTTCCAACAACTCCTCATATGGAAAATAAGCATGGGCCTCTTGCAAAAAGGCAGCATAAATAAATCTAAATCCGCCACCGCCCGTTCCTATTTCTTCCTGCATCCGTACCATTTGTGCCAAATAGAGACCTGCCTTTTGGAGCCCTAAATCATCACGCCATTTTTTTATTTTTTTTCCGGTGCTTTTAATGCCTTTTACACCGGTAAAGCTAAGGGGCGTGAAAAGCATACTGTTCACATTTTTCTTTATCCCGATTGCGATAGCTTGTTTTATCTGTTTACTAGAAATGACCGCTCCATTTTTCGTATAATAAAGATGACCTTTGGGTGCGAGCGGGCCTTTGGCAAAACGAATTCTTTCCAACTCGCTCCTTGAAAGTGTAGTGGTGTATTCCATAATTGGGTCACTGATCAAGTACCGGCCTTCCTCCATGCCATAGACAATTAAGTTATGCGCATTAAAATGGAAGCGGTACTCTTTAGGGAAATAAGGGAGATAATACACGCCAACCTGACACCCCACAGGATGTCCCTTGGAAATACAATCCTGTAAAAACACTTCAGCCTTTTCTGTTGAGCGAAATCTTTCCCGAACAACAGCTATCCCTAAAGCCTGGCAAGTCCGGTTAAAAATTTGGCCCGGAAAAGTACGATAAGCGATTGCCGGACCACCGTTTATTTTTATAAAGGGAACATGAACAAAAAACAATCCGGCTCCAATACCAAAAGCAAGCGGTTCTGTAATTTTGCTTCCGGAACAGGTCCTTAACAAATTACTAGTAACTCCTGACTCACAGTGCGCTGCCTGATGGTGTTCAAACTCACTCTTCATTTACAGTCATACTTTTGAGATTTTCAACATTGATGTTGAACGCCATAGCATATTTCATTAATTTTTTATTGGACAAGCTATTAAAGACTTTAGGTTTCAAATGTCTTTTAATTTGCCATTTCCAAAAGCCAGAATAATCTGCTAAAATGTCAATATCCATTAACCTGTATTCCATAAAAAATAGTATCGGGCTGGCATTGTTCGCCAGCACCCGTTCTCTAGCCGATTCGACTCTCCTTCGAATATCCTCCCAGGCAACATCCAAGGCTTTTATTTTCACCTCCCACCCTTTGCTTAATTCAGTTATATATCTTCCTGAATCATCGGTTACATAACATAACTCGTTGGTAATCTTGCCCAGTGAACTTAAGTCTTGAGGTGTTGCTTCCTTTTTCATCAATTCTACCTAAGGGACCATTCCATCAACAAACCGTAAGCATGGCATACATAAACGAAAAACGGGCACTTTCCGGGACAAGTAGTAATATTTTTTCTCCCCTTTTTAATTTTCCGCTTTTAAATAATTCATCAATCATAAGATACACCGAGGCCGCCCCAACATTGCCCACGGTATATAAATTGATGAACCATTTTTCGTATGGGATCCCGCCACCAAACTCTTGGATCATATCATAGATCTTGCTCTTAAAAAAGTCACTGGATATGTGAGGCAAAAAATAGTCTATGTCTTTTGCAGTAAGGCCTTTCCGTTCAAAGATTTCTTTTATCTTTTTTCCACCCAGAGGAACAATATTTTCGCTCAATAGGGTAATGTCCTGCTTTACGCTGAAAATGGAGCGCGTCATTATTTCTTCGGGCGTAAAGTCCATAAAGCCCTTAAACGATCCGTCGGCTAGCTTTTCGCCGCCCATGTACATGCAGGTATCCATTTCATTTGCATAAGAGATACCCTCTATCCATTCAATACGAAGGCTAAGCCCCTGTTCATTTGGTTTATCGGTCATTAAAAATGCAGAGGCGCCGTCTGAAAGCATCCACCGTAAAAAATCCTTTTGAAAAGAAATGAACGGGTTTTCTTCCATTTCTTTTAGTTTCTTGGCCTCCTCCTCAAATACATCAGACACTAACAAGCCCGAAAATCTTTCAGAGCCTGTGGCCACAGCTTTTTCGACTTCTCCTGATTTTATTGCCAGATACGCATATTTTAACGCGTGCATACCGGCACAGCAAACGCCGGCTGGCGATACAACCTCAATGGCTCCGGCCTCGGGAAGCCACCCATGGGCCATGACCCCGTGGCTGGGCATCATTTGGTCGGGCGATGATGTGCCGCAGGAAAGAAGTTCGATCTCATTTAATTTTTTTGGATCATCAGGAAACAAAGCCCTTACGGCAAGGGCCGTCATTTGAGCATTAGTGTGGGTTGCTTTCCCCTCTTTCGTTAGTGCGTAATACCTGTTTATGATCCCATTGTTTCGAAGGACTATTTTTTTTGATTTGGACGACTTGCCGTTAATATCCCCCAGGTAGGACTCCATTTCAACGTTTGAAACTGGTTCATTGGGGAAAAAGGAAGAAGTAATATTGATATAGACACTCTTTGAAGACATGTTCCTTAATTATTTAATTGTAAATAGTTTAGCTTTTTTGAGTGTATTCTTTTTGATGAAAATGGTTTTATTAGAACCGCATCTAATAGAAGAAGAATCGGCGCCCCCAGAAACAAGGCGACAAAGAGATAGTATTTAAACGCCGAAAGCCAGGGTGTCCTGTTTTTGCGCTTAGCAATAAATTTGGCCCATAAAGCAAATATTGGTTTCGCCCTTGCTTCAATAAACATCAGTCTATAATTTATTTCAACTGCCTTTTTTTTTATTAACTCGTCTTGCATTCCATGCCACCGACCTTGCTTTAGATAGTGGGCCACGGTCTTCCCAAATTCGCCTGCATTGGTAATGTCCTTTTCTGAAACACCAGGCTTTGGAAAAACATTCAGATACCGTTCTTTTTTACCGGAAAGCATCCAATAAAATATGGTCACAAAGCTTATCAGATTTGGATTTCTATCTACTAGCGCGACGTTACCAACCAATTTAGCGCCCGCATCACGCAGGGTGGTGCTTACACGAACAAACGCATTTATCCACATATTTCTTGCCGCGCTGATGGTGATAATCGAAGTGTCTTTTATCAGCGCCCGGAACTCCTTGTTTTGCAATAATGAGTTGCACGGAATACTAGGTGACAAGAACCAAGGCTGATACCCCAGGATGATCAAGTCGTAAGCATGCGCCTTTAAGAACAGGGGCTTCAGTGGTTCGGCAACGCCTAATACACAAGAAGGCATAACAGAAAAGAAGCGCTGGCCTGTCCATGGGAAACGATAACTGACAACAGGTTCGATCACCACCGTCTCTACCGACGCTCCTGACTCCATCACCGGTCGGGTGAACGAACGCATGATCTCTCCCATCTGGCCAGACTGGGTATAATAAATAGCCAAAACTTTTTTATTATTTAACGACATGCTAAAAATCCTCCCGCCGTAGAATTTTTGAATTCCTAGAGTAATCAAGAATAGCATCTTGGACAACTGGCGACGCAATTTTGAAATTATTCTGAATAAATAACTTGTCCTTTTCAATATGACTATTGTACTTCACTACTTTGGGTGCTTGCTCCTCGATGACCAATCGAAGAAAATGGAATTCCGTATTTGAACTATCCGCAAGCAAAGCCGTTTCCATTTTCATCATTCCACTTTTAAATAGTTTTAATTTTTCTTTTGGCTTGGTGATCAGGCCCGCTTTTCTCATTAATAAGGCTCCGTCATATCCCTCTTTATAACTCAAGCTAGCCATGGCAATGATATTTATTTCTCTATTTATAGCATCTGTATCTCCAGAAGCCATAACCTTATAAAAAATTGCCTTATCAAACTTTTGCTGTGCCTGGCTCGTTGTTAGAAATCCGCAAGTAGACAGGAAAGATGTAACCAGAATCAATTTCCATTTTACATCTAATTTCATTGCTATAAGAACCAATTAAAGGTACAAAAAATTGGGAAATGTATTTAGCTCGAACAGAAACTAATCACATTACTCCACTCCATGCGACCTAGGCCATGGTTTTCAAAGAAATATTTTCAATTTTTCAAGTGAAGGCGATACCATCAATCGTTCAATTTAAAGTGACAGAAAAAAAAATAAAAGGTATTATGGTGATTGTTATTTACATTTAATCTAGACTTACTACTCATATTGGCGAAAAGAATTCTTTATTGCGCCGCCAGACTATTGGTCTATTTAAACAATAAGTCTAAAAACGGTTTGGATGAATAATAAAACACAATTTTCAGGCTTATGGGCAGTTATTTTAGGTGGCTCAAGTGGATTTGGCTTTGCCGCTGTGGAAAAACTCGCTAAACATGGCATGAACGTGGGCGTGCTTTACCGGGAGACCGCCGTGGTAGAAAAATTACTAAAAGAACGGTTTGCGGAGATTGCCCTTCTAAATTCAATTACGGTATTACCCTATAATATTAATGCGCTTGATCCTGGCGGGATAGAATTATTCATAACGGAATTAAACAGGCAGGCTAATAAAGGTAGTGTGAAATTGCTACTCCATAGTATTGCCAGGGGCAATTTAAAACCTTTGGTTAATAAAAAATCACATAGCGATGATGATAGCAGTGTGTTACTTTCCTTGGAGGATATACAGCTCACCACGTATGCGATGTCAAACAGCCTGCTGGTTTGGACCAGATCACTTCTAAAGAAGGATTTGTTTCACGCTGATGGACGCATCATAGGCCTGACCAGTGAGGGGGCTCACAAGTATTGGGACAGTTATGCCGCCGTTTCTATTGCGAAAGCTTCATTGGAAAGCCTTACAAAATATATGGCAGTAGAATTTAGTACCTATGGATTAAAAACAAATCTAATTCAAGCCGGTATCACCGAAACTCCGTCCCTGAAGAAAATACCTGGAAGTGAAGAAATGATCAAAATAGGTAAGGATAGAAATCCATTTGGAAGAATGACAAAGCCAAATGACGTGGCTGACGTCATCTATTTGCTATGCACCGATGAATCATTTTGGATAAATGGCTCCATCATCCATGTCGACGGCGGGGAGCACTGTCGATAGAATATTTTTTTATAACCATGGTCGACAAGATATTAAATCACCTACCCTATAAATCCTCCTTCCGGTTTGTGGACAACATCTCTTTGCTAAGTGAAAATGAGATCATTGGGGAATATACCTTGAGAGAAGATGCGTTTTTCTACGAAGACCATTTTGTTGGAAATCCCGTTACGCCGGGAGTTATAATCACGGAAATTATGGCCCAGATAGGCCTGGTCGTATTGGGAATATTTTTAGTGCTTAAGGAGAATGATTTCAATATCATGAAAGAGGAATCGCTTTTTCCATTACTTACATCAACGGATGTTTCTTTTTACAAAATTGTTTTACCAGGTGAGAAAGTTACGGTGATTTCAAAAAAGCACTATTTCCGTTTTGGGAAGCTGAAATGTTATATTGAGATGTTGGATAGCTCAAAAGAGATAATCGCAAAAGGTATGTTCTCTGGGATTATGAAGAAGATCAATACCAACAAATGATTAATCGTGTTGTGGTAACGGGTTTAGGCGTGGTTTCGCCAAATGGAATAGGCATCCCCGCTTTCTTGCACGCCATACAAAATGGCATTTCGGGTATAAAATTCATACCGCTTTATAGGGAGCTTAAATTCAATTGCCAATTAGCCGGAGTACCCGTTTTCGAGTGGGCCGACTTGAAAAATTATATATCTGATGTCACTTTACATGGGTTAAAGAGTAAAAGTATTGCGTATGGAGTAGTGGCTGCGCTCGATGCCTGGTCCGATTCTGGAGTGGTTTATGAAACCGATGAGCCTCGTTGGGATACCGGTTGTGTCTTTGGCAATAGCATTGCCGACACTGAGGCAATGAAAAATGTGATCTTCCATGTGGACAATAAAGACTCTAAGAAATTAGGATCAAGAATAGTAGAGCAGGCCATGAATAGCGGGGTCACCGCCTATATTTCAGGCAGGCTGGGTTTGGGCAACAAGGTTGTTACAAATTCGGCGGCTTGTGCTACCGGTGCACAGTCGATCTTGATGGGTTATGAATATATAAAACATGGCTATGCAAAACGAATGCTGGTCGGGAGCACCGAGTATGTTGATACTTACGTCTACGGGGCTTTTGATTCCATGCGAGTATTAACTAGAAAGGGAAACGACTACCCCGAGCAGGCGTCAAGGCCAATGAGTTTGTCGGCTGGTGGTTTTATACCAGGATCTGGTGCCGGCGCCATAGTCTTGGAGGATCTTGATTTTGCACTTCAGCGCAACGCGAAAATTTATGCAGAGGTTTTAGGAGGATCCTGCAATTCGGGAGGAATGCGTTCCGGCGGTTCCATGACCGCCGCAAACTCGCAAGGCGTAATCCGGTGTATCAAACATGCCTTAGAAAATTCAGGCCTTCGTGGGCAAAACATTGACCTGATTAGCGGACATTTAACCGCCACCAATGCCGATCGCCAAGAAATTCAAAACTGGAGTGAAGCACTTCATCTTTCGGGTCCTGATTTCCCCTTGATTAATTCTTTAAAATCGATGGTTGGCCATTGCCTTACCGCCGCTGGCGCAATCGAATCGGTAGCAACCATTTTACAAATCGCTCATAAATTTATTCACCCCAACATTAACCTGGATGATCCGAACCCCGAAATAACAAGCATCATAAGTAAAGACTGCCTACCGGTGAAAATGATAAAAAAAGAAGTTAATATTGTAGCCAAGGCCAATTTTGGCTTTGGGGATATCAATTCATGTTTGATTTTTTCAAAATTTAATTTAGATAAATGACCAGGCTAGAGATTTTAGAAGAGCTAAAAATTGTATTTGCACCTTATACACCCAATAAAGAAATGCTTCACAGTATCAATGAACATACAGACATTATAAAAGATCTAAAAATTAACTCAGCTAACTTGGTGGATATCATTATTGATGCTGAAAATAAATACCATATCGAAATTGATAACGAATCGGCAGAGAACATGGTGAACGTTGGCACTTGCATAGACGTGATCAGCAAAAAACTGGAATCCATAAAATGATCAATTCAGGCAATGATATTATATCCCTAGACGCCATAAATATCACCCTCGCAAAACGACCTCAATTCTATTCAAAAATACTGACTGATGCAGAAGTAGCTCTCTATAAAAAAGAAGGGTTTGCAGAAATGCCCTTCGAACATTTCGTTTGGTTATTATGGTCAATAAAAGAATCAGCTTTCAAATTCCTGCAACGGAACCACCCTTTCTTGATTTTTTCTCCCACCAAATTTGTGGTGAAACATCTTTGGATGCCCTTGGGATTTTCTGAAACAAAATTTAATAAATCCCAAATAGAAGACACTGGTTTTGATGATCAGATGGTTTTGAAAGGAATAATAACCATTGAATCGGATGTTCTTTTTTCTAGGTCGCTGGTTTACCAAGAACTGATCGTTTCAGTCGTTAATGACCAATCAAACTTTAAAAACACCTGGTGGGGAATCAAATTGATTGACAAACCAGACCCTCAAACTCAATCCAGGGTGGTTAGGAAGTTCTTGGTTGATAAATTACAGCGTCTATTTCACTTCGATGAACTCAGGATAGCCAAAAGCCCTCACGGTTATCCGCTTGTATTAAATAGAAATAAAGAAGTAGGGATTTCAGTTTCGCTATCGCATCATGATCATTGGGTCGCTTATTCGTTCTCTACTGCGAGATATAGCTTTCCAAATGAGCAATGATAGATTTTTGTTCCTGAATTACGTGCGTGACCACATCCCCAATTGAAATCATTCCCAGCACCTTTGTTCCATCCAAGACAGGCAAGTGGCGTATGTGCTTGTCGCTCATGATCTGCATACATTCTTCAATAGAAGTCTGCGGCGATACCGCTATCGGATTGGCGGTCATTAAATCTTTGATTTGCGTTTCCTTGGACGACTTTCCTTTCAAAATCAATTTCCTGGCATAATCACGCTCGGTAAAAATCCCTGCAAGCATATCATTTTCAACAATCAGCACACCGCCTATATTTTTCTGACACATTTGCTCAATGGCCGAATAGACCGTAGTGGTAGGGGTTACAGAATGAACTAAATAACCCTTGCTATCAAGAATATCCTTCACCTTGCCCATAGTCTTTTTTTATATGAAGATACCACATTTTATTAGAAGCGCAATCCGTTGCACTCAAGAATTTGACGAAAAAAACCTTACAAGATCCGAACCAAGTCTGGGAGGAGACCGGCCAAGAGGTTTAAGGTTATGAGGATTGCTAAAAGAACCTGTTGAGATCTAGAAATAGAAATTGGTTCTCCGGCAGACTGATACATCGCCACGATGGGCTTAAAATAATAGTAAACGCCAATCAACGAGGTAAGCACAGCCACCATTGTGAGCCCCACAAAACCTTTACTCACCGATAAGGTAAACACTAAGTACTTACCGAAGAATCCAGCAAGCGGTGGAATCCCCGCCAGGGAAAGCATTGACACGGTCATGGCGATGGCCATCAATGGATTGCTCTTAAGCAAACCGTGGAAGTTATCAATGTTAGCACTCCCCTTTTTGGTTTCAATGATTTGCACTACCGTGAATGCCAGGATTGAGGCCATCGTGTAAGCGGTCAGGTAGTAGAAAATTATTCCTGACGAATTAACATTGTCAGAACTGAACGCGAGAAGTAAATAACCCACCTGTCCAATGCTTGAATACGCTAGCATTCTCTTCACATTGCCTTGATACACCGCTGTAACATTGGCGATGATCAGTGTGAGCACCATGATGCCTTGCTCGACCAGAAGCAAAGAATTGCCAAATCCAATAAAACAAACAGAAAATATTTTTACAAATGCTGCAATTGCTCCAATTTTCACCACCGTCGACATCAACGCCGTAATCGGTGTGGGTGCCCCCTCATAAACATCGGGTGCCCAAGCATGAAACGGTACAGCAGAAATCTTAAAAGCAAGCCCCGCCATCATCATCAATATACCGATGAACAAAAACCGGGGTAGTGTTGAATGTTCAGTAATGAAACTAGCAATTAACGGAATGTTGAAAGAACCTGTCGCGCCATAAACCAAGGCCATTCCAAAAAGTAAAAATCCGGTGGCAAACGAACCCATTAAAAAATACTTAAAGGCTGCTTCCGTAGAGAACAGATTTTCTTTATTGCTTCCCGCCAGGACATACAATGAAATCGACAATATCTCAATGCCCAGAAAAAGCACGGCCATATTATTAAAAGCCACCATCATCATGGCCCCCGCAATTACAAAAAATACTAGTGCGGATTTGTCCGTGCGGTGGGCTGCTCCCTTAAAAAAATCGCCCGACATCCAATACCAAAAAATTGAAATAATAAGAATGAGCCACGTAAAGGCTATGGCAAAACGATCGAAAAACAACATCCCATGATAATAATAGCTTATGGTATTCCAATCCACAATGATTGTACCCACCGCTAATACCAAGCCCACAAAAGAAACCAGAGTCACCCACCGCTTTAGGTTAAAAACTTCGGCAAGCAGCGAAAAAACCCCGATTCCACAAATGACAAAAAGTGCGTTCATGTTATTTTACAGAAGCTGAAATATCCGAATACAACGAAAGTAAATTGGTCACTGCCACTTCTGAAATTCCAAGCAGCGGGCCAGGATAAACACCAATAATAATTATCAAAATAACAACGGGATACAGTACCAATCGCTCATGATAATTAAGATCAGTAAGCAAAGCGGTAACTCCATTCGTTTCTCCTGACATTGATTTTTGAAATGTCCGCAGCATATACACGGCACCTAAAATAATGGTCAGCCCCGCTATGACACCAATCCAAAGCTGATATTGAACCAATGAATTGATCAATAAAAACTCTCCAATAAATCCGCTGGTGAGCGGAAGTGCAACGCTACCCAACATGACAACGATAAAAACGCTGGCTAACTTCGGTGCGACATTTCTGATTCCACCAAGAAGGGAAAGGTCAAAGGTTTTAGTGCGCTCAAAAATAATTTCAACGATATAGAATAATGCAAACACCACAATACCATGACTTAGCATTTGAATCATGGCTCCCTGCATGCCTACCACACTGAGGGTTAATAACCCGGCGGAGATCAACCCGACGTGGGCGATTGATGAATAGGCAATTAACCGTTTAAAGTCCTTTTGCACGATGGCAATGCAGGAAGCATAGACGATTCCGATGACAGAAAGAATAAGGGCAGCCGGTCCCCAATGCTTCACCGCAAGAGGAACAACAGGAATGAGCCAGCGAATGACTCCATAAATTCCCATCTTCAACATGATCGCGCTCAATAGCATCGTTCCTTGAACAGGGGCTACTGTATAAGTGTCTGGCTGCCAGGTGTGAAACGGAAAAACTGGCATCTTAATGGCGAAAGCAAGAAACAAGGCAACGAATACAAAAACTTGCTGCGATTCACCCAAGCCCCGGCCGGCTTCATACAACGATTGAATGGCAAATGTGTGGGCGCCAGGAGTTTGATAGTATAAATAGATCAACGCCACCAACATGAACAAACTGCCTGTCAGTGTGTAAATAAAAAATTTCAACGTGATTCTTCCCCGGTGCTGCCCGCCCCATACCAGACAAATAAAATAAACGGGAATGAGGGCGATTTCCCAAAAAAGGTAAAACAGAAATCCATCCCTGGCCGTGAACACGCCAATCAGCGCTGACTGCATTAACAGAATCAAACTGTAAAACGAAGTCGGTTTGGCTTCATCATTGAGCGCTGATAAAATAATCCCTGGCGTTAAGACGGTCGTCAACAGCACCAGTAGCATGCTTATACCATCCATGCCTACAGAAAAATTTATTCCTAGCGATTTTATCCAGGGCCAATTCACATCGAATTGTGATGCTGCCATATTCTTATCAAAATGAAATGCAGCCACCACAGAAATAACAAGCAGTAAAAAAGACGTAGCGAACGCTAGAAATTTAGCCATCGAGGGCTTTAGCGCAATAATCCCTATAGAAGCCAGTAACGGTAGAAATATTAAGAGTGCGGTTAGCATAAAGTCAAATCAGCGCGTATAGGAAAATGCGATCATTAAAATAACTCCAATCACCATAACAAAAATGTAATACCCTAAACTTCCATTTTGCAACAGCCTGAATATTTTGCTCCAATCATAGACCGTTTCGCCGGCCAGGTTTACCACTTTATCCACGCCTGACTTCTCGATCACAATATCAAACAATTTTGACAACCAGTACAAAGGCCTCACCACCACCGAATCGTAAATCTCATCAACATAATACTTATGATAAATAGTCTTGTGCGCTCCACGCAACTCCTTTTCTGGCACGGGCACATGTGACTTGCTGACGTAGCGGGCATAGGCTAAAGCAATCATCACCAGGGTTAAGAAAACGATGGTTCCCATCAGTGCATACTCCGTCGGTTGGCTAACGTGGTGCTCCGCTTTTAACTCCATTGATTTGGAGAAAACGGGGGATAAAAAACCTCCAACCCAATTATGACCAGCAAGAATTTCAGGCACACCCATAAACCCACCCAATGCGCTGAGCACGGCAAGAATGATCAGTGGTATAATAATGCTCCTGGGCGATTCATGTATATGGTGCATCTTCTCTTCGCTAGCACGCTCATTTCCAAAGAAAACAAGGAACAATAAACGAAACATATAAAACGCCGTAAGCAACGAGGTGATCACCGCAATTGACCAGGCGATGGGACTTTCTGCAAAAGCATGGGCAAGAATTTCGTCTTTTGAAAAGAATCCAGCGAAAGGTGGAATTCCTGAAATGGCAAGCACACCTACTAAGAAAGTGAAATAGGTAACTGAAATATGTTTCTTGAGCCCTCCCATCTTTCTAATATCTTGTTCACCATGCAAGGCATGAATTACACTTCCTGCCCCTAAGAATAAAAGTGCTTTGAAAAACGCATGGGTAGCCATATGAAAAATTCCGGAGGCATACGCACCAACTCCTAAGGCGACAAACATCAACCCCAACTGACTCACCGTGGAGTAAGCCAATACTTTCTTGATATCATTTTGAGCCAGCGCAATCGTTGCTGCAAAAAGGGCCGTGGCCAATCCCACCACTAAAACCAACTCCTGTGAAATCGGTGATAGCGTATACAAGATATTATTACGGGCGACCATATACACCCCGGCCGTCACCATCGTGGCGGCATGGATCAGCGCTGAAACTGGAGTTGGACCAGCCATGGCATCCGGAAGCCAGGTATAAAGGGGAATTTGTGCGCTCTTTCCCATCGCACCAACAAAAAGCAAAACGGTGATTAAGGTTAAAACGGAAG
>Ga0209067_10000715_pt1 | contig 20969 bp, 21 predicted proteins | sample ColStrG_CSR_2013_FD_187199 | JGI IMG/M metagenome (GOLD analysis project Ga0209067, IMG submission 187199) | Freshwater sediment microbial communities in response to fracking from Pennsylvania, USA - Cold Stream Run_MetaG_CSR_2013 (SPAdes)... | ecosystem: Environmental > Aquatic > Freshwater >...
GATATAACGCCGGCCTGCACGACAAGGCCATCATGGACGAAAAGGCCGCCGACGAAGCCAGGCTGCGCGCCGCTTTCAAAGCCGATCCCAAGAACGCCAGTGCGACCAATCCGTGGGAAGAGATCGAACAGGCGATGAAAACGCAGCAGGAGATCTACCCGAACCTGGCGTATCTGGAACGCCTGCGCGGCTTCGCCACACGTTTGCCACAGACTGCGCGGATTCTATTGCGGGCCGCGCAAGAGCGGCCCAAACCCAATCAGGACCGGCTGCGCGAGTTCCGCGATTCCGCGCTGCCGTCTTTGGAGCAACAATTGTTTTCGACTGAACCGGTTTACAAGAATCTGGACGTGATTATGCTGGCCGATTCGCTCAGCGAGATGCAGGAGACGTTAGGCAAGGACAATCCCGACGTGCAGAAAGTCTTGCAAGGCAAGAGCCCGGCCGACGCAGCGAAAGACATGATTGCCAACACGAAGCTGGACGACGTCGCCGTGCGCAAGCATCTCTGGGAGGGCGGGCAGGCTGCCGTTAATGCCAGCACAGATCCGCTGATTGTGGCGCTAAAGGCCATCGAACCGGATGCGCTTGCCGCGCGTAAGCAGTTTGACGACAAGATCGACTCGGTGGTCCGCCGCGACGGGACCATCATCGCCAAAGCTCGCTTCGCTCAGAGCGGGTTCGGGCAGCCTCCGGACGCGACCTTCACGCTGCGCCTCAGTTACGGCACCGTGAAGGGGTACCGGGAAGACAGCCGGGCGATTCCCTTCGACACAAACATTGGCGGCGCTTTTGAACATGCGGCGGCGCACGGCGATAAGACGCCTTACAACCTGCCGGAAAGCTGGCTGAAGGCGAAGCCTCAGCTGGATCTGAAGACGCCGCTGAACTTCGTCTCGACTGCCGACATCATCGGCGGGAACTCGGGATCGCCGACGGTGAATAAAAAAGGTGAGGTCGTCGGGATTATTTTCGACGGCAACATTCAATCTCTAGAGTGGAACTTTGCCTTCAGCGACGTGCAAGGGCGCGCCGTTTCCGTGGATTCTCGCGGCATTCAGGAGGCGTTGCGCAAAATCTACGGGGCGACCGCACTCGCCGATGAACTAATGGGTACGAAGGCTGCGGGAGCAAAAGCGGGGAAGTAGATCGCGAACCCTCAAGGCTCGCATCCTTGGATGCGGGCCTTTTTCCTTTGGCGGCGATGCGTCGCGCCCGATTCAAATTCCGTTGACACCATCGTCCGGGCTGCGGTGTTATCATGGCCGTCATTTTTCAGGAGGAGAAATAAATGGGTCAACCCGTGGTTCACTTCGAGATCGGATGCCGTGACAGCGCCAAGACCGCCGATTTCTTTTCCCGCCTTTTCGACTGGCAGATGCAAGCTGCCGGTCCTGCGGCCATGATCAACACCGGGGCGGCGACGGGCATTCACGGGCACATTTCTGCCCTGGGTCACGAGCCGCACAATTACACGATCTTCTATGTTCAAGTGGACGATGTGCAGGCTTATCTGGACAAGGCTACGGCTCTCGGCGGGAAAACAATAGTCCCCCCGGTTCAGATTCCGACTGGGACCTTCGCGTGGTTTGCCGACCCGGAGGGAAATACGATCGGGCTCTGGAAGAACAAATAGAAATGGACGAAGCGGAGAGCTAGGCGGGCCAGATCGTCAGGGCGGTCTTGCTGAGAATCTGCTGCTGGACGGCTTCGCTCAGCGGCAGAGCACGGAATTCATCGAGATTGTTCTTGATCTCCGGCACGCCGGGGCCGGGCCAGTCTGTTCCGAATAAGGTCTTCGCCGCAATTTCTTCAAGGCGTGGGAAATATTTCAGCAGCGTCTTGGGCGGAATGCCGCTGATGTCGAGGTAAACGTTGGGATGCCGCCGAACAAGGAAGAATGCGGTCTGCATCCATAACGGGCGGCCGCCGTGGGCCAGTAGAATTTTCAGCTTGGGGAAGTCGACCGCAACATCGTCGACGTAAATGGGGTCGCCATATTTATTGCGGGCGCCTGGAAAAACTGAAGTGCCGGTGTGGAACATGACCGGAATGCCATTTGCTTCAGCCGCACGGTAAATGATCTCCAGCTCTTTCACCCCATGCAGATAGTCGTTGGGAAACAGCAACTGGTGCGGCGGATGAATCTTGATCATCTTCATCCCCAGCCGCAGAATCTGCTCCACGTCGGCAAAGACGTTAGCAGTGTGCCGCGGATGCAGGCTCCCGCAGGGCAACAGGCGGGCCGGATCCTCTTTCACATAATCGGCGACGAATTGATTCACACCACTCGTGAAGCCGATGATCTCCGGAGCGACGTAGTTGATCAGCATGGCGCGGTCAATGCCGCTCGCGTCCAGATATTTGAGGAAAGCCTTCGGCGAACGGCAGAACTCGACGATCTGATCGAAGTTCGGCCGCTTCTTTTTCATCAGCTCCAGCGCATCGGGCTTGAACATCTCAATGGGCTGGATATGAATGTGGCAGTCAGTGATCATTTAGCGATCCGCTCCGATCCGCTCACCTAGTGGCTGCAAAACAAGGCCCAGGCCGCCCCCTTGGGCAGCATCCCTTTGCGTTCCTTCCAGTGCGCGCCTTCGACCGTTTTCTCAACGCATTCCGGCAGGCCGTAGCTCTGAATACGCAAGCCGTTCACTGTGGTTGCTCATAGCTCGGAGCTCGCGACTCGAAGCTTATTCACTTTCCCGTCCACTTCGGACTGCGTTTTTCCATAAATGCGCGAATACCCTCGTGCGCGTCGTGAGTCTTCATCAATTCGTCCAGATAGACGCGCTCCGCACGGGCCAGGCCTTTGTCGAAGTGCATCGAATCCCACGCATAAAACGCTTTCTTCGCAACCGCCAAAGCCGACGGGCTTAGCTTGGACAAATGATCGAGGAAGTCTTTGACCGCGTCGCCGAGTTCGCCATCAGGAAGAGCGCGATTGGCCAGTCCGATCTCTGCAGCCTCGCTGCCCTTGATCGAGCGCCCGGTCAAAATCAATTCCGCCGCGCGCTTCTGCCCGATGAGAGCGGCCAGCGCAGCGCACGCCACCGGCGGATAGCAGCCCAGCCGGATCTCGGGAAATCCCCACTGCGCCGAGTCCGTGGTGAATACCATGTCGCAAACCATGGCCAGTTCCGCGCCGCCGCCCAGGCAGTGGCCGCGAACCGCGGCGATCGTGATCTTCTTGCTCGCCACCAGCGCGCGGATGACGGCATGAAACCTCGCCAGCATCTCCTCGACTTTGTCGGGCGTATGCGCCGCGACGTCGACTCCTGCGGAGAAAGTTTGCGCGTCTCCGCTCAGCACGATCACGAAGACGTTCTGCATCGCTTCGGCCTCGGCCAGGGCCTGCGCGAGTTCCTGCATCATCTGCAGGTCGATCACGTTCAGGGGAGGATGCTGCAGCACGATGTGAGACACCGGTGCAGCAATCTCCACTGCGATGCGGCTTAGTTCCGATGCCACGGCCATGCGTGTGCTCTTCCCTTCCTTGCGGTGAAGCCGACTACAGATTGATCGCCGACTTACGCACTTCGCCGATCGTGGCCAGAGGGTCACGCGCACCAGTCTTCTCGGCAATCCACTTCTTCTCGTCGGCGATGATGTCGAGCAACAACTTCTTGTCCTCTGCGGAAGGCATGCATTCCTTCACATGCTCTTCATAGGCGCGGTCGTCGAGCGGTTCGCCGGTCTGGGCGTGGAACTTCTGCCCGGCCCATTTTCCAATCGCGCGATTGAACTTGATGTGCGGTGCATACAGCTTCGACTCGCCCGTCTTCAGCGAAGTATTGAAGCGTTCGATCAGTCCGGCTACTTCGTCGCGGTAGAGGTTGCGGTTGTAATCGTTCAGATCATCAAGGTCGGGAGCCTTCTCGTTCTTCGCTTCGTCGTAACGGCCCTTCACGCCCCACACGTAGGCCCAGTGCGCCGACGAAGAATGATCGGTGCCGAACAGATCGTACGAACTCGAAATCCATTTGTTCAGATATTTCTGCATCAGCCACGCCGGGATCACGCCCGCTTCCACGATGCGCCGCAGGCCGTCGTTGCCTGTGCCCATGTGGAAGGCCTCTTCGCGCAGCATGTACGACATCGAGCGGCCCAATGGAGCAAAGGCCGAATACTTCAGCATCTGCAGTTGAAACTTGCCGTCGCGATCGACAAAGTCGGTGTAGGTGAAGAAGTCCATCCAGTTATCGACTTCGACGTTGAAGGCCCCCAGCAGGCGCTTGTTTTCGAAGGCGCGCCGCTCAAGCATCTTCTGCGCCTCGACCTTACCCGAGTAGCCGAAGTGATCCACCAGCAAGGCACACATCTGCCAGCCGTGGCGCATCTCCTCGATCATGACGCGGGTGATGGCGCGGCGGTCCCACTCTGTGGGCGCGTTTTCGAGCAAATTGCGCTGCTGCTCGACGCTGGCGAATTCGGTGTCACCCTGGTAGACGATCATGTTCATCAGTGCGTCGCGCATCTGCTGCGTGGGAATCTGGCGCACGTTCTCCCACTTGCGCCGGCCTTTGTAGTGGCCGAACTCGATTTCTTCCGTGTCGATGGCGCCGTAGAGCGTGTCGAAATGAAATGCATCGATGTCGGCGGTGTTCACGCCGATATCCTTGCGCCAGTCGTTAAACAGCCCGATCCAATCACTGAATGTTCCGATCTTTGCTACTTTTCCAGGCATACGAATAAACCTTTCTAACCACAAAGAGCACAGAGGAGCACAGAGAGCGGTGAGCTTCTGGGCTTACGCTTGTTCTGCTGTTGCTGGCAGCATTCCCTGACCCTCAAGCCGGGCTTTGCCCGGCGGGACGGGCGAATGCGCCCGTCCCCACACGAGCCTCATTCGCTATTTCGCCTTAAACACTGCCGGACGCTTCTCTACGTACGCGGCCAGTCCTTCCTTCGCGTCCTCGCTCTGGAAGAGCAGTTGCTGGTTCTCGCGTTCGACTGCCAATGCCGACTCCATGGGAATCTCCCAGCCGGTCTGCACCGCGCGCTTGATGCGTCCCACGGCCTTCGATGCCTTGTTCGGCGGACAGAATTGCTTGGCGTACTCCATGATGCTTTCCATGAAGTTGTCGCGCTCGAAGATGTCGTTAATAATTCCGAATTCCTGAGCTTCTTCAAACGAGAACGTGTTGCCCGTGACCATCAATTCGATGGCCTTGCTCTTCCCCACCATGCGCGAAAGCCGCTGCGTGCCGCCAGTGCCAGGGAGAACCCCCAGGTTTACTTCCGGCAAGCCAATTTTGCCCGCGTCTTTGCGGGCGATGCGGAGATCGGCTGCCATTGCAATCTCCAGGCCGCCGCCGACGCAGTGCCCATTGATCGCCGCGATCACCAGTTTCGGCGTGTGTTCCAGACGCAGAAGCATTTCGTTGGCGTGCAGGCAGAAGTAATACTTGAATGTCGGGTCGACGCTCGACAGCATCTTGATGTTCGCGCCCGCCGAGAAGAACTTATCGCCAGCGCCGGTCAGCAGAATCACGTAAACGTCGTTGTCCATGCGAGCCCTGAGGATCGCTTCGTCGAGCTGACGGTTCATCTCGTAGGTGTAAGTGTTGGCCGGGGGATCGCACATCTCAATGACGGCGACGCCGCCATCGGTGCGATAGTTCACTAACTGCTTGGTGGTTTCGCCGGTTGCGGGCTGCATTGTGGTCGCCATCGAATGACTCCTCTTTTGATCAGAATTCGAACTCTTCAACATCTTCGCTCAGCGCGTCTTGCCAGCCTTCCCGCTGGCAACTACGCCACGTAAAAAGAAATCGGCCATTTGGCTGGCGATCTCTTCCGCATCCGCATCGATCCGTGGGTTATGCCAGGTGTAAATCCAGTTCATCATGCCAAACAGACTGAGCACGGCGATGCGCGTCGAAAACTGCAACCCACGCTCGCTCTTCAGATCATCGAGCAGGCCCACGCAAATGCGGTAGTACTCGCGCTTGATGGCCGCTACCTCTAAACCAAAACTGTTCTTCAATACCTCATCCTCGTGGGAGAGAACCTTCATCGCGGCCTGGTTGGCGAGAAAATATTCCAGGTGGTTGAGGATGAAAGTCCGGATACGCTCTTCCGGATCGCTCATGCCTTCGAGCCGAGCCTTGAGCCGCTGCACGATGGTCGTGAAGGTGTGCTTTTGGATCAAGTAAAGAAGCCGCTCTTTGGATTCGAAGTAGTAATAGAGCCCGGCCAGCGACATACCGCTCGCCCGCGAAAGATCGCGCATCGAAGCCCCTTCGTATCCTTTCTTGCAGAACATATCGGTGGCGTGGACCAGAATCTCGGCCAGCCGCTGGTCGTAGCGGGTGGGTGGCACCGGCGCTTTCCGATGCCGTCGCGCGGAGACTCTGATGGTCGACGTAGCCATGTATCTGGAAGGAGGGAGCCCTGATTCGAACGTTCGTTCGAATCGAGTATACAGCAGTGTGATCCTTATCACAACCCGTCCGCAACTATTGTGATTTCTTTCTTTTACCCGCCGCCCGGTAAGCCCGTTCCAGCCACGAAAGTGCGTCGCGAAGATCGCCATCCGAGTTCAATTCCAAGGTGAACCAGCGGGCTTTCTGCATCTGGGTGGACCCGATGCGCGCATCGTTTTCCAGCCGCGCGCGCAGAACAGGCCTCGGAACCTCCAGCTTAAACGCCAAAGAGTTCGCCGTCTCCATGCCGCGAGTGCGCGGCAGCACCGCGAAGATGCGATCTCCACGATACAGCGCAGTAAACCCAAACATCGCGCGACTCTTGACCTGTGGCCAGGTCGCTACCTCGCTCGCCAGTGCGGCGGACCACGCCTTCATCTCCTCAGAAGCTGGAGGCAGCTTGGGCCGTTTCGACTTTTCGTTCGTCACGGGTGCGGTTGGGAATTGGGCGCAGGTTGCACGACGGCCGGCTGTTGCTCGGTAATCCGCTCCACCAGGATGATCTTCTTGACTTGGTTGCGCGGATAGCTCTGGTCTCTCCCCTCGACTCGTATCACCACTTCGGTCATCGACATGGAAATCACGTCGCCCTGAAGTACCGCCCCATTCCGCAGTTCTACGCTATCCCGCGACAGTCCGCCCAATTCAAAGCTGATGCTGCCCCCCGGCGCTTCGTCCGCCTTGATTTCGACCGGGGTACTTCCGGAGGCGTAACCTTCTTTGCTGAATGACAAATTGTGGGTGCCGATCGTCAGAGGCACCGAAATCGGGGTCACGCCCACATCGCGCCCGTCCACCTTAAGGTTGGCAGCGGGCGGGACTGAGACGACTTTCAGGGGTACCGTCTTCACTGAGGTAGGAATTCCCGCCGAATCATTGCTCGCCACGAGCCGGAGACCTGCCGGAATACCCACCGACATCACTTGGAAAGCCAGCCGTGCCTGCTGTCCGGCTTCGAGATCGCTAACGGCGATCATGCCATTGCCAACTCGGACGCCATCCTTGTCCATCATGTAAACGGTAAAGGAGGCTTGCGGAATTCTCTTGCCGGAGAGGTTTTCGATCAGGACGTTCGATTCCAAACTCAACTGTCCGTTATACGCGGCGAGTTGGTTGAACTTGCCGAAGCTAAGCCGGAGCGAGGGATTTGTCTGGTCGGGCCACAGCAGCACCATGGCCGCTGACTTGTCGTTCGGCTTCTTGTCCTTGGCAGCAGCAAGGCAGACAGACATAGCCAGAAGCAGCGCGAGAACGGCATCTCGAGAAACTCTCATTGCGCATCTCTTGCGATCGACTTCGCGACGACTCAATTCCGTACATCCGCCAGCAGTGTTTCGATCTCCGACTTAAGGTCAGCAGTGAGCGGCAGGAACGGCAGCCGCGACGGGCCGCCGTAGTAGCCGTTGAGATCCATACCGTACTTCACGCCCGGGACGCCGAGATCGCCAACCACGCGCACGGAGGCTTTAGCGATGCGCTCCTGCTTCAACCGAGCCAGTTCCGCGTCGCCTTCTTTCCACGCTGCGTAAATCTCGTAGCACGCGGTCGGAGCGGGACAGGCAAAGGCGAGAATCGCTCCCACAGCCCCGGCATCGAGCGACGGTTGCAGCTTCTGCGCCGCGCCGACGAGGATCTGGAAACCGACTTCTTTCTGCCGCGTCTTTATTTTGCCGACCACGCTGACCGCAGACGAGGAGGGCTTGGGAGCTGAATCGCCGGAGAGCACCCCGACCGGAATGAGTTCCCCTCCCTCGCTGCTGGGCGCCGCCGCGGCGGCCAGCATGCGCGGAGTAACCGCCTCGAACGTTTCCGTCACGGTCGCGCTGCGCTTGATGTGTCTTGTGCCCGCCACCATCGTCCGGACCTTTTCGACATCACCGCTTGATTCTTTGATCCCGATCAGATTCGGATGCCCGGCTAACTCGATCACGAGTTCCGCGGGAATGTCGTATCCAGTGGCCTGCGGGAAGTTGTAAATGATCACCGGCAAGGGCGAGCGGTCGGCTACCGTGCGATAGAACGAGAGAATGTTCGCGTGCGCCATCTGCTTCTTGTAGTAATGCGGTGTGCGGACCATGGCAACGTCATAGCCGAGTTCGGCGGCATATTCGGTGAGACGCAAAGTCTCAATCGCAGATTCAATTCCGGTCCCCGCGATCAGAACTTTATTCGGCGCCGCAAACGACCGGGCACTCTTCAGCACATCGCGCCGCTCCTGATCCGACAACAGAATGGCTTCGCCGGTCGAGCCGAGCACCACGATGCCTGCCACGGGCGTCCGCGAGTAGCGTTCCACGTTCGATTCGAGCTTCTTGTAGTAGACGTTACCGTCAGGATAAAACGGCGTGGTGATGGGAGGAAAAATGCCTTGCAGAAGCATAGGAAACCTCGTTTGCCTATCGTAGCGGGCACAGTATCGGGATCACTTCGCGCTTGTTGCGCCGGTAAATCCGGAAGTCTTGCTCATCGACTGTAATGATAATGTGACGGGGAAACAACTCGCTCATACGAACCAGACACAAATCCGCCAAATCGGGATTGCGGTCACGATATTGGGTCGCGAGATCCAGAAGTCGTTCGACGTGACCAGCGCATTCAAACGCTACCCGGAGCCCGCCACGCTTCAATAGAGCCAGCAATTCCGAACTCGACTCCAGGTGGAATGCGGCCTCCGCCAGGACAGCCTCACAGGTGAGCAACGGCAATGAAACATCGGCTGCGAGCCCTTTTGCCCAAGCGTGGTGTTTGTCCTGCCTTCTGAGCAAAGCAACCAGATAACCAGTATCAGCGATCGCGTCCATTATTTGCGCGAAAATCCTTTGCGAGACGACACGTCGGGCGGGCCGCCCTTGATCACTCCCGCATACTCCAGTAGAGGATTGCTTTCCTTCCGCTGAGTGGCCTCCAGGGAGTCGCGAACGATTCGCCCGACAGGCAAACCGCTACGACGAGACTTCTCGCGCAGCCATTTTTGGAGTGGCTCAGGAAGGCGGACTGTGAATGTGTTACCCATACGTCATAATTGTAACACACGCACCGAAGCTTGCAGAAATCAGCTTTGGTCCCGACCAACCAGCAACAAGCAGTGTGGAATCCCGAAAACCCAAGCAACGCTGACTAGCGCCATCCGCTTGGCCGTAGTCATGTTCGGCTCACGCTTCGCTCCGCATGCAATTGCTGCAGCGCCTTCACATTCACTGCCCCACGCTGTAGCGCCGCGATTCCTTCGGCTGCGGCCCGCGCCGCGGCCAGCGTCGTGATCGTGGGAATGCGCGCCGTCACGGCCGCGCGCCGAATCGCTTTCTCGTCGAACCAGGGTTCTAGTCCGGTCGGCGTATTGATGATGAGCTGAATCTTCTGCCCCTTGATGAAGTCGACCACGTTGGGCCGTCCTTCTTTTACCTTGTAAACGCGCTCGACATTCATTCCGGCGGATTCGATCACGTCCGCAGTGCCCGCCGTGGCGACCAGTTTGAATCCCATGTCGACAAACTTGCGCGCGACTGGAACCACCGTGCGCTTATCGTTATCGGTGACGCTGAGGAAGATCGTGCCCTTGGTCGGCAACTTCTGTCCCGCGGCCAACTGCGCCTTGGCGAACGCTTCGCCGAAGTTATCGGCCACGCCCATCACTTCGCCGGTCGATTTCATCTCCGGGCCGAGCACGGTATCGACGCCCGGAAACTTATTCCACGGGAACACGGGCGACTTCACGTAGTAGTGGCTACCGGTGTCGAGGTCGGCGCGGCGCTCAATGAATTCCGGCAAGAACTCGCGCAGCTTGCGGCCCGTCATCAGTCGCGCGGCAATCTTGGCCATCGGGACCCCAGTAGCTTTGGAAACATAGGGCACGGTGCGCGACGCGCGCGGATTCACTTCCAGCACATATACCTTGCCGCCGTCCGAGCCGTTGCCGCTGGCGTGGCCGTTGCCGCGCGGGATTGCAAACTGAATGTTCATCAGACCGATGACTTTGAGTGCGCGCGCCAGCTTGAAGGTATATTCGCGCATGCGATCGAGCAGTGGAGCGGGAATATCGACCGACGGCAGCACGCACGAGGAATCGCCAGAATGAATGCCAGCCTCTTCGATGTGCTGCATAATTCCGCCGATCACGACGTCTTCGCCGTCGGAAAGCGCGTCGACGTCGACTTCAATCGCATCTTCGAGGAAGTGATCGATGAGCACTGGCCGATCATGCGAATACTCGACCGCTTCTTTCATGTAGCGCACGATCGATTCTTCATCGTACGCGATGACCATGGCGCGTCCGCCCAGCACGTACGAAGGCCGCACCAGCACGGGATATCCGATGCGCTTTGCGCCTTCGATGGCCTCATCGATCGACGTCGCCATGATGCCCGGCGCCTGTGGAATCTGCAATTCCTCGAGCAGCTTGTTGAAATGCTTGCGATCTTCTGCCAGATCGATGGACTCGGGCGACGTGCCGATGATGTTCACGCCAGCGGCCTTCAACGGCAGCGCAAGATTCAGCGGAGTCTGGCCGCCGAACTGCACAATTACGCCCACCGGCGCGCCTTTCGAAGTTTCGTGCTGGTAGATCGCCCACACGTCTTCAAAGGTAAGCGGCTCGAAGTACAGTCGGTCGCTGGTGTCATAGTCGGTCGAGACGGTTTCCGGATTGCAATTGATCATGATCGTCTCGTACCCGTCGTCGCGCAGCGCGAACGAAGCGTGGCAGCAACAGTAGTCGAACTCAATTCCCTGCCCGATACGATTCGGCCCGCTACCCAGAATGATGACTTTCTTCTTGTCGGTCGGCTCCGCCTCGTCTTCGTCTTCGTACGTCGAATACAGATAGGGCGTGAAGCTTTCGAACTCGGCCGCGCAGGTGTCCACGCGCTTGTAGACGGGCATCACGCCGTGTTTCTTGCGCAGGTGCCGGACTTTCTCCTGGCCTTCAAGCCGCCAGACTTGCGCGAGCCGGCCATCGGAGAATCCCATACGCTTCGATTCACGGAGCACTTCGGTCGGGATCGACTCCATGGGATGTTTCTCGAGTTCCAGTTGCTGATCGTTGATCTCTTTCAGCTGATACAAGAACCACGGGTCCATCGAAGTCATCTTCGCGACCTGCTTCACGGTATGTCCCTGGCGCAGGGCGTATTGCACGTACGCCAGTCGCTCCGGATGCGGCGTGACCAACCTCTGCGTGAGAATCTTCGGCTCGATCTTGCCTCCGCCGACGCGCTTGCCTGTATCGAGCGAGCGAATGCCTTTCATCAGCGCTTCTTTGAAGGTGCGGCCGATGGCCATGACTTCGCCGACCGATTTCATCTGCGGACCAAGCGTGTCGTCGGCGCCAGGAAATTTCTCGAATTGCCACTTGGGAATCTTCACGACAACATAGTCGAGCGTCGGCTCGAAGCAGGCCGGAGTTTTGCGGGTGATGTCGTTACGAATCTCGTCGAGCGTATAGCCCACGGCAAGCTTCGCGGCGATCTTGGCAATTGGGAACCCGGTCGCCTTGGAAGCGAGCGCGGAAGACCGCGACACGCGCGGGTTCATCTCGATCACCACCATGCGCCCGGTTTCCGGATTCACTCCGAACTGAATATTCGATCCGCCGGTGTCGACGCCGATCTCGCGGATCACGGCGATCGAAGCGTCGCGCATCGCCTGGTACTCACGATCAGTGAGCGTTTGCGCGGGGGCGACGGTGATTGAATCGCCCGTATGCACGCCCATGGGATCGAAGTTCTCAATCGAGCAGACGATGATGACGTTGTCTTTCGTGTCGCGCATCACCTCGAGCTCGAATTCCTTCCATCCCAGCACCGATTCTTCAATGAGGGCTTCATGGACCGGAGAAAAATCCAGGCCGCGGCCCAACACCTCTGACATCTCCTCGCGGTTGTAGGCAATGCCCCCGCCCGAACCGCCGAGCGTGAACGATGGACGAATGATCACCGGAAAGCCAATCTTGCCGGCAAACTCAAGCCCGTCTTTAATGTTGTTGACCAGCGCCGACTTGGGCACATCGAGACCGATCTTCTGCATCGCATCTTTAAACACAAGCCGGTCTTCGGCCTTTTTGATGGCGGTAACGTTTGCGCCAATGAGCGTTACGTCGTACTTTTCCAGCACGCCGCCGTCGGAGAGTTCGATGGCCAGGTTCAGCGCGGTCTGTCCACCGACGGTGGGCAGCACGGCAAAGCCAGCGCCCGGAGCCATCTCGCGCTCGATACGAATGATTTCTTCGAGATATTCCAGCGTAAGCGGCTCGATGTAAGTGCGGTCGGCCGACTCCGGATCGGTCATGATGGTCGCCGGGTTGGAGTTCGCCAGCACCACCTCGTAGCCCTCAGACTTGAGCGCCTTGCAGGCCTGCGTGCCGGAATAATCGAACTCGGCCGACTGCCCAATAATGATGGGCCCGGAGCCGAGGATGAGGATCTTCGAGATATCAGTGCGTTTGGGCATTTATCAGTTCAGTAAAGCTCGATCAAACGAAATTTCGTGTTTCACTTCATATTCTCTGCGACAACATCGCGACAGCCATCCGCGTAGTACTTCACCCACAGGCCCTGATGCGGAACATTTGTATTCGGGGAGTGAACCTCAACTGCGATCCAATCGCTACGCGTAGCACCATAGACGATCCAATAACGTCCGGGGTTGACCTTGCCAAGGCTAAGCATTCCGGCCGAATCGGCAGCCGCGGACTTCAGAATCTCTCTCTGGTATGCGACTTGTTGCTGCGCATCCCCGGGATCAAAGCTGATTGCCTTGTGGAGTTCGAACGCTGTATGCGTCTTGGGCTTGTCGTTATCTGTGACCCGAACATTCAATGACGCCGCTCTAACGACGACCGGCGGTTGCTCGGTTTGCCAACACCCAAGAGCATATGAGGCAACAAAGCAAAGCAAGAAGCCCGCCGGAATGGTTATCCTTCTCACCCTTTCCACTCCTCCATCATCTTCGTGAACTCTTTGAACAGATAATGCGAGTCGTGCGGACCAGGCGCGGCTTCCGGGTGGTACTGCACGCTGAACAGCGGCAGATTCCGGTGGCGCAGGCCTTCGAGCGTATTGTCGTTCAGATCGATGTGCGTGAGTTCCACTTCGCTCTCCGGCAGCGAGTCGGGATCGACGGCGAAGTTATGGTTGTGCGCCGTGATCTCGATCTTCCCCGTCTTCAACTGCTTCACCGGATGATTCCCGCCATGGTGTCCGAACTTCAGCTTGAACGTCTTCCCGCCCAGCGCAATTCCAGTCAGTTGATGCCCGAGGCAGATTCCGAAGATCGGCATTCTCCCCATCAGCCGGCGAATTGAATCGACAGCATACGTGCAAGGCTCCGGATCGCCCGGACCATTCGACAGGAAAACTCCGTTCGGCTTCAGCGCCATGACATCTTCCGCCGGAGTCTGCGCCGGAACGACCGTCACCTTGCAGCCTTCGCCGCGCAGTTTACGCAGAATGTTCTGCTTGATGCCGAAGTCGTACGCGACCACGTGAAACCGCGCCGGCTCGTCCTTTACGCCGACCACGGCCACCGGTTCATGCGAGCGCTCGCCAACCTCCCACACGTACGACCGCTTGGTGCTGACTTCCTTGGCCAGGTCGGTGCCATCCATCTTCGGAATGGACTTCGCCTTGGCGATCAGCTTGTCGGCATCGCTTTCAATGGTCGAGACCACGCCGCGCTGCACGCCATGATCGCGCAGATGCCGCACCAGCGACCGCGTGTCGATGTCCGACAGCACCGGCACCTTGAATTGCTCCAGATATTCCTCGGCTACCTGCTGCGAGCGCCAGTTCGAGCTGACGCGCGAGAACTCGCGCACCACCAGCCCCTCGATCCACGGGCGCGTGGCTTCGTTATCTTCCTGGTTGGTGCCGTAGTTGCCGATTTCTGGATTGGTCAGGACAACAATCTGCCCTGAGTAAGAAGGATCGGTGAAAATTTCCTGGTAGCCGGTGATCGAAGTATTAAAAACAACTTCACCGTAACATTCGCCTTTGGCTCCGTAGCCTTTGCCTCGGAAGACTCTGCCGTCTTCCAGCGCAAGGATTGCCTGCATTCTCGCTCCGGGGAGTGGATTTTCAGAATTTTATCAGGGAACGTCGTACGGGCCAATAGAAGAACGTTGAAATTGCAAAGATTCTATCTGCGAAGAAAGTTGCAACCAGCGGGCTTCACTGAGCGACCGCGGCCAGAATGTAGTCCGTCAGCAACTTCTCCGTCTGCTCGTGCATGCCGCGGGTGTTGTAATTGGTGCTGGTAATCACGACCGACAGGTCCAGCCCCGGAAACACTACGACTTTGTTCCCGCCATTTCCACTCATGAAATATGCGGGATAACCCTTCCCTCCGGATTTGAACGCCTTCAGCCACCACAAATACCCGTATTCCGTTTGGTCATCGATCTGAGCGTGAGGCTGCGTCGAGGCCTTGACCCAGGCTTCGTCGACGATTCGTCTTCCCTGCCACACTCCGCCATTTCGATACAACTCGGCAATCTTGAGCAGGTCGCGGCTGGTCAGTCGCAGGCCTCCGCCAGTCTGTGGAACGTTCATCGGCGAATAGACCCACTGCGCGTCCGTGATTCCGAGCGGTCCAAAGAGCTTTTCCTGAGCGTAACGATCGGTGCGCATGCCGGTTGCCTTCTGTAGCACCTCGCTCAGAACAAAGACGCCGCCGGTGCAGTAACTGAAGTACCGGCCGTACTTCGGCGGGTCCTCCTGCTCGCCAACCTGCATCCGGCCACGAACCGGCAAATCGAGGATGAACTGAGCCCAGTCTTCGATCACATACATACGCTCTTCATTCCCGCGTGAAGCATCATTCCAGTCATCGCACTCCAGAGGCGAGGACATGGTCAGGAAATCCTCCACCGTGATCTTGTCCTTGCGCGGATCTGGATTCTGCATCTTCTGGGCGTGCTCGGGCAGCAGAGCCAGCACCCGGGCGTCAACACCGCTCAGCTTTTCTCCCCGATCGCAACGCCCACCAGCGCATCCGTGATGCTCTTGGTGGCTGAGCGCGTGTCGCGCAGTCTCGCGGCATCACCGTCAAAGTAAGCCTCATAGACGAGCTTTCCATCGCGAGCCACCAGTACGCTCCCGATCTTTTTGAACTCGCCGGCTCGAATGGCAGTCTCCATATCGCGCAGCGGCTTGCTCGCCATCGCCTGCGACTCTGGCGGAATGACCGAAAAGCCCTCGGATCTGTTCTCTGCGGATGCTGGTGCACTCTGGCCCATCGCTGATATCGAATAACTTAAAGCTACGAGTAGGCTCAAGGCGAGATAGGAAACAGTCCATAGTGAACTCCGCAGTTCGGGGCAATCAGATGTCAGACGGATGGAAACGGGAATGGTGAGGTGGTGAGTAGAGGTTTGTGAAAATTACCGCACGCGCCCCAGCTTATCCATCGGCCAGTATCCAAACACCGCCTTGCCGTAGATAAAGCTCTGATTCACAGCCCCGAAATCGCGGCTGTCGTTCGACATCGAACGATGGTCGCCCAGCACGAAATACGAATTCGGCGGAACCACGGCCTCCGGATACGACCGCAGGTCGGCATAGACCGCGGGCACGTAATCCTCGTTCAGCAGCTCGTCGTTGACGTACACCTGCCCGCCATCAATGCGGATGCGGTCGCCCGCCATCCCGATGACGCGCTTGATATAGCTCTTCGAAGGGTCGCGCGGATAGCGGAAGACCACAATGTCGCCCCGCTCAATCGACTCCAGCCGGTAGACGAATTTGTTGACGAAGATGCGTTCCTGATCCTCGAGCGAGGGCATCATGCTGGTGCCCTCTACTTTGACCGGCTGGTAGAGGAAAATGATGATGAAGGCCGAAATCGCCAGGGAGATGATCAGGTCGCGCGCCCAGACGCCCAGCCCAGTCCTGATTCGCATCGGAGCCCCACCGGCCGGTCCCGCCGAAGTGGCGGCTGGCGGCGCAGACACGCCGGATGGCATCTGATCAAAATTAGGCTCTGGCATTGCGCTCTCTATTGTATACAGAACCGCAGCCGGTGGCTGCGGGTTGCATCCAACAACATGAGTCGAAAGTGTAACCTTCGACTGTTCCAGCAACGGTTGCGCACACGGTACAATAGTGTCTTTGGGGGCTCTGTTATGTCGACATTCCAAAGGAAATACTTATATCGTGGCCTGACTCTGGCCTTTCTTTTCTTAGTGACTTTGAGTGTCTCAGCTCAGTGGGCCTCGCAGCAGGAGGAAACCGGCGTCCCAGCCTACAATGCGGGCCCGCCGCCCAAGGGCACCAAACTGCCAGCCGTTCTGACCAAAGCCGATCTTTGGGGAGACGACGCCGCGTACCCCTATCAGACTCACGCCTACGAGCTCGCCGCCAAGATTCCGAACGTGATTCACCAGCAGCCCTGCTACTGCTATTGCGACCGCATGGGTCACAACAGCCTGCATAGCTGCTTCGAAACCACCCACGGAGCGCGCTGTTCGACCTGCCTGAAGGAACTTTACTACTCGTACCAGCAGCATCAGAAGGGTAAAACCGCCGCTCAGATTCGTGCAGGAATCATCGCCGGCGACTGGAAGCAGGTTGATCTGAAGGCTGCGGCGACGATGAACTAACCGGAGCCCGCCGTCCCAGTTCCTAACCACCAACCGGGGTGGCATTGCCCTGCACCCGCCGTTTGAGTGATACTTTATTGTTCAGGCTAGATCGCGCCAGCGCAAGGAGTTCCCCATTACCAAGAGCACAGGAAGAGTTTTGCACATGGCTCAGAAACCTACCGCAAAGAAGACTGTAGCGGAAGATCCGCGTTACACCCAGGCGCTGCAGAGTTATGAGTCCGGACTGCGCGCCATGCAGGAGCATAAGTTCGACAAAGCCAAGCCTCACTTCCAGAAAGTGCTTGCCGGACCGAGCAAAGAACTGTCGGACCGCGCCAATGTCCATCTCAGCACCTGCAACCAGCATCTGGAGCGGGTCACGTCCACGCAGTTCAAGACCGCCGAGGAGCACTTCGATTTCGCGGTGTCGCTGATGAACGTGGGCGACTACGTGACCGCTCGCGAGCATCTCGACCGCCTGCTGAAACAGAACGCGTCTTCCGACTACGTGGTGTACGGACTGGCGGCGCTCGATTGTCTCACCGGCCACGTCGAGGATGCGCTGCGCCGCCTCGATGAAGCGCTCCGCCTGAATCCGCAACTGCGTTTTCAGGCCCGCAACGATTCCGACTTCCAGAATCTGGCTGAAGATCCGCGCTTCACCGAACTGCTGTACCCGGATCCCGGCGCCGGCCTTGACGATAGCGATAACGATGGCGACTTCCGCGAGGACGAGCCTGCTTAGGCCAGGGGCCCCCGATGCAATCGAAACCGGCAGATTTGCTGCCTCAGGAAAAGACCGCGCGCGATCGCGGCCTGCGCGTGGTCGCCATCGGCGGCGGCACCGGGCTTTCCACCCTGCTCAAGGGATTAAAGCGCTTCGTCGCCTCTCCCACTGAATTTCCTCCGCCCGACCGTTCTTCCACTCCGCAGGATCTGCCCGTCATTCGAGACCTGTCGGCAGTCGTGACTGTTAGCGACGACGGCGGCTCCAGCGGCCGCCTGCGCAAAGAGCTGAACATGTTGCCGCCGGGCGACATTCGGAACTGCATCGTCGCCCTCAGCGAGGACGAGGCCCTGCTCTCAAGGCTCTTCCGGCACCGCTTCGAAAAAGGTTCCGGCCTTGAGGGCCACAGCTTCGGCAATTTGTTTCTGGCGGCGTTGACATCGCTGACGTCGGACTTCTCCGAAGCCGTGCGCTTGTCCTCGGAGATTCTTCTCACCCGCGGCCACATCTATCCCGCCACCACGTCCAACATCGAACTCGAAGCCCTGATGGAAGACGGCGAGCGCGTTCGCGGCGAAACCAAAATTACTGCCAGCAAAGGAAGAATCCGCGAATTGTTCCTGGTTCCGCCCGATGTTGGACCGATGCCGCAAACTCTTGAGGCCATCGCCAGCGCCGACATCATCACCATCGGCCCCGGCTCGCTCTTCACCAGCCTTATCCCTAACCTGCTGGTACGCGGCATAGCGCAGGCTATCGTCGAGTCCCGCGCCACCAAGGTCTACATCTGCAACCTGATGACGCAGGCCAACGAAAGCCTGGGTCTGACCGCAGCGGATCACATTCGAGCGCTCAACCGTCACGCCCACAAGCAACTGTTCGACTACGCGTTGATCAATCGCACATCGGTGTCGGATCAGTTAAAAGCGAAGTATGCCCTCGAAGGCGCCTGCCAGATTGTGAATGACCTCGACGCGATCGAGGCCCTCGGAGTAATTCCCGTCCTCGGCGATTACTTGGAGGAAGCGGCAGTCGCCCGCCACAACACCGCGCGGCTGGCCCGCGACCTTTTGCAACTCGCCGTCCAGCCGCGCCGCGATTCGCAAGCATAAAAATAATCCATGTCATTCCGAACCGTCCCCTTGTCATTCCGAACGAAGTGAGGAATCCCTGCCATCCCGCTGCGCATTGTCCGCAGGCGACTCTTCTTGTATCGTGAAACCGCAGGCAATGAATAAAACAGCGCTAGTCCTGATCGCTACCACTCTGCTCATTTTCTCCGCAGTCTGTTCGGCTCAAACCGGCCCCGAACAAGGCGACCACGAAGTCCAAATCTTCGCCGGCGGAGGCCATTCCGTCCCCGGCGGCACGAAGAACACCGGTGCCTTCAACGCCGGACTGCGCTACGGCTGGGTCCTGACCGGCCTGCATCTGCCCGGCTTTCTCCGCGGGCGATTCGAATACGCAGTCGATGCGGTCCCTCTCTTTCTGATCTTTCAACCAGCCAACACGGCCTACGGAGTGGGATTCGACCCGCTGGGGCTGAAGTGGAATTTCGAGCGCCGCGGGCGACTCTCTCCCTACCTGGAACTGACCGGAGGAGTGGTTTACACCAACCACGACGTCCCCACCGGAACGAACACTGTGAATTTCATGGACCAGGCCGCGCTCGGCACTCACCTCCTCGGCGAAAAATATAACTGGAGCCTCGAACTGCGCTACATGCACATCTCGAACGCAGGCTTAGGCAATCTGAATCCGGGAATCAACACCGTGCAGGTACGCTTGGGGATCGGAAGATTCTTCAGCCGGAATCGCTAGCGCCGCTGAATCGATTCCTTGGCTCATCATCGGTAGCCTATTAGAATCGTCGTATGGCTAAGAAACTCCATGTAACCCTGCAGGATGAGGAATACGAGGAAATCAAGCGTGCGGCACGCTCTCGTAACATCCCGGTTGCCGATTGGATCCGCCATGCTCTCGCTGACGCTGTCCGGCGCGAACCGTCAGACGATGTCGCTGAGAAATTAGAGAATATTCGAGCGGCGGCAAAGCACGAGTTCCCCACGAGCGACATTGAAACTATGCTGGCGGAGATCGAGAAGGGATACTTGTGACAGCTCCTAGAGACTTCGCCCAGCAATAAGGTTCGCCGCGGAAGCATCGAGTTGCGGCTCTCCTCTGACCCCGCTATTCTTCTCAGTCATGTCCACACTCGTTGAATGTGTTCCCAATTTCTCTGAAGGCCGCGACAAGGCCAAAGTTGACGCCATCGTCGACGCCATGAAGATGCCCGGCGTCTACCTGCTCGATCGTGAAATGGACTCCGACCACAACCGCTGCGTCATCACCCTGGTCGGCGAACGCGAAGCCATTCAGGAAGCCGCCATTCGCGGCGTAGGCAAGGCGGCTGAGATGATCGATCTCACTACGCATACCGGCGCGCATCCGCGCATGGGCGCGGCCGATGTTGTCCCGTTCATTCCGATCGACGGGGTGACTATCGAAGACTGCGTCGCTATGGCCAACCACGTCGGCGAGGAGATTTGGAAGCGCTACCAGATTCCAGTGTATCTATACGAATCGGCCGCCAGAATCCCCGAGCGCCAGGGCCTCGAAAATATTCGCCGCGGACAGTTCGAAGGCATCCGCGCCGAGATCGCCACCAATCCCGCTCGCCGGCCGGATATCGGCGAGCCCCGGGTGCATCCCACCGCCGGCGCAACGGTCGTGGGCGCCCGCAAGTTTCTCGTCGCCTACAACGTCTTCCTCAGTACGCCTGACGTCGACATCGCCAAGAAAATTGCCAAGGCCGTGCGCTTCTCTACTGGGGGCATGCGCTTCGTCAAAGGCGCAGGATTCCTCGTGCGCGGGCAGGCCCAGGTCTCAATGAATCTCACCGACTTCGAGCAGACGCCGGTGCATCGCGTTTTCGAGATGGTGAAGCGCGAGGCCGCCCGTTACGGCGTCATGCCGACATCGAGTGAAATCGTCGGACTGATTCCCAAGAAAGCCCTGGAGCAAGCCGCCGAGTGGTTCCTGCAGGTTGAAAATTTCGATTCGTCGCTGATCCTGGAAAATCGCCTCGCCGCTGTCATGGGCGGCAAGATGGCCGTAGGAGGCCTCCGCGCCGGAGTCGAGCCCTTCGTCGAACAGCTCGCCGCGCCCACAGCCGCTCCCGGCGGCGGCAGCGCTTCAGCGGCGGCAGCTGCCATGGCTGCGGGTCTGGCCACGATGGTCG
>Ga0209067_10000716_pt1 | contig 20967 bp, 16 predicted proteins | sample ColStrG_CSR_2013_FD_187199 | JGI IMG/M metagenome (GOLD analysis project Ga0209067, IMG submission 187199) | Freshwater sediment microbial communities in response to fracking from Pennsylvania, USA - Cold Stream Run_MetaG_CSR_2013 (SPAdes)... | ecosystem: Environmental > Aquatic > Freshwater >...
GCCCTCTGAGCGAGAATCTGACAAAGTGGGCATATTACGCGGGTTTGCCGATTCTGCGTACGGCGAGGAGTTCGAGGTTGCTGACCGCCAGTCGCTTGGCCTTGAGCAGCAGATAACGGAGGTTCTTGTAGCCGCGCCCGCGATTGATGAGCATGCGGATGTTGCCATTGACGGCTTCCACCACTCCCATGCGAACCTTGGTCCGGCAGTAGTTGACGATGCCGTCCAGGTGTTTCAATAGCGTATCGGCGAGTTTCTCGAAGGGTTTCAGCCGCTGCCATCTCAGTTGATCCATCCACTTCTGCAGGTAGTTGATCATGGCTCCCGGGTAGGTGTATTTCCATAAGCGCTCCAGGCTTTCCTTTAGCAGATAAGCCTTGAACACCCGCCGGTTCATCTGGAAGAGTTGGTTGAGTTCCCCGCGGTGCACCTGGGTCAGATTCTTCCAGCGGCTCAGCAGCAGCCATTTCTTGCCCTTGATGAGTCCCCGCTTCTTGGGTCCTTGGCGGAAGAACTCGGCCTTGCGCACTTCGTCGATGGCGGCGTTGGCATGTTGCAGGATGTGGAACTTGTCGTAGACGATCTTGCACTGCGGCGCGCAGTGCTGGATGCTCAGCCGGAACGGCTCCCACATGTCGACGCAGGCGGCCTCGATGGCTTTGCGTTGCCGGCTGCGTAACTGGCCGCGGAAGAATTCGTCGAGGGTTTCGCGCTTGCGTTCCCGGCCGAACCACAGAGGCTCGGCGGTGTCCAGGTTGCACACCACCGTCAGGAACTTCTCGCGCTTGCCCTTGTAGATCTCGTCGACACCCATATGGCGCAGGGGCGGCTTGCGCCGCCGGGCTTCCCAGCGCTCCAGATAGCGCAGATCGATGGCGCGCACGGTGCTCTCGGCCAGCCGCATGCGGCGCGCCACCTGGCGGGCGGCGGCGCCCTCACAGTCCCGCCCGACCGCATCCTCGAACCGCTTGCTGTAGGGGGCCTTGCTCGGCACCAGTAGGTTCCGCTCGGCTTTGACGCCGCAATCGGGGCAGCGGATCCGGTAACACTCCACCACGACCGCCGTCTGAAACTCAAAGCACGGCAGGTCGCGCACCTTGCGCTCGTAGACGGCGCGGATGTCGTGCACCCGCCGGCCGCATTGCGAGCAGATCAGCGTGCGATTCACGGGCTTGCGGCGCACCCAAAGGGTCAGGTGGCGGCGCGTCTCGTCGATCTGGGAGTGGTACACCCGGTATCCGGGCCATCCCAGGACTTTGGTCCAGTTTCTTTGCATATCGATTCCAGGAGGGGTTCCCGCGCCGCTGTCGGCGAAGGGAATGGGGGCAGGCGCGCACCATCCTGAGGGAATCTGCCAAGCTACGGCTACAGAAAAAGACCGCAGGGAGAAGGCGTGGCCCGCTACCCCGATTCTCTCAAGCGTGTCAACCTTGGCGGCCGGCATGGCGGGCACACCAGGGGAAGGAGCGGCGATCGGAAAGAGGCCTTGGCAGTTGCCCCCTTTCCCTTCTCTAAGTGGGTTGTTCAGAACGGCCCGGAGCGGTCAAGGGCGCGCCGGTTCTGCGCGGCGGAGCGAACCCTTGACAGCGAGGACCGTTCTGAAAGATGGAGATAAAGGGAAAGGGGGCGGGGTCGCAGGGGTATCCCCCGCGGGGTTTGGGGCAGCGCCCCAAAATGCTACCGCACAAAAGAATCCGCCAACCCTCAGATCCCCACAAAACTGACGTCCATTACAGATTCCTGCTCGATGTCCGTGGCCAGCATCTTCATTGTCATGCTCTTCCTCATTAGCTGGCTCGCCTGGGCGGCGCTTGCCAAGGTAACTCTGTATGAGGCGACAAGCGCCGCGCGCACCGAGGTAGACAAGGCTGCTCACGCTGTTCAGGCGCCGCTAGCCGGGCGGATCGTCAGTACGCGGTTGGCGGAGGCACACGAGCGCCGCGCTGAAGTGGAAGTGCGGCAGGTCTGTACCGCAATGGCCCACCACCGGCATAGGTCGAGATGACATACTGCTGGGCTTGGGCAGAGATACTTCCGGCCACGACCATCAGGACCAGTATCTGACGACCTGCAAGATCTTTCATCGGCCCTCCTTAGACCGTATTTCGCGCTCGCTCAATGTGTTCCTCCGTATAACGGTACGCGCGAAAAACACTATTGGTCTGCGCCCGCGGCGGCCTGGTCGCCGGCTCGAAATAGGGGTTCACATATTCCCAAACGACATCGCCCGCAAGTGTTACTTCAAACAATCGTCCAAACAATCCCTCGTTGATCAGCGTGTTTCCACTCGGCAACCGTTGCGCGTTAGAGATACGGGAGCTGAAGAAGTTTTCCGTGGACGCCTCCTGGTATTTCCATACGATCTGGTTGTTTGCTGGATTCACCTCGATTACTCGCGAGAACGGATACGCTTGATCCAGGCGGTCCGGGCCGTTGTCGAATATCAAAATGTTGCCGTTGGGCAGCGGCTCGGGAGCGTGCTGGCCCGCAAGAGGCGGTGGCCCGAGTCTCCACACGACCCGGCCGGAACTACGCGCGATCTTGACGATCGTTGAAATGTTGCGAAAGCTGATGAGCAAGTCTCCGTCGGCGAGTTCGGCGATCGCGTTTCCGTGTGTCCATTCGGCGCGCGTGTCCTGAGCCGCCGTGATTCGGTATTCGGCCGGATCGAGGTGCTCCCAGGTGCGCCACTCCCAGACCTTTTGCCCGTTCTTCGTCAGTTCAACCAGGTAATCAGCCCATATCTTGCCGTCCACTTCAGTGCCCGGCCGCCCACCTTGAATCTTCTTCGCTACGACATCGGGCAGTTCAGAACCGCATAGCAGGAGTACGTTGCCGTTTTTCAACAGACGTCCATCGTGATGATGGTTCGGTTCGCGCACTTCCCAGAGAATGCGGCCGCTCCAGTCAGCTTCCAGGGCTACACCGCCTTTGAACGGGCTTCGCCCGAGAAACGTGTCGTTCGGGATCTTCCCGTTGTAAAAGAGGGTGCCTTTCACGGTGAGATAGCCATAGAGACCGGGAGGATACGGCATTCGCCATTGGTGCACGATCTTGCCGTTGAGATCGATCAGATAGACGGTCCCGTCACCCTGCATGGGCGCGAACAGAGTGAAACCGGCAGATGCACGTGCGAAATCCAATCCGCGAAGTCCGACGCCCCGGCGGCGGATCGGATTCTGATCGATTGCCGGAGCGGTTTGCGCCGCGGCCTTCGACACCCCCATGACTGCGGCGGCAGCAATTGTTCCGGTGAACTTGCGTCTCGTCATCAAAACACCACCTTTGCCTGAACCCACATGCTGCGAAAGCCACTATCGGTAAAATCGCGATTCAAGAAACGTCCCGGCTGCGCGCCATTGACATTCTTTTGCGGCACCTGGACGAACTGCGGATGATTGAAAGCGTTCAGCGCTTCCCAGCGCAGCTCTAAGCGCCTTTTCTCCCCAACTGGGATCGATTTCGTCAGATTGAGGTCGAAGTTGTTCGTACCGCCCGTATGCAGAGTATTGCGTCCGACGGTGGCGGCATTCGGGAACCCGGCCCCCTCTATCCAGTGCACGTCACCCGGACTCACGCAGGAGATCGTGTCGGGATTTTGATAGCCGGTGGCGCAGCGCGGGAAGACGATGGCGCGTGTGCCGAGCGGCGCATTCGAATTCCCGATGTCGGGCCGGTCCGCCAGAATCCCGTCGTTATTGCGGTCGGAGCCGTTGGCGACCGTGAACGGAGTCCCGGATTGAAATGTCGTGATGCCGGCAACCGACCAACCACCCAAGACGCTGCGCCGCAGGCCCGTTCGCGGTCCGGGAATCATCCATAAGTAGGTGAGAGTCAGCCTGTGCGTCCGATCGAAATCGCTCAGCCCGCGATCGAGTTTGAGGCCTCCCTGAGATACAGGCACGGATGATTGATTCCCGTTGGAGGCCGATTGCACGCCGCCAACAGGGTCGCTCGAGCTGTCGAGCGACTTCGACCAGGTGTAGGACGCGGCCAATTGGAATCCATGGCTGAATCGCCTATCGATTCGCGTTTGCAGCGCATGGTACGAGGAGTTCCCCTCACCGGTGCGAATGATCGCCTGGCCGAAGGCAGGATACAGGCGAGTGTTGCCGGTCAGAAGGCGGGGGTTCCAGTCGGCCTTGGTCGTGAGCCTGTGACTTTCAGAACCTATATATGAGACATCCAGCAGCACGCGTTCCTTCAGTTGCCGCTCGAATCCGAAGGACCAGCGCTCGGTGTATGGATTGCGAAGATTGGCGTCGAGACCGTTTTGCGTGTCGGTGAGGCGAGGTGCGGATGCGGTGATGGGAAGCCGCTCAAACCAGTTGGGCAGGCCGCGGCCGGCGTTGGTGGCGGTAGTAGTGGTCGTGATTGCATTGGGCGTGGAGACAGCCGGGCCGGACGCAAGCAATTGTGTGAACAAAGTGTCGTAGCTGATCTGATATCCTCCGCGCCAGACGGTCTTGCCACTGCCGAAGAGTCTTCCCAGCCATCCCGAGCGTGCCGAGGGAGACCAAGCCAATCCGAAAGCCGGTCCGTAATCCAGGTTGTCCCGATGCACTTCATTCCTCACCAGAAACTGTGCGGGATCAAACCCGGCGAAGGCGGGATACGGCAGTGAATTCGCGGGCTGGCCGAAGTTCTCATACCGCAGGCCGAGAGTCACCGTAAGCGCGGGGGTGATCTTCCAGTTGTCCTGGAAGAAATAGGATTGCCGGAATTGATCGGGATGGAAAGGCGTTGCGCCAAAGACTCTGCTGGTCGACGCGGAGGGCCCGCTAAAGTCATCCAGGAAATTTGCAAAAGCGGAATAGCCCACCGCGTTCGTGAATGACACGGATCCCAGGGTGTTGGCTGCCGGCGCTTGTGTGATGGACTCCCTGAGGAATTCCGCGCCGTAGCGGAACGCGTGACGGCCCGCGAGTTTCGTCTGCGTTTCCTGAAGAAGGAAGTTGTTGGCGTAGTGAAACTGCCCGGTGGAGCCCAAGCCGGGAGCGGCGACATTGGCAATGGTGATTGCTGGCAGAGTCTGCGCCTGCGCGACCGAACCCGGCCAGATGACGCCAAACCTCCCGTCCGGCCGCTCATAGGAAAAGCGGAATTCATTGGTGTAGCTGGGTCCAAACGTATAGCTGTCGGAAATAGCGAGATTGTAGTGGATGAATTTCTGCTCGGCAACAAAACCCGGAAAGGTGACGACAGTCGATCCATTCCTCATTGGCAGTGTCAGGTGCGAGTCGTAGAGGAATCGCCAGGATAGGCGGTGCGATTCAGATTGGTAGTGGTCCAGCCGCGCCAGCCATTGCGGTCCATCGTTGATGGATGGCAGAACGTACGACGCGGTCGCGAACTGAACCGATCCGCGGTCGATACCGGTTTGCGGATCCACACCCAGCGCGGTATCGAATGGCGCCCCGGTGCCGCGCAGGTCGCCAAGTGCGCCCAGGTACAGATCGAGCCTCGGATTGTTCGGGAAGAGCGAGCGCAGCCGGGCAACCGCGTCTGCGGTGGGAACCTGCATCGGGTTGTTGCCGGTGGAATGACGATCCTCCTGTTGGAATCCGGCAAAGAAGAACGTTTTGTTCCTGCGAACTGGTCCGCCGGCGGTGAACCCGAAAATGTTGTCGTTGAATACCGCCTGCGTGATTCCGTCGAGCCGATCGAGATTCGAGACGGAATTGAACCGCTGCGATTGGTAGCGCCACAGCAGCGTTCCATGCAGACCGTTCGTACCCGATTTGGTGATTACATTGAAGACGCCTCCGCCCGCGCGGCCGAATTCCACGCTGAAATTGCTGGTTTGAACCGAGACTTCCTCGACCGCGTCGGTAATGGTGAACACCTGTTCCTCGCCAGTCAGCCAAACCTCGTTGTTATCGGTTCCGTCCAGCAGATAATTGTTGCCACGCGGACGCTGGCCGTTGATGGAGAACCCGCCGGTGTTTGCCACGCCACTGGTAACGGCGCTGCCCGCGGCTTCCGTGGCGCCGGGCATCGTCCGCGCCAGTGAGATCGGATTCAGGAAAGGCAGTGGCAGATCGCGTACTTCGCGCGGCTGGAAATTCCCCCCTCGCAGAGCGCTGTCTCTTACGAGCATTTCACTGGATTCAGCGCTCACATCGATTCTGGTTTCCGTAGCGCCGACTTCCAGCCTGGGATCGAATGTGTTGGTGCGATTCGCCTCCACGATGATTCCGCTGCCCCGATAACGTGTAAATCCAGGATGTGTAACCTCGAGTTGGTAGACGCCGAGGTCGACGGCATCGAAACGATAAACACCGGATTCGTTGGTCGTTGTCGAGAGCCTGGCGCCTGTGTCGACGCCGGTCAGGCCTAGACGTGCGCCGCGGACTACCGCTCCGGATTGATCCAATACCGTGCCGGTCAGAGTGCCGCGGCTTGTCTGAGCATGCGCGGCGAGCGAAAACACGAGCACCGCCGCGATTTTGAGCCTTCCCACAGTCCAGCCTCCGATCATCGCAGTTTAATCCGCTCGGCGCTTCCATGTCTCGTGGATCAGAAGCGGCAGGTCGTGCACCCAGTCATCCTTGCTTACGCCACCTGGATAGATGACATGTGCGAGGTCATCTTTGCTGTAAGCCAAAACGAAATTTGCGTGCGCCACTGCGTAGTTGCCGTTCGCCGGTCCCGTTTTTGTGGCCACAGGAACGCCTGCCATTCGCTGGACCGTGTCTATGGCACGTTCCGTTCCAGTAAGGCCGATGAAGCTCCGACCAAAGAGGTCTAACCACCGGCGTAACACCTGAGGAGTATCCCGGGCAGGATCGGTGGTGACGAAGACAAGCTTCACCTGGTCCGCCGTCCCGGCCGGGAGTTTCTTCAGCGCGGCACTCAGGTTTGCCATGTGCATTGGACACTGATCGGGACAGTACGTGTAACCGAAGAAAAGCAGGGTGACATAACCCTTCGTCGCCGCACTGAAATCAAATGGCCGGCCCGATGTGTCCGCCAGAATGAATCGCGGCTTCGGCAGAGGCGGGGTAACCATACCTCCCCTATAGGTGTCGGGTTTCGCCCCCTGTGCCAGCAGGGCAAGGGCGAATACAAAGGATAACGCTAGGAACCGGCGATTCATGCTGGCTCCTAGTGGACGACAACGGTTCCCGTCATCCCGAGATTGTCGTGAAGGGAGCAGATGTAGTTGTAAGTGCCAGGCGATTGAAAAGTCACCCGGAAACGCGTGACGCCCAGAGGCGATTGCGCGAGATTTGGCCGATCTTGTAAAGCCAGGGTCAGTAGCCCGGAGTTCACGCTGTCCGCCGCCGAACTGATGACCGCCTGTCTGGCACCATCCGAGGTTGGAGTCACATTGCCGGAAGGAGGCCGGGGGTCGGCGGGCTCCGTCCCGAAGGTTACGGTGTGGGGCGTCGACGGGTCGAGGTTTGTCCACTCAACTGTATCCCCAACGCGGACGACGATGACGCCGTGCAGGAAGCGGGACAAAGATACGGTTTGCGATCCTGCCCCGGTGGTCGTCAGGATCGCACCGACGCCCGCAGTGACCTTCGCGACGGTGCGCCTGTCGTTGTCCTCAACGTTGCCGCGGCTCGTCAGGCCAGAGGCTTCGGAGACCAATGCCGCTCCATCGGTCTGCGCCTCACGATTATAGAAGTCCTGCTCGTAAGGAAGTGTCTCCGAGAGGTTCAAGACATGGATTGTCCCCGTCATGTCGAAGTGAACCAGGCAAACGAACTTGAAATTTCCGGCAGAGGGGAATTGCACGCTGTAGGTTCGCAGCCCTGTTCCGATGTTTCCGTCCTGCCCCAGAATCCCTGAATTCACGCAAGCTGAGCCATCGAAGGCAACCCCATCGGCTGTGGGCCCGGGACACCCGACCGGCACACCGAAGACCGGCCCAAAGTTGGGCGGCCGTACCTGGCCGGGTTTAAGAAAAGTTACCGTATGAATTTCTGTGCTGGTGAGGTTCCAGCGAACGCTCTCGCCGGTATGAATCCAAAGCTCGTTAGGGAGAAAGGCCAATGCCTGGCTGCCCAAGTCACGGCTCTGCGCGCCAACCCAAGCTTCCCACTCTTTTGCCTGGAGTGTCCGGGTTGCCGACGTGGCTGCCAAAATCACACAGAGGGCGGATGCGACCGCTCCTCCCGTTCCGCTTTTCTGTAGACGTTTCATTGCTTCCCTCCTGGCGCTGCCGTTTCCGGGCGTCGCGAACCGAGTTTGCCGCTAGAAAGGGGTGAAAATCCATGCAACCGAGATCACCTGGCTTTCAAATGTTGATCACGAGCTAATCCGCTGATACCAAGCTATTTGCTACCCATCCTTTTCGTCTCGAGGGTGTGCTAAACTCGCCTCCAAGGCTCCAGGAACTGGAGGCATCCGGAGATGGACACGAGATCTCAGGCCGGAGGGGAGGCCGACCCGGCCTTGAACATACGGTTTGGACCTTTTCAGCTCGATCTTCGAGGGGGAGAACTGCGCAAAGAGGGGCGCCGAATTCGACTCCAGGAACAGCCTTTCCAAATCCTGCAAATGCTCCTTGAATCGCCCGGCGCAGTCGTATCGCGGGAGGACATCCGGAAACGCCTATGGGCGGACAACACGATCGTTGAATTCGACCATAGTATCAGCGCCGCGGTAAGACGGTTGCGAGACGCCCTTCGGGACTCGGCGGAAAAGCCCCGGTATATCGAGACGGTCGCCCGGCGGGGATACCGGTTTATCGGAGAGGTCGAGGCCGCTGCCGGCGTTGCGGCCGTGGCGGATCCAGTCGCCGCCACCCCTGCACACGAGCTGTCGGAGGGGCCGGCGGTTCCAAAGCCGCGTCGCCCACGGTTACGCGTTCGCTCGTGGATGCTTGTCAGCCTGGCGACCGCAATCATCGTAATAGTCTGGGTGAGTGTCGGGTACAACAGACGCACGGGGTGGCCCGCAGTCGTACCTCTCCAGCCCCTCATGCGGCTGGACCTCGATCTGGGAGGCGCAATGCCGCCCAGCTCTACACCCGGAACCAACGCGATCCTCTCGCCCGACGGCACGCGGCTCGCGTACATATCCAACTCAAAGCTGTTCACTCGACAGCTCGATCAGTCCAGTGCTAGCGAGTTGGCCGGTACGGAACATGCCCGGGCGCCCTTCTTCTCACCCGATGGGCAATGGCTTGCCTTTTTCGCGGAAGATAAACTGAAAAAGGTATCCCTGGCAGGCGGGTTGCCGATGGACCTGTGCGGATGCCCGCTCGGGAATGGCGGTAGTTGGGGTGAAGACGGTTTCATCGTTGCGGGATGCAATTTCAGTCTTTCGAAGGTTCCCGTAACAGGGGGTTCGCCGACGCCGTTGATGGAGTTAGGACCGGGAGAAATTGTCCATCGCTGGCCTCAAATTCTACCGGGTGACAAGGCAGTATTGTTCACCGCCTATCCCGCAGTCACCGGGTTGGAAGGAGCTACGATCCAAGCGTTGTCGCTACGGGACCGCCACAAGAAGACACTCGTACGCGGCGGTACTTGGGGCAGATATCTGACCAGTGGCCACCTGATTTACATCGACAAAGGCACCCTCTTTGGTGTCCCTTTTGATGCAGATCGCCTGGAAGTTCGCGGTACGCCTACGCCAGTGCTGGAGGAGATTGCGTACAGCGCGGCATGGGGCTCCGCCCAGATTGACGTGTCGCGGACCGGCACGTTGGTATATGGAAGTTCCAGGACCGGCGAGGGGTTGGTGACTGTACAATTGCTGGATGGATCTGGCAACACCAGGCCGTTGCTACCGGTTCCGGGAAACTATCTATCGCCAACGCTGTCACCGGACGGCAAACGCCTGGCGCTTACCTCCGCAGGTGACATCTGGATCTATGAACTGGGCCGCGGGAGCATGACGCGATTGACGATCGGCGGTGGTTACGTCAATCCGATCTGGAGCGCCGACGGCCGATTCATCGTGTTTCGAGCAGCGCGCGGTATGCTCTGGACGCGTGCAGACGGAACGGCTCAACCGGAGGTATTGACTCAGAGCAGCAATCAGCAAACACCCTGGTCCTTTACGCCCGACGGCAAGCAACTGGCATTTGTTGAAATAGACCCGGTGACTGGAGCGGACATTTGGACGGTGCCCGTGGAGACTGGCCCCTCACGGCTGCGAGCCGGGAAACCGGAGGAGTATCTAAGGACCCCGTCTCACGAGAGAACTCCGATGTTCTCGCCAGATGGACGGTGGCTCGCATACATGTCCAACGAAAGCGGCGCATACCAGGTTTACGTCCAGGCATTTCCGCACAAGGGTAGCAAGTGGAGAGTCTCTACAGACCGCGGTAGCTCTCCAGCCTGGTCACGCACCGGTAGTGAGCTGTTCTTTTGGGGCATCGGGCGTAAAGGCGCGCTCATGGTTGCTTCGTACAGAGCGCGCGGTGATCGGTTCCGGCCGGATGAGCCGCGCGTTTACTCGAAAACGATCGTCGGATTCGGCTCCACGAGAAGCTACGATCCAGGACCAGACGAGAAGCAGGTTGTTGGGCTCGCGGCAGCCGATTCGGCGCAAGGGGCGCATGACCGGGTGGTATTCCTGCTCAACTTCTTTGATGAATTGCGGCGCCGGGTGCCCGTGAACTAACGCTGAGATCTCAGTGGGAGATCCTGAAGGGGAATCGGGCACGGCACCGGTTTCCTGAGGCACGCATTGTTGCCCACGAGCAAATTGGAATATCGTCCCCGGCGTGTTAGCGCCCGTGCTGGCCAATCGGGCCAGTCTCAGAATGGGCCGACAAACTCGGATGACTGCCCCGAGTGGCTGACCTGGGATCGACGCTAAAAGCTGAGTCTCATGGCTAGTTGAAGCGCCCGCGGACCACCCGATCCGAACACTTGCGTCGCTCTAGCGGTCGGCTGCCCAAAGCCGGCAGTTGTCAGATCCCCGCTATAGCCCAGAAGGTTTGCGTTGTTCTACAGGTTAAAGACCTCGCCGATCAACAGCAGGCGCCAGCGGTCTTGAAAGACGAACGTTCGCGTCAAACGAAGATCAAGGGAATGGAAATTGTCACCGAACGAATAGTGGGCAGGAAGAACCCGGGGCGCTATTAAGCGACCTGCCGCATCCTTCGTGCCGGCATAGGCCAAGTTGAACTGCGCCACCAGGGGTTCGAGATCCGATCGCCCCATGCCCCGATTGAATGCGTCCACGCGCTGAATGGCGGAGTGCTGGAATAGGAAAAATTGAGTCCGAGCTCGAATTGCCGGGGCAGTTTCGTCGTGGCAGCGATGTTGACGATCTGAATGAGGTCGTTCTGAAGTGGGCCGGTGTTTTGAAGCCAGTTGTAGAGAATGAACCCGTTGTCACTACTGGTCCCTGTATTCCTGGAGCAAGCGTCGGAGGCCTGCAGCACAAACGGGGATGATATCCTCTGGGTAAGAGGCTGCGGGATGAACTTTCGGATGGCGGTGCGGCGAGTGGGGTGCGGCCTGATCTGCCTGGGCGCTCTCTATGCCTTCCAGCGGCCCTTCCGGCAGTTCCCCGGCGTGGAGTACTTCACCTTCGATCTGACACCGGACTGGCAGGAGAAGACGGAGTTCGCCTTCGCCCGCCTGATGTTTCCGCCCGGTCCGCTCAACGGCTACTACGGCCGCGATGCCGAATGGCATACGGGCATCTCGCTGTGGACTCAGGACTATCCGCGCGCCGATCGCCACTTTTCGCAGGCGGTGCGGCGGCTGACCCGGGTTCACATCCGCTCGGTGGAACAGCCCGTCAATCTGGAAGAGGGCGACGCCTACGATTGGCCGTGGCTTTACGCCGTCCAGGTGGGCGAATGGGGGCTGACCGATAAGCAAGGCCAGTTACTGCGCGAGTACTGCCTGCGCGGCGGCTTCTTCATGGCCGACGACTTCCACGGCAGCGCCGAGTGGTACGAATTCGAGAGCCGGATCAAGAAGGCATTTCCGGACCATCCCATCGTCGAGATCGAAGACTCGGACCAGATTTTTCACACGGTCTACGATTTGAACGACCGATACCAGATTCCCGGGCAGGCCCATCTGCGCGCCGGCTACAAGGGTGATAGCAGCGGCAAGGGCGCGCACTGGCGCGGCATCTACGACGACAAAGGCCGAGTGATGGTGGCAATCTCTTACAACTCGGACATCGGAGACGCGTGGGAGTATGCCGACGATCCGTACTATCCGGCACGGTTTGCGGATTTGGCAATTCGAGTGGGCGTGAACTATATCGTGTACGCCATGACGCACTGAGACGCGACGGGCGGCTGGCCATGCGGCGCTCTTGGTCTTGGGCGGCGGGGCGGAAGCGGGCGGAAGCGGAAGCAAGATCCGAACTGGAGCGGCGGCGTGTTACACTAGACTTTCCATTCCATCTGAGGTTTTCGTGTCAAGAATCACCCGTAAAGAGCTAAAGGCCGACAAGTTCGCCCTCGAAGTCGGACTCACAGTCACCTTCTTTGAAGAGCATCAGAAGGAAATCATCCGGTACGGTTCGCTCGCCGCAGTCGTCATCGTGCTGATCCTCGGCTTCTCGTACTACCAGCGCAAGCAGCATGCGGAGCGCCAACACGCCTTGGCCGAGGCGATCCGGGTCCAGGAGGCGCCCGTCGGGCAGTCGGCAACCGGCGGCCTCTCGTTTCCTTCCGAGGATGCCAAGAATCAGGCGGCTCTCAAGGCTTTTGGCGACTTAGCCACCAGATATTCGGGGAGCGACGAGGCTGAGATCGCCCAATACTATCTGGGCTCGATCAAAGCCGATCAGGGCAAGCTGGCCGAATCCGAGAAGGGGTTCCTGGAGGTGTCCCAGAAGGGAGACCAGAAATACGCGTCGCTGGCCAAGCTGTCGCTGGCCCAGATCTATTTTGCCGATGGCCGCGATGCTCAGGGCGAGAAGATCTTGCGCGATCTCATGGCCAATCCCACAATTTTCGTTTCGAAGGAACAGGCCACCCTCACTCTGGCGCGCTACTTCATCGCCAAGAAACCGGCCGAAGCCCGCAAACTTCTCGAGCCGCTTCGCACCATACCCGGCCAGGTGGGGCAAGTGGCGATCTCGATGATTGGCGAGCTGCCGCCCCAGTGAGGCGGCGCGTCCGTCATGCTGTCGCGCCTTCGGTTTCCGGTCGATCGAAGCCGGGGCAGGCAATATCCTGAACCGGAACACCGGTACCGCAACGCGTTCCAGAGGGACCGCGACCGCGTGGTCCACTCCCGCGCATTCCGCCGCCTGGAAGCCAAGACTCAGGTCTTCGCACCAGGCCTCTCTGACCATTTTCGAAACCGGCTGACCCACACCATCGAGGTGGCGCAGATCGCGCGCACCCTGGCGAATGTGCTCCAGTTGGATGAAGATCTGACCGAGGCGCTGGCGCTGGCCCACGACATCGGCCATCCACCGTTCGCGCACGCCGGCGAAGAAGAATTGAACCGCCAGATGCAGCGCTTCGGCGAGGGGTTCGATCACAATCTGCACGCGCTGCGAATCGTCGAAAGCTTCGAACAACGGTATGCGCGTTTTCCCGGTCTGAATCTGACCTTCGAAGTTCGCGAGGGCATCGTCAAACACTCGCGCGATTTCGGCCGCGGCGAATCCCCCGAACTGGATGTCTACCTGCCCGGCATGCGACCCCCGCTGGAGGCCCAGTTGATCGACCTGGCCGACGAGGTGGCGTACAACTCGGCCGACCTCGACGACGCCTTCTCGGCCGGACTGTTCAGCGCCGCGGATGTGGCCGAAAACGTTCCGCAATACCAGTCGATCTACGATGCCGTGGAGACGCAGTTCCCAGGGGCAAGCGATCGCGAGCGTTTCCACGAAGGGTTGCGCCAGTTGATCGACCTGCTGGTCAGCGGCCTGATCGCAGGCACGGTGACCGGGGCGGAGCAATCCGGCGCGCGGGATGCCGAGGACGTCCGCAATCACCCGGTTCGTCTGGCGGCGTTCACGGTGGAATCGGCCGAGACCAGCCGCCTCCTCAAGCAGTTTCTGTGGAAGCAGGTGTATGCTTCCAAGGACGTGGGCGAAGAGCGGCAAAGGTCGGTAGCGCTGATCGGGGAACTCTTCCAATTCTTCCTGGAGCGTCCCGGCCGCCTTCCGCAAGCGTATGCGGAGAAGGCCGAATCGGAGCCACCCCACCGGGTGGTGTGCGATTACATCGCCGGCATGACCGACGCCTTTTTCTACCGCACGTACCAGCAGATGATCGGCCCGGCGCCAGGTGGGGTGTAAGGAGGCCGTTGCGGCCCACATCGCCGCGAGCAAGCCAACCGCGGGGCTGCGCGAAGCCCTGGCTAGTCCTCGGTCCTGGTGTAATTCGTCAGTTCCACCTTCCTCACGCCGTAGAACTTCAAGAGACGGCGGCAGATTTCATCCGCGATGCGCTGCGGTGGCTCGTCGGGTTCCAGATCCATTTCCACTTTGAAGAATAGATTCGTCCGGTTCATTCGTGTTGCCGTCCCCACCTCCTATACTAAAAGAATGGCTTGCGCGATTTGCCAAACCCGCCGTCCCCGCCGCTTCTGCCCGGGGTTGTCGGGCGAGATCTGCTCGGTCTGCTGCGGCACCGAACGGGAAGTGACGGTGAGTTGTCCGCTGGATTGCGAGTACCTGCGGGAGGCGCGCAAGCACGACAAGCCGCTGTCGCTCGAAGGGATCGAGATCCCCAACAAGGACCTCCGGATCACCGAAGCCGAACTGCTGGATCGCGAGGAGCTTCTGGCCTTTGTGGCCACCTGCGTGCTGCGGGCCGCATTCAGGATGCCGGGCGTCGTGGACCACGATATCCGCGAGGCGCTGGACGCTTTGATCCGCACCTACCGCACATTGCAGAGCGGAGTCTATTATGAGACGCGTCCCACGAACCCGCTGGCGGCGGGGGTCTGTGCCATCGTACAAAGCGAACTGGCCGAATACCGCAAGGAAGAAACGCGCTCCGGAATCACCAGGACGCGGGACAGCGACGTACTCCGGATTCTGGTGTTTCTCCAACATTTGGAGCTGGACCGGAATAATGGCCGCCAGCGCGGCCGCGCATTCCTGGATGCCCTACGCTGGTATTACCCGGCTGAAGCCGGGCCGCCCAAGCCCGCTGCCTCCTCGCTCATTCTGCCCTGACCCGTGGCGGGCCGGATATTTTCCAACAGGCAGGCCCTTTTCTTCCCGGTGCTTACCACCTGCGCGGTGAACCTGTGCGTGCCGTTGGCCAGGACTTCCACGGCGCGATCCACCGGGTAATCAAACGTCAGCAGGTAGCCCTCTCTAAGACTCAGCAGATCGCGCACCGTGAGCGTGGGGCCTTCCAGGCGCGCTTCGATCGTGATCGCGGCATCGCGCAACACCCGGAGGATGCGAGCCTGCTCGATCTGGCTGGCATGCGACTTCCGGACCGACCACTGTTGATCGAACTTCTGCCGCATCATCTTGATCACGATGGAGGGCATGGCCATGTTCATCATGCCCACCGTATCTCCAATACGGACTTCGATCCCGATCGAAACCACGGCTTCGTTCGGAGCCAGAATGTGGAGCAACTGCGGTTCCGTCTCCATGGTTTCAATCGTGAAATCCACCGCGGTGACCGCCTTCCACGCCTCGCGCAGGTCGTGAAGGATGATCCGGAACAGGCCGTCCAGCAACTTTTGTTCGATTTCCGTGATATCGCGCTGAATGGATGACGACGATTTCCCGCTGCCGCCGAGCAGCATCTCCAGAATCGGAAAGACTAGAGAAGGGTTGAGTTCCATCACCCCGCTGCCGTCATAGGGGTGCAGGCCGAGGGAAACGATGCACGTCGGCGATGGCAGCCCGTCCAGAAATTCGGCGTACGAAAGCTGTTCCACGCTCACCAGGTTGACCGTCAGATACGAGCGGAGATAGGCCGAGAGGCTGGAAACCAGGTTGCGGACAAAGGTGTCGTGGAGCGCGTGGATGGCCCGCACCTGAGACTTGGGGATTCGGTCCGGCCGGCGGAAGTCGAACTTCACGGCGGGAGCATCGCGCTTCCGCTCCTGGATGTTCTGGAAAACCGCGTCGATCTCCTGTTGCGATAGTTGTCTGCTCAAGACAGGCCGGCTCCGCTCCTGCTCCTTCCATCGACACATTCACCCAGAACCTTTAATCGATGAATAGCGTGGCGGTCAGGGATCGCGGCATTTTCTTTGGCCTTCGATCTAATGGAATCCCGCGATTCTCCGATGAATATGAGTGAGAGGAGTCGACTGGCTATCACTTGACTCACGGAATCGCGGTGGCAAACACCCGGCCGGTGCCTGGGTCAAGTGGTTAGCCAAGAGGAGCCCAATGGAGTCAGACGTCTTGGTAGTGGACGATTCGGCGGCGATCCGAAAGATCCTGCAGCGCGTGTTGCGCCAGACGGGGATGGCGATCCACACCATTCATGAGGCGGGGGACGGTGAGGAGGCTCTGACCGTGCTGGGCGCTGAAAAAGTGGACCTCGTGCTATCGGACATCAGCATGCCCAAAATGGATGGCCTGCAGTTGCTGGCAAGCCTGAAGGCTTCGGCGCAGTGGCGCCACATTCCGGTGGTTATGATTTCCACGGAGAGCGGCGACACCAAGGTCGGGGAAGCCTTGAGACTGGGAGCCGCCGGTTACCTGCCGAAGCCGTTCGCGGCCGATCAAATCAAGCAGAAGCTGGCTGGAATCCTGGGGCGGGCGCGACCGCAATGAACCGGCAGATTACCACGGCGATCGATGCGATCGCTTTTCAGACCAACATTCTTGCCCTAAGCGCCGCAATAGAAACGGCGCGCGCCGACGAGGTGCCCAATCCCGCCCATCGCACGTTCGCCTCGGCCGTGCGGACTCTCGATGACACAGTCGAGAAAACGAGGCGCCCGGTAGACGAAAACGTCCACGGCGCCACGGTGGCCGATCGGCACCTTACCAGTACTCCCCCACAAAGCATGCCTGCTCGGAACCCCGCCGGTCTGGCGGCCTTGGGCAAGGCTTTGCGAGAGGCCCTGCCTACGGAGGCCCCTGAGAAACCGGTTCTGCTCAGGAAGCGAAAGTCGTAGCCGAGAGCGCCGGGCGGCTGTCAGAAGCCAACGCAGTCCTCAACTGAGGAGACGACGCTACCTGGGCTCGCCCCGGTTGTCGAAGCGTCCGCTGGCGGGATGCTTCAAGCGTTCCAAGGTGATTGTCCGGGCCTGGCCAACTTTGTGTGGTAACGCTACCCGAAGTTCCTCCGGAATCGAGCTTCGAGCGCGGGTTTCCCACAATCGGCAGGGCGCATAGAAGCTCGCGGACCACAGGGAAATGGCGACTGGTCTTGCGCAACCGATTCGATGTAGAGGTCTTACTCGATCAGAATCTTGACCTCGTTAGTTAGCAACAGTTGACTCAGCCCAAGTAGGTCCATGGTCTTTTTGGGTCGGCAACCGTTTGGTGATTGAGTGGGGGAGTTCGAGAACAACGCGGACTTCGTCGCATTGAACGCGGGAAACTTCGCCGGCCAACCCGTTTCAGCGTCAGTCCACCACCCAAGTCAAAAATGCGCAAGGCGGCGAGGGAATCCACGTCTCGTGCCTCAGTGGCGAACGCCAGGAAAGGGACCGTGACACTCGCCAGGCATACGAGAGAGCTAACTACCTGGGCTCGCCCCGCTCATCGAAGCGGCCGCTAGACGCCAGTGCGTCGCGCAATCGGCCCCGGTTGGGACCGGCCTTTTCGGCGGCGGTGGTCATCGCCCCAACCGCTTCCTCCAGCGACGCACCGGACGGCAGGCGGAAGATCCAGGGCAGGTTCACTGCCGTTAGGGCAGTGTCCGCAGAAATCGCAATTACCGGAACGAACGCCTTCGCGGACAGTTGCTCCGCCAGGTGGCTGGCGTTGCGGCCTACCGCAATTACGCCCACTGCGTTTCCCTGGAAAAGCAGGTTCACCAGCTCCGTGGACGCCTGTCCCCACGGCTTGTCCGCATCCACGGGTTCCAGGAGATACCGGCCCCCCAGCGGCGCCAGCACCGCGCGGACCTCGGCGGCGGACGCCGCCCGGTCCGCGGCCGGCCCGAACACCACCAGGCGCAGAGGCCCGCTTCCCACATCGGCCAGCGGCGGGCCGGCGTAGCCCACGCGGCCTTCGCCCACCGTGGCGTACGGTTTCTGCATTCCGTACCGCCGATACTGGATCGCACCGTTGTGAACCGCGGCCAGGTAAACCGGAACGATGTTCTTGGAATTGGGGTCGAACGCCATTTCCCCCGTCACGCCCTTATAGCTTTCCAAGCCGGCCAGCGCATCGCGAATCCGTCCGCGATTCAGCCCGGCGCGGCAGACCGCGTCGAGCAGGATATTCATGGTATCGAAGGCCAGCGACGCGAACACCTCCGGCTGCCGGTCGAACCGCTGGGCGAAACGGCCGCGAAAAGCGGTCCAGGCCGGGTCGTCGCGGGTTGGGTCGAAGGGGAATACCGCTTCCATGCCCTCGGCGGCCGCTCCCGCCGCGTCCACCAACCCGGCGCCGATCGTCCGGAAACTCCCGAACACCCGCTGCTTCATGCCCGCCTCCCGCATCTGCTTGAGAATAGCGGCTGCCGGCGCCTGGTCGCCCCAAATCACGATGGCTTCCGCGCCCGAATCGGCGATGATTTCGAGCGAACGGCGGAAATCGGTCGCGCCCGGCAGATATTTCTGTTCGATCGTGACGGGATGGCCCAGCCGCCGCGCGGCATCTCTGAATTTGACCACGCCGAACCGGCCGTACCGGTCGTTCACCCGCAGCAGCGCGACCCGGGCCAGACCGAGGTCCGTGTAGATGCGTCTGGCTAGCGTGTACGACTGGACGCGGTCGTCCTGGATCGTGGTCAGATACCAGGGAATGATGGTCTCGGGAATGGTGGGGTCGGTGGCGGCGGAGTTGACAATCGGCACCTCCGTCTTGAGGCTCACTCGCAGGGCGATGTGGGTGGAGTCGGCGCTGATCGATCCCAGCATGGCCCAGACTTTTTCGTCGTACGCCATCTTCACAATCTCGTTGCTGGCCGCTCCCCAGAGCGCCTGATCGTTGTGCACCATGAGCCGGAACGGCTTGCCGCCATACCCTCCACGCGCATTGGCCTCTTCGATGGCCAGCAGCGCGCCGTTCAGCATCATCCGGCCGAGCGCTTCATCGGGATGGTTCTCAACCGGGCCTAGAAACCCGATCCGTACCTCCTCCACGTCCTGCGGCTTGGGGGTGACGGCGTCGCGCGCCGCCCCGTTGTACTCCACCTGCGTCTGATAGTGCTGGTAGTAGGGTGCCGTAAAATTGCCGTAAGGGCGCAGGTCCTCGGGTGTGTTAGCGTAGGGACGAAGTTCGCGGTTCTTGGGCAGGCCGGGCGGATCGCTACCGCAGGCACAGCCGTTCCCACCCTGAGCCCGCAGCGCCGCCGCAACTGCCGCCGCCAGCAGAACCCGCCGGATGGAACGTGGCATAACTACTCCTTCGTGGGCGCCCCACTATGGAAGATCGCAATCCCTTCGATCTCTACCAGCAGGTCCGGACGGCACAGGATCGCCTGGATCCCGGTCGACGCCGGCAGCGGATCGAGTTCCTGAGCCTGGTAAAACGCGGTCCGCTCCTCGTTGAAGGCGGCGTAATCGCGCTCGATATCCCGCAGGTAACAGGTGGTGCGCACCACGTCCTTCCACGTCGCGCCTTCCGACGCCAGCAGGGCCGTGATGTTGGCGAACGTGCGGCGGATTTGGGCTCGGAAATCGCCCTTGTGCAGCGTTTCCCCATTGGGCCCGATGGACGCGGTCCCCGAAATCAGCACTACCGCGACGTTTCCGAAATCCAGCCGCAAGCCCCGGGAAAACGAACTGGGCCGCGTGTAATCATAGGCTTCGTTGAGTGCCTGGGGGGCGCGCACCGGCCTCTTTTCGATGGACGAGGCGCCCATCACTCCGGCCAGCACCTCAGAAATGCTCATCACTTTTTAATCGCCTCCTTTGGCTTAATGCGGATTCCATGGCTCAACCCGTGTGCGGTCGCCACCCAGAGATCGTCCCCCTGGAAGTCAAGACCCAGAATATAGGAATGCGAGGGAGCCGTGTCGGCGGGAACGCGCGTGACGGCGCCCTGGGCGTTGCGGACGGTCATTTCCGGCGCGTGCGTGTCCAGCGCCGGCCGGTAAACCGCCCAGTTCGTCCCATCGTAGTAGGCCAAACCCTTGTCGGTGGCGAACCAGGCACGAGCGCCGTCCACGGCCTTCACCTGGTTCAGAAAATTGCTGGGAAGTCCACTGTCCTTTTCCAGGAAGTTCTTCCAGTAGCGCCCGTCGTAGCGGCTGGCGCCGAAGTAAGTGGCTACCCACAGCACGTGGTCTTTCTCGGCCCAGCTTACCGAGGTGGTGATTTCATGAATCAGGCCCTGGTCTTTGAGCAGCACGATTTCGGTCTCGCCGTCGGGGTCGTTGTAGTCCTTCCATCGGCCGGTCTTCACATCATACTCGAGCACGCCGCCGCCCCAGACCGCGTAGTAGACCTTTTCGGAGCCGGCGGTGACGGCGTAGGTCCAGATCTCGTACATCGGGGTATTGCGCTCGTTGAAGTGCCGCCACTGCCCGGTATTCACTTCGAGGCGGCCTCCGCCGGCCGCCGTCGCCACCCAAACCGCGTCACCTTGAACGGCCACGCCATAAACCACATCGTTGGGCAAGCCGCTGTTGAGCTGGGTGTAGTTGTCGAACCGGCCCGCCGAAAGCCGGCTCAGCCCGCCCATGGTGGCCGCCCAGACATCCCCGGTGCGCTGGTCCACGTCGACGAACAGGACGGCCCGGTGCACCAACCCGTCCCCGGTGCCATACGTTTTCCACCGGCCGTTCTGGTAGAGGGCCAAGCCATTCTCCGTGGCCGCCCAAATCCGCGCTCCGTCCACCTTGACCTGAAACACGTGGTTGTCCGGCAGTCCATTTTCGGTAGTGAAGTTCTCCCACCGGTACCGCGGCATCTGCGCGGTGGTCTGTCCCCAAGCCCCGGCAGCGAGGACGATCCAGACCGC
>Ga0209067_10000719_pt1 | contig 20925 bp, 23 predicted proteins | sample ColStrG_CSR_2013_FD_187199 | JGI IMG/M metagenome (GOLD analysis project Ga0209067, IMG submission 187199) | Freshwater sediment microbial communities in response to fracking from Pennsylvania, USA - Cold Stream Run_MetaG_CSR_2013 (SPAdes)... | ecosystem: Environmental > Aquatic > Freshwater >...
TCCGGTCACTGCACCGGAGCAAGGTAAGTAAAAGTATCAATGCCCGAGTGGTGGAATTGGTAGACACGCTATGTTGAGGTCGTAGTGGCGTAAGCTGTGCCGGTTCGAGTCCGGCCTCGGGTACCAAATGCTAGTCCGATACCATCCGGTATCATCCTGAAACCCGCGTAGTTGCGGGTTTTTTTATGCCTGTAAGCTCCAGTCTAGTCCAGTGCAATCCCTTCCCATCCACGAAAAACGGTGCTACATTTGGGGAATATTACGATTCGATTCTGATTGGTAGCACCAAATGGCACTTACAGACGCAGCAATCAAACAAGCCTTGCCCCGAGAAACCGACTACTGGCTAACCGATGCCCAAGGGTTGCGGTTATTGGTAAAAACCAATGGCTCAAAGTATTGGCGGCTTAAATATCGGCTAGACGGAAAACAAAAAACCTTAGCCATAGGTGTTTACCCCGTCATAACGCTCAAGGCTGCAAGAGATCGCACTATCGAGGCTAAGCGACTAGTTGCCCAAGGTGTTGACCCAAGCCAAGCCAAAAAGAATGAATCGCGGAAAAAGATTCTTGAAAATACCAGCCTGTTTTCATTGATTGCCCGCGAATGGTGGGAGCACCAAAAAGGCACTTGGACACCCGACTATGCGAACAGGTTATGGGGCAGGTTAGAGATTGATGTTTTCCCTTACATTGGCTTGATGCCAGTCACGGACATAACACCGCAAGATGTAATCGCCATAGCTCGGAGAATCGAAAGCCGCGATGCATTAGACGTTGCTTCTCGGGTGCTGCAAGATGTGCGCAGGGTTTGCCGCTATGCCGTGCAAACTGGCCGCTTGAAATACAACCCCGCCATAGAGCTATCTGACATTCTCAAGGGCCGCAAACAGCAACACAGGCCATCGCTCCCCCGTGAAGAACTACCCGCCTTCCTGCGCGAATTAGAGAGCTATGGTGAACGTGGGCGGCTACTCACTAAGCTGGCGCTTGAATTGCTGATTCTTACCTTTGTTCGCTCGGGTGAATTGCGTGGCGCTCGGTGGGAGGAATTTAACCTTGAAGAAAAACTATGGCGCGTACCTGCGCACCGCATGAAGATGAAAACCGAGCATCTTGTGCCCTTGTCAAAACAGGCCATAAGCGTACTTGAGCAAATCCACCAAATAAGCGGCCAATACGAATTATTGTTTCCGTCCGAACGTACCCGCACCGACTGCATGAGTGACGGCACCTTGCGCCTTGCAATCTATCGCTTTGGCTATGACGGCAAAACAGAAGGCAAAAGCCACTGTGTACCCCACGGCTTCCGCGCTACCGCCTGTTCAATTTTAAACGAGCAAGGGTTTAATCCTGATGCCATCGAAAGGCAACTAGCCCACATTGAACGCAATGGCGTAAGAGCTGCTTACACGCACCATGCACGCTATTTGGATGACAGAGCCAAGATGATGCAATGGTGGGCAGATTACATGGACGCACAACGCGCACAGGGCATTAATGGAAATGTGATTGCTGTGAATTTTGGTAAACAGGTCAGCCAATAACTTGTTCGGATTGGGTGCGATGGTGTTGGTTTAATAGTCTCACTTTGAAGACAAGCTATTGATATGTGGTGTTTTTAGCAGCGTTAAAAATCTGAAATAAAGAATTTAAGAATTGCTTTGCCTAGGGCGGCCACCCAAAAACCTGCAACCCTAGCAGGCTGGCAAAGCAACCAATTAGGGGGCACTAGGGGCGCTTATGACCAAGAAGCTATTTAAATTTAAAGAGTGGCTTACGATTGCAGAAGCCGCAAACCATTTGTCCTCAATTCTAGCCAATGAGACTGTTACTGCAACGGACATATTAGAGCTAGGTATTAATGGTCACCTACAATTGTCAGTTCATTTTCGTACTGAGATCTGTGCAAAATTAGGAATTATTAAGTCGCGTGATAAGGCTACTAAATTTCGCACTCTAAAATTCTTCTCAAAACTAGCTAGCGTAAATCCCGATGCATTGCAGAATGCAAAAGAAGAAGATCTTGAATGGGTTTATTCAGGAATTCAGATTGGAAATGATGAATTTATGGATTTTGAAGGAGAGTTGATAAGACTAAGCGATACATGGGATTTGCCTATGTGGGCGGGTGAAAAAACCTACGTGGAAAATTTGTATTATTCTCAAAAGGCAGATATGCATGAAGAATTAATCAATTTGCATGGGGTTTTTGTGTGTGCCAATAAAAATGATGAATCATCTTCTATCTACAAACTGTATGAATTCATAAAACCAAATGATCAATCCGAAATGGTCGGGAATCGCCCGTGGATGGATGAAAGAAATTTTTACCCATTAGATAACTTTCCGAGCGATAGTCTTTTAGTTGTTCGCACAGAAAATATTCGTAAGTTTGAACAATCTTTTAAAGATCAAGAGCCGCCTTCAAATAGCAAGGAAAGGCTACATCAAAGAATCTCAAATCAGAGTTTTATGGAAGCGTTAGGTTTACTTTCGAAGATAATTGCTGAGTATGATTCGGATAATACTTACACAGATGCAAACGGGAAATTATTAGCTTTACCGATCTCTCAGAGAGTTCAGTCTGAGGCAAATAAACTTTTTGGGGGCGGCTACAAAGAAAAACACTCAGGGTTAAGCAATCTTAACAGAGTAATCTCTGATGCAATTGCCACGGTCAACAGAGAAATTTAGCAGAATTTTGGCCAGCCAATGGCCAGCCAAGTGTGACCCCAAGCTTTAATTGTAGTCTTTTCTTGTCTCACACAGCACAGGAAAAGACGAACATGACTAACACCGCGTTAAACAACTTATCTCAATCCGCATACATTCGGCTCCCCGAAATCCTTAACCTACTGCCTATTGGCCGCTCGACTTGGTGGCTATGGGTTGCCACAGGTAAAGCTCCCAAGGGGGTGAAACTCGGGAAAAAAACTACCGCGTGGAAACTTTCTGACATTCAAAAGCTTTTGGATGATTTGAGCAAAGAAGGGGGCGCGCAATAATGAAAAAAAGAGGAAGCACCCCAACAGGCACCCCCCCTAACGACAACGCCATACTACAAGAATTAATCAACGCAAGCCACGGAACAAGCTATTCAAAATGGCTGCGCGTAGTATGGAATAATCAAGGCATTCTGACCAATCAACTATCAGAGCATGGTTTGCAATCAAATAATCATCACAACGCTTCGCAAATATTAAACGAACGGATTGAACCTCTTGGCTACAAAATTGTTAAGCATATTAAAACCAAGCCTAATGATTCTTGGGGTTGGTTTATTCGGCCAATTGATAAAAAGCCCACTGCGCAACTCGCACTAAATTTAGATGGCGAGGTAGTGCAATGAACCGCTACCAAGTTGAAATAATTGTAGAGTCTCGCAGCTTTATCACTGTCACCGCGATTGATGAACACGAAGCACTTAAGCTAGCTGAATTGCAACGCGGTGAACACGGGCAACCAAGTGCTCCTGAATTTACCTACAAACCGCCAAAGTTATTAGGGGGCATGGATGGCCAATAACCACGGCAAAATGAAAGGGCGTAACGATGAGGGGCGTTATTGCGCCCTTCCTCATAACGTAATAGATTCAGCAAGTTTTTGTAAGTTAAGCGGCAATGCTGCAAAAGTGCTTTTATTTATTTATCGACAATACAGAGGCAACAACAATGGCGATCTATCTGCGCCATTTAGCAAAGCTGACAGCATAAATATTGGCAGTCAAACCACATGGTACAAAGCCATCAAAGAATTAATTAAGGCCGATTTGATTATGGTCACACGCGACTCAATGAAAAAACACCAAGGCAATCCGCATGGACTTTGCACATTATTTGCTGTCACATGGAGAAAAATTGATGAGTGCAAAGGCAAATTAAATTGCGCACCTACACTCACACCACCACGGAAATTTTCACTTGATGCAAAACCATAAATTCGATTTTTTCAGCTTCACAAACTGTAGCGAGTCACTACAGAAACTGCACCGAGTCACTACATAAACTGCAGCAAGTGACGTTTTAATGCTACGCAATCTGTAGCGCTATGAGTGGTTTTCGTTATTTATTCGCTACAAAAACTGTACACCTTAATAAATACCATAGGTACAACTAAGAGGTACGAAAATGCTTCAGCTAATATCTTGTTACGAAATTCATTGAGTTGCGATACTGTAAATATTGTTAGGAGACAATTGTGAAAAGATGGCTACAAAAAGGCGCGAACCAAAAAACCATTTCAATGCTCAAGCAATTAATATTGTTAAGCGGTAATAAAACACCTAGCTACAAAAAAACTGTGGAGCAATTAAATACACTTGGCTACTGCACAAGCCGTGGCAACCCTTGGACAACTCAGCGCCTCTTGCGAATGTTACAACGTAACAACATAAGCGGCTTACATGGTTTAAAACAATCAACTCAGCGCTAAAGGGGTGTTTATGGACATATTAGATCTGAGTCGAAGCCGTTTCTTAACAGGTTGCAATTACCTAGTCATTAATCTTGCGGCTCACATAGTGACTTAGATTTTTTTAAGGTACTATTCCTGCTAATTGAAATACAACCAATTGGCTCAAATAGGAATTGAACATGAAAATAAACGGCTATTTCTTTCTGGCTTTACCACTGCTCTTTGCATTTAACTGTTATGCAGCCTTGCCAGACGCAAAAGTAGTTGCTCCAATGGAGTTTGCAAAAGAATACATACGTGAAATTGGGGAGCTTAATAGACTAACGGATAAGGCTCGAGAAAATACAACTGCTAAACCACCAGAAGTATTTACTAATTTTATTTATCACTCAGAAAGAATTCAGCGTGCACTTGGCGCAGACATTAATTTACTTGTGCGTATGAAGCTCAGTGGTGAACTGAGTGACTTACCCTCGATGTTGTCTCAACTCTACGTGCGTAAGGGTGAAACCTTGTCCTCGATATCGGCCATCTCAGAGGATATGATTTCTATGAATCCTCAAGATCCCGCGTCACTAAAGCAAGGTACGGAAAATTTGAAATTAATGCCAAAGCTTCGGGCACAAAATGATCAAGTAGATGAAGATATTGCAAAAATCGTTAACCCTATGGTGTTTCTTTCACTTGTTGATCCGAAAGGCGATGAAAAGGGGGGAACAAGTAAATTAGTCATCACGCTCAAACAACGAAAAGAATTAGTTGAATTGCTGAAAATGGAATTTGGAAAGAAGTTAGATGATAAGGGGGAAGCACATTGGTATCTTTTTGCCGGTCAAGTTTTTTATGACGCGCTGAATACCCACCTAGGATTCGATGAAATTTCTGTAACCCCTAAAAAGTAATCATACGCACTCAAAAACACCCTTAAACTGCCGTAAATACGGGTAAAACACGGGCAAAAAGGGTGCGTGTTTCATCGATAATAAAATCTTGCTAAGTTCTCGCCAAGAAAAATTTTCATTTGATTAAAAAATCAGCAAAAACTCCTTTGGGTGTGATTTTTTTTAGTAACTAAATCAAATACTTGCCCTTTAAGAACTATTCTAGGAAAACCCCAAATTTGCCTGTGATAAAATGCGCGCAATGCCACTTAAAAACGGGTTTTAGGTGGGTAGCGTTAAAGTTTGGTGCTACTTTTGGTGCTCCATGATTAAAAGCGAATTTAAAATAGCTTTTTAAATCATGGCATTAGAGGTTAGATACGTGTTCGGCCTCGAAATGCTAGTCCGATACCATCCGGTATCATCCTGAAACCCGCGTAGTTGCGGGTTTTTTTATGCCTGTAAGCTCCAGTCTAGTCCAGTGCAATCCCTTGTCATCCTGTTTGTGGATGCCAGTAAATTACAAGCAAGGTTCTAGAGGCTAGGTGTACACAACAGTCGATGTTTTAAGTGTTATTCGTCACTCAGTTTAATGTGTTTGTTGTTGTATCAATTTTAACGGCGCAGCTGATGTTTATCAGGCTGCTTTAATTGTGTTGGATATTATACGTTTTTGTGTAATAGAGTTTGTATGGGATTCGATGTTGCGTATTAGTCCATTTAGCTCCTGAATACCTTGTGGCCAATCACCTAAATTTGATTGGCTGTTGATATGTCCAACATTTTTAATGCGCAGATAATCTGCTCCCCAAAGTAATGCCCAATAGGCTGCTTTGTGTTCACTCATCCAGGGGTCATTGCTACTGGCAATAATTTTTGTGGGAACCGATAAAAAATTTTGCGGTAATTGTTCGGTGATACCAAATTTATTGGGATCTGCTGGGGCTGCTAAAAAAAGTGCAGCAATTTTCTCTGGATATTCGGCTGCTATTGATGCGCTGGCCAAGGTGCCGAAACTGTGAGCAATTAAGACAGCGGGCGATTGGATTTGATCTAACTGCGCTAAAATGCCGTTGCGCCATGTTTCCAAATTAGCATTGCTCCAATTATCAACACGAATGCGTTGACTGTGCGGTAATTGTTTCTGCCAACGCGTTTGCCAATGATGCTCGTCACTGTTATGCAAACCGGGAACAATTAATACTGGGTGCAATTTTAGCAATTCAGACAGCTGATTGGATGAGTCGGTTGGTGATGTCATGATGTTGAGCCTTTAAAAATCATTGAAGCCAGCTTACTGAACTTGTTTTTACTCGGAAAAGATTTGTTTTTTATGAGCTTATTCCAAAGCGAATTTTTTACCTCACTCGGTAAGAGTTAACACTTAGGTTATAAGGTAATGCAAAAATAAACTGAATCATCTCTTTAATTATCCCTCGATTTGTTTCGGGCTTCTGGAATTTTTTATGCAAGTTGTTCGTCCCAAAACGTCCTTCCAAATTTTACGTGAGCAGCGCTTGGCACAATCTACTAAAGCATTCGCGGCACGCGGTAAGTCAGTTATTCGCTGCGAATATTGTCAGCTTGCGGCCTATGCGTGTATTTGCCATTGGTGTCCGCAGTTGAGCTCCAAGGCCGAATTTATTTTATTGCTACACCCTATCGAAGTTTACAAGCCAACTAATACGGGACGTTTAATTGCTGATATGTTTTCCGCGCAAACTCATGCGTTTTGTTGGAGTCGCACCGATCCTGAAGCGGCCCTCTTGACATTATTACAGGACATAAATCGTGAATGCTTTATTGTTTTTCCTGCAGACACTCCAGAGGCAAAAGCTAAACAGCGCCCAGTGGTGAGTGAGATTGCTAATGATAAAAAAATAAAAACATTTATTTTGTTGGATGGCACATGGAAGCAAAGCGGCCGTATGTTTCATCTGAGCCGTTGGTTAGAACAAGTACCTTGCGTGTCTTTGCCGGAAGGCGTGTTGCGTGGTTATGCGGTGCGTAAATCTCATCAAGAAGATTATTTATCCACGGCGGAAGCAGCGGCTTTGTGTTTGCAAATGGTTGGCGAGCTAAGTGGCAGCGAAGCCTTATTGGATTATTTCCAGCTATTTAATGAACACTATTTGGCAACTCGCGGTTGTTATCCTCCTGTACATGGCGCGGTGCATGAACGTCTAGCCAAACTCTGTGGTTTGAGTGTTGAGTGCGACACATGATTTTCAATCTTGGGTGTATCTCGTGTGTTCGACCGCTAATATCCTTATCAGGGTGTAGTTAATTTCCTACAAAAAGTAGCGCTTTTTACGACTAGGTTAATTTTTCCATTTCCTTGAGAATGCTTCTAACAAGGAGGTATTCAGGGAGGTGAGGTTGACCAAGAAGGGTCAATGGATGCGACTTATATTCAAGCGGTTAGGATACGGCTTTTCGAGTAACACAAGGATGATTCCACAGTTGGTTTAAGCGTTACAAGGAATTTGGGGATTTTGGCGATCTTGGAATGGTCGCACAAAGGACGTAGGGGTAAGTTGAAGGAAGGCAACTACTATCGTTCGCTTGCGAACATTTTGGATATTATAAATCAAGGAATGAGTAGGTTTTTTTAGTTGTGTATTTGTTAAGGTATTTGGTGGATTGCTAGTTGAAAGGGTTTTCTAAAATTTACTGCGGTTGAATGCCCGAAAGCGGGCAGGCTTTTAATTCTGCAACACTCTATTTTACAAAGGCTCTTGGGTTAATGCTCGGGAGCTTTTTGCATTTCTCCATAATTGCTTGGCGCTTATTTAAGTTCAGATGTATTCTTCGAGCTTGCACCTTTGCCATCGTTAGATAGTTCATTTCCTTCGGCTTTGCGTTCCAGAAAACCGTGGACTTTTCCTACCCAAAAATTTTGTTTGTCATCTAGCAAAACCATAGGTTCGTTGATAAAAATGAACTGTTGATAGTCCTTCACATTGTTACGCATGGCTTCGCCTCGATGAGTGCGGCGTTGTTCGTCCATCTGAGATTGCTCGGTGTTAAAAAAGACATCCATGATGGGCATTTCAGGCACTGAAAAAAGTGTGTCCAGTTGTTCTTTTGTGAGCGGTTCTTGATCTTGCATATTGATCAGTATAAGCGCTTGCATGGGGCCATCTATAGTGCCGTTCGTGGTTGTGGATTTGTTAATTTTTTTATAGAGCGATGCGAGTACATCAGGCGCACAGCTGTTATCCACCATGACCACCAGATTGTATTGTCCTTCTTGATTTAATTGAGTGATTGCTGCGTTAACCCGTTGGCTGATAACTTGATCGCGCGGCAGCATAGGTTTAACAGAAGAGGCGGATGAGGTTGTTGTAGTTGCAGCTGAGGATGCGTTGGCACTTGCAGTACTTGCCGTGGATGAACTAGGACTGGATGCCGATGTATTATCGGTGGCAGCTGCAGAAGAGGATGCTTCCCGTTCAGGGGCAACTGGCTGATATTTGGCAGGCAAGGGTAGCGCCATGGTTGCCCAACCGGTAACAGGTAGGTTGCGTCGCAAAATTTCTAAACTGGTAGGCCAGAGCTGCGGTGTTTCTGGTGCGTGCATAATCACCAGCACCCCTTTGGCTTTACGCGCCTCACTGGGTTTGTAGAGCGACAAAAATTTTTCATCAGCGGTGGTTAACCACACAAGCTCGTCGGCTTTGGCAAGATCTGCAAAGGCTTTGGCAATTAAAGCGTTATCTCTCTCAACGGTAGACGTATAAAGTGGTTTTTCCGGTGGCGCCGATGAGGATTCTACAGATGAAGCCGATGCTGTGTTAGCTGGCTCGCTTTGAGCTAAAACTGCCATAGATAACAGGTTTGCAGCTGCAATGAGCAGTCCGATGAGCCAGGATTGTGAAAATCTACGGAGGCTACACATATTTCTTTGATTGCCTTATGCAAATGCATCTCTTTAGAATGCTGTCATAGTCTTGTGATGCTACCTTATAAAGGCTCTCTCTGGTAATCGGAAAACTTATGGAAAACTTTAAACGAGATTTCAAAATAGCGCCTTCTATCTTATCGGCAGACTTTGCGCGTTTAGGTGCAGAAGTGGATGCTGTGCTGGCGGCGGGGGGGGACTTTATCCATTTTGATGTCATGGATAATCACTATGTCCCCAATCTTACGCTCGGCCCTATGGTGTGCAAAGCGCTACGTAAATACGGTATTAGTGCCCCTATTGATGTGCATTTGATGGTTGAACCCGTGGATGACTTAATCGTGCAATTTGCGGATGCGGGCGCCACTTATATTACTTTTCATCCAGAGGCATCGCGCCATGTGGATCGCTCGCTGCAGCTTATCAAAGACAAAGGCTGTAAAGCGGGTTTGGTATTCAATCCGGCAACCAGTCTTGAATACCTCACCCATGTCATGGATAAGTTGGACATGGTGTTATTGATGTCGGTCAACCCCGGATTTGGGGGGCAAACGTTTATCTCCCATACACTCGAAAAGTTGCGTACAGCGCGCGCGTTGATTGACGCAAGTAGTCATAGTATTCGTTTAGAGGTAGATGGCGGTGTAGGCGTTAGCAATATTCGCGCAATTGCCGAAGCGGGGGCGGATACGTTTGTATCGGGTTCGGCTATATTTGGTGCACCTGATTATACGGCGGTCATAAACGCTATGCACAAAGAGCTAGCGCAGGCGCGACTTTAATCACAGGTTTAATATCAAATTGAGGGTAGGCATTTAAGGATTATTTCAGTACACTTGCCCTCAGTTTAATCAGGAACTATCCATTAGGATCAACTCGTGACCCACGCAACTTTCACCATTACAGAGTTCGCTGCCCACCTCGTCGCCCGATGGCGTTGCTAGTCTATATCGCCTGTGTCATGCGCCGCGCATGGGTATTCAGGCTTCTTCTCTGTTTGCGATAAGTCCACCGGCTAGATGCCTGTTTGTTAGCTGGCTAGTGTGATGGAACCTGATTGCAAATCTGATTATAAATACAGAAAGGCTTACACCGTTTTTAACAATCGGCCTGTAAGCAAATAGGTAAAAATATGACTCCCGAACATTTTGCCGAGTTGGCCCAGCAAGGCTATAACCGTATTCCTGTTGTGCGCGAAGTGCTGGCCGATTTAGATACGCCTTTATCCTCCTACTTAAAATTGGCCAGCGGCCCATATTCCTATTTATTTGAATCCGTACAGGGTGGCGAAAAATGGGGTCGTTACTCCATGATTGGTTTGCCTGCACGTACCATCCTTAAAGCTTATGGCGATGAAATTCAGGTGGAGCGTGATGGCGAAATTGTGGAAACCCGCACTCAAGCTGATGCCTTAAGTTTTGTGGAAGAATTCAAGCTGCGCTATCGCGCTCCAGAGCTACCTGGTTTGCCGCGTTTTACCGGTGGTTTAGTGGGGTATTTTGCTTACGATTGTGCACGCTATGTGGAGCCGCACCTTAAAGCGACCATGCCAAAAGATGTGATTGGTACGCCAGATATTTTGCTCAGTGTTTCAGACGAAGTATTGGTGTTCGACAATCTCGCCGGCAAATTAATTTTTGTAATTCACGCCAATCCAGATGTAGAAAATGCATTTGCAAAAGCCACGGCGCGGCTGGATGAATTAGAGCAAAAATTAACCCAATCTACACCGGCCATCGCACCAATAAGTTTGCACGCCGATGGTGCTAAAGAGCATCAATTCACCTCGCACATGGGTGAAGAAGGTTACAAAAATGCAGTAGAACGGATCAAAGAGTACACGCTTTCTGGCGATATTATGCAGGTTGTACCTTCACAGCGTTTATCCATGGAGTTCAATGCAGAGCCGTTGAATTTATATCGTGCATTGCGCAATTTAAATCCATCGCCTTACATGTATTTTATGAATTTGGGCGATCATTATGTGGTGGGCTCCAGCCCAGAAATTTTAGCGCGATTGGAAAATGGTGAAGTGACTGTGCGGCCTATTGCAGGCACGCGTCGTCGTGGACGTACGCCCGAAGAAGACAAAGCAATGGAAGTGGAGTTGGTTAATGACCCGAAAGAAATTGCTGAACATTTAATGTTGATTGATTTGGGTCGCAACGATGTGGGTCGTGTCAGTGAAATTGGTAGTGTTGTAGTAACCGATAAAATGGTTGTAGAGCGCTACTCGCATGTTATGCATATTACATCCAATGTCACAGGCAAATTAAAAGCAGGGTTGGAAGCAATGGATGTACTGCGTGCGGCTTTGCCCGCTGGCACCTTGAGTGGTGCTCCAAAAATTCGTGCGATGGAGATTATCGACGAAATTGAAACAGAGAAGCGCGGTATTTACGGCGGTGCCGTGGGTTATATTTCTTGGAATGGCAATATGGATACTGCTATTGCTATCCGCACAGCAGTCATTAAAAACGGCAAGATATATATGCAAGCGGGCGGCGGAATTGTGACTGACTCTATTCCCGCACTGGAATGGAAAGAAACAATGAACAAAGCGCGTGCGGTTTTCCGTGCTGTTGATATGGTCACTCGCGGAGAATAATCATGATTTTAATGATCGACAATTACGATTCATTCACCTACAACCTTGTGCAATATTTGGGGGAGTTGGGTGCCGATGTAAACGTTGTGCGCAATGATGAAATTAATGTGGCCGACATTGCTGCGCTCGCGCCAGAAAAAATAGTGATTTCTCCCGGCCCTTGCACACCGAACGAAGCTGGTGTTTCAATAGAAACGATTAACACGTTTGCCGGCAAAATTCCGCTACTGGGCGTGTGTTTAGGGCATCAAAGTATTGGTCAAGCATTTGGTGGTAAAGTAATTCGCGCCCCCTATGTTATGCACGGTAAAACTTCGTTGGTTTACCACAAAAATACAGGTGTATTTACGGGTTTAAAAAATCCCTTTCAAGCAACACGTTATCACTCGTTGGTGATTGAAAAAGAATCCATTCCCGATTGTTTGGAAATTACTGCTTGGACGCAAAATGAGGATGGTTCAATGGGGGAAATTATGGGCGTTAAGCACAAAACGCTCGCTGTTGAGGGTGTGCAATTTCATCCTGAATCTATTTTGACAGAGCATGGTCACGATATGCTGCGTAATTTTTTGGAAGGCCGATAACTCTTTTTCAGAAAAATTTCAGTAAACTTTGGCTGGCAGTGACCACAAACAAGGATATGATCAATGTCGCAAGTGAAAATTTACGGCTTGAAAGCGAAGCTGGACCCCATTAAAAAGCAGCTGTCAGATACTATTCATAGTTGTGTGATGGAGGCTTTGCAATTCCCTGCTGATAAACGTGCGCATAGGTTTATCGGTTTGGAACGCGATGATTTTTTTATGCCTGCCGGCAGAAGTGATGCCTATATCATCATCGAAATTACTATGATTGAAGGTCGTAGTGTTGAGGCTAGAAAAAAGCTCATTCGATTGTTGTTTGATCGAATACAAGTAGAGGTAGGTGTTGCGCCTATGGACGTGGAGGTGTGTATTTATGAAAGCCCTGCGTGTAACTGGGGTTTTCGCGGAATGCATGGCGATGAAATTAAATTGAATTACGCTATCAACGTGTAAATCTGATTGAATTATTTTGTACGTTATACATTAAAAATGATGCGCTAAATCCTAATAAATATATAGCGACCTCACAGAAAAGGTAATCGGCAATGGACATTAAACAAGCATTGAATACGCTCGTAAATCGCGTTGATCTCAGTACAGAAGAAATGATTGCCGTTATGCGCAATGTGATGACGGGGGGGGCAACGCCTGCGCAAATTGGTGGGTTTTTAGTGGCGCTGCGCATGAAAGGCGAAACCTTGGATGAAATTACTGGCGCTGCATTAGTGATGCGCGAGTTGGCAACCCAAGTGAATATAGATGTTAATTATTTGGTCGATACTTGCGGCACCGGCGGCGATGGCGCAAATTTATTTAATGTCTCCACTGCCAGCGCTTTTGTTGTTGCTGCTGCTGGTGGTCGTGTTGCCAAGCATGGCAATCGTTCCGTGTCCAGCTCAACCGGCAGTGCGGATGTATTGGAAGCGGCGGGTATTAATTTAGATATAACTCCCGAACAAGTGGCGCGCTGTGTAAAAGAAATTGGTGTTGGTTTTATGTTTGCGCCATCGCATCATGGTGCTATGAAACATACTATAGGCCCGCGCAAAGAGTTGGGTTTGCGCACTATTTTCAATATGCTTGGCCCTATGACAAATCCTGCTAATGTAAAGCGCCAAGTGATTGGTGTGTTTAATGGTGCGTTATGCAAACCTATGGCTGAAGTATTGGGTCGCTTAGGCAGTGAGCATGTAATGGTCGTGCATGCTAAAGATGGTTTGGATGAAATTAGTTTGGCAACGGAAACACACGTGGCTGAATTAAAAAATGGTGAAATTCATGAGTACACCATTAAGCCGGAAGACTTCGGTGTGCAAAGTAAAAGTTTAATTGGTTTGAGTGTTAGTAGCGCGGAAGATTCCTTGTTGTTAATTAAAGATGCTTTGGGAAATCGTCGCGGCCAATACGCTGAAAAAGCGGCAGATATTATTACCTTAAATGCCGGCGCCGCAATTTATGTGAGCGGTGTTGCCAGTAACTTGGCTGATGGCATTGAAATGGCGCGCGATGCAATTGGCAGCAGTTTGGCCGGTGAGAAAATCCGTGAGCTTGCGGCATTTACCCAGTATTTGTAAAAATTGTTCATCGTTAGTAAAAAAGCAGAGTGTTTATGTCTACTCCAACGGTATTAAAAAAAATCATTGCGCGTAAATGGGAAGAAATTGCCGAGCGTAAACAAAGAGTTTCAGTGGCAGATTTAAAAATTCGCGCAGCTGAGCAATTGCCAGCGCGGGGTTTTGTAAAGGCTATTGAATTGAAAATTGCTCAAGGCCATTCTGCTGTTATTGCCGAAGTTAAAAAAGCGTCACCTAGCAAAGGAGTTATTCGCGAAAATTTTGTGCCAGATGAAATTGCTCGTTCATATGAAAAGGGTGGTGCAGCTTGTTTGTCAGTATTGACTGACGTGGATTTTTTTCAAGGTGCCGATGCTTATTTACAGCAAGCGCGCGCTGCGGTGAAGTTACCTGTTATTCGCAAAGATTTTTTGGTTGATGAATATCATATTTATGAAGCTCGTGCCTTGGGTGCAGATTGTGTTTTGTTGATTGTGTCTGCACTTGAACCATCTAAATTAAAAGAGCTTAATGCACTAGCTCATGAAATTGGTTTGGATGTGCTGGTGGAAGTACATGACGAACAAGAATTAGATATCGCTTTGGAATTACCCAATAAATTAATTGGTATTAACAATCGCAACTTACATACCTTTGATGTGACTTTGGAAACCACTTACAAATTGCTGAATAATATCGGTAGTGATCGCATAGTGGTGACTGAAAGTGGCATTCTTGCTCCTGCTGATGTGGATGCTATGCGCACTAAAAATGTACATGCCTTTTTAGTGGGTGAAGCGTTTATGCGTGCGGAAGATCCCGGCCTTGCATTAAAAACTTTTTTTGCTGAATAGCTAATTGGAGAAATCATTTGCCCAATAAAAAGCCCACACATGTGCGGGCTTTTTATTGGGATTGCGAACAGGGTTTAACGAGTTCCGTAAACCACCATAGTTTTGCCTTTGACTAATACTAGGCCTTGATCCTCTAATGTTTTGAGTACACGACCTACCATTTCGCGCGAGCAGCCCACAATGCGGCCAATTTCTTGGCGAGTGATTTTAATTTGCATGCCGTCTGGATGAGTCATTGCATCGGGTTCTTTGCAAAGCTCAAGGAGTGTGCGAGCAACGCGACCAGTCACATCAAGGAAGGCGAGATCGCCTACTTTGCGAGTGGTAGCGCGTAGGCGGCGAGCCATTTGGCTACCCAGTGCGAACAGAAACTCGGGGTGTGCTTCGGAAATTTCCTGAAACTTGGCGTAGCTAATTTCAGCTACTTCGCACTCGGATTTAGCTCGTACCCAAGCACTGCGCGAATCTTTATCATCGAATAAACCCATCTCACCGAAAAAGTCACCATCATTTAGATAGGCAACAATCATTTCGTGACCATCATCATCTTCAATAAGAACAGTCACCGAGCCTTTAACAATGTAATACAGCGAGTCACTTTTATCGCCAGCGTAAATAATCGTGCTTTTGGCGGGATAGCGGCGGCGGTGACAATGGACGAGAAATTCATCCACATTCTTGATGTGCGGTGTAAGAGATACAGCGACCAAGGTGTTACTCCTGTTGATAAGCGTCGTGCGAATATTTTCTCATTATGGCTGGTTGACAGAAAATCTACCAGTTAAAGGCTAAATCTTTGTGACGTCGTTATAAGCCTAGGCCATAATCTTGTCTATAAGAAAATCGTATTTTTACCATTGTTGTGGATTTATGTGACATTTTCATATTTTTTACTTTCCTGTGGTAACCTTGTGGCCTGAATTAATGCTGAGTGAGGTTTACATGCAAGCAGTAGTGAAATGGGTTGATGGTGCTCAATTTTTGGCGGAGTCTGGCAGCGGTCATGCTGTTTTAATGGATGGGCCTCCAGATCATGGTGGCCGTAATACCGGTGTAAGACCGATGGAAATGTTGTTGATGGGACTGGGCGGATGTTCCGCATTTGATGTGATGAGTATTTTGACAAAAACTCGTCAAGCTGTAACCGATTGTCGTTGCGAACTCGATGCAGAGCGTGCGGAAGGTGTGCCTTCGCCGTTTACCAAAATCCATATGAAATTTATTGTCACGGGTAAAGATTTAAAAGAGCCTCAAGTTAAGCGTGCCGTTGAGTTGTCAGCCACTAAATATTGTTCTGCTTCTATTATGTTGGAAGCGGGAGGTGTAGAAATTACTCACTCTTACGAGTTGCGCGAAGCCTAATTAAATTTGTACTGCATAAAACGCATAACAGGGATGTTCTTAGTTACCATTCTATTTTTCACGTCAAAGACCGGCGATAGTCGTGTGCCCATCGGTAGTTAATAATCTTTGTCTCTGTTGAAGTGCAATTACGATGAATATTGGAATTTATATTTACAACCAAGCCGAAGTGTTGGATTTCTCTGGACCTTTTGAGGTTTTTACTACTGCAGTGCGGGTGAGCGGTGCTTCGCTATTTAATGTTTTTTTAATTGGTGAAACGGGCGAGTTGATCAGCGCAAGGGCTGGCTATAAAGTCATGCCTGATTATGGTTTTCACAATCATCCGAAAATTGATGTACTGATCGTTGTGGGTGGTGTTCATACGGGTGAGATGCAAAAGTCGCGCGTTATTAATTGGATTGCTGCGCAGGCAGAAACGGCAATCTTAGTCGCTTCTGTGTGCACGGGAGCTTTCTTATTGGCGCAAGCAAATGTCATAACTCATCATAAAGTGACAACGCATTGGGAAGATATTACGGCGTTAAAAAATCAATTTTGCCATTTACAGGTTGTTGAACATGTTTCATGGGTTGAGGATGGCAATATAATTACCTCTGGCGGTATTTCAGCAGGAATTGATATGAGCCTCCATCTTGTCAGCCGTTTGCAGGGTTTAGCTTTGGCGAATAAAACGGCGAAACAAATGGCATTTTCATGGCATGATGTTGAATAACATAATATTTTAGTGGCGAAATATCGCCATTATCGCTGTTAAGTTTGGGCGCTGGCGTTATAGATTTTTGCAACTTTCTAAAACTCGGCGAAAATATTGTTTGTTGATAGCGCGATGAGTTTCTTACTGTTCACCGTAGTGAATGTATAAGATTGGAATTTTCATATTCGTGTTGGCGGATTTATTGATGTACTCAACTCCTCAAGGTTATGTTCCTCTTAATGACGGCGATATTATTAAAGTCGATGATATTATGCTGGGTAAAATAAAGTCAGTATGTGGACAAGATAGTTATGGGTGGAGCAAAGTGTCGCCGTATTTAATTGGCGAAGAGTTTTACGCAAGTGGAATGGATGCAGGCAAAATTCAAATAATGCGTCGGAAAGCGCAACCATAAAATACCCCCGTAAATTTTATTCCCACCATTTAATCGTACAGCATGTAGTTGCTTTCTGCTTTGCTCTCATTTTATTTATTAACATTTCTGTTGGTAATGGTTTAAAAGCCACAGGTAAAGAGTAATCCTCCTCCCATGGCTCGCTCAAGCATTGGTTTGTGTTGATTTGGTATCAATGTTTTGTTTTGTAATATTTATCGTAATAATTTTATAAGTGGTGAAAAATAGCATTGGCTTATCGGCCGACAATAATGAGGGTTTGTTTGCTGGGCATAATCCATCACTTAAAAATAGGAGACAATAATGAAAAAATCCCTTCTTTTATCGGTAGTCAGTTTACTGGTGGTAAGCACTGTTCAAGCAGATAGCTACAGCCTTGACTCACCTAATGCGCGAGTACGGGTTGACGTCAGCAACAATGCGGGCGGCTTGAGTTATCACGTTACGCTGGATGGCAATACGATTATTAGCGAATCCACCTTGGGGTTAATCATTAATGAGATCCCTCTTGGTAAGAGCGAAATGCTGTTTCAGGGTAAGGAAGAATCAACGGTAAATACCACGTTTAATTTACTTGTGGGCCGTACTAAAACAGTGGCGGATCACTACAATGCACTTACTCTAAAATTTACCAGCAACGACGAGCGCAAACTTAACCTGAATGTACTGGTTCGCGCGTATGATGAAGGTGTGGCCATTCGCTACCAGCTGCCCAGCCAGCCGAATCTTAGCCAATTCACAATTCAAAACGAATTGACGCGCTTCGGCTTCGCAGGGGATTACGCCTGCTTTGGCCTCAACCTTGGCAAATTCGCCAATAGCCATGAAGGTGAGTTCGATCCCATTAACGCGTCGCGCATTCGCGAACACAACCTCTACGACAATCCACTTGTTTGCAAAACCGGTGTTGGCCAAACCACTATTGGCTTGGCGGAATCGGATGTACGTGATTATCCGGGCGCTTGGTTTACCGGCCGGGGTGATGGTGCCTTGGGTGTAGATGTACGCCTAACTCCGCGTTTTGATAGTCGTCACGATGGTCTTGAACCGGCAGCAGTGAGAGCAACCATGACAACCGCAGGTGTTAAATCGCCGTGGCGTGTAATAATGATTGGCGATACCCCCGGTAGACTCACAGAGTCATCGCTCATTGCCACCTTGGGCGAACCCACCCAAATCAAAGATACTAGCTGGATAAAACCCGGTAAAACCGCGTGGGATTGGTGGAATGACAACCAGGTCGCCTTTGCCAACCCCGCGCTTAAGCCTGGCATGAACACCGAAACTTACAAAGCTTATATCGACTTTGCTGGCACTCTGGGCTTGGAGTACATACTGATCGATGCCGGCTGGCATGAAGGCGCTGCTTGGACGAGCACACCCGGTGCCAACGTTATCAAACCGATTGCAGCTATGGATATGCCCGCCATTCTCCGCTATGCCAAAAACAAACATGTGGGGGTGTGGGTATGGCTGCAATGGAGGCAGTTAGATTGGCAAATGGAAGAAGCCTTGAGCACTTATGAACAATGGGGAATCAAAGGTATCAAGGTCGATTTTATGGACCGCTCCGATCAAGAAATGGTGGATTATTACCACAAATTACTCGGCGCAGCAGCTAAACACCATATTATGGTGGACTTGCACGGCGCCTATCCGCCCAATGGCTTGGTCAGAACCTACCCGAATTTTATGACCCAAGAAGGCGTCATGGGTGCTGAATACAACAAATGGAGCGGCCGTATTACGGCCACACACAACGTTACATTACCGTTCACTCGCATGATACTTGGCCCCATCGACTACACCCCCGGCGGCTTCCGCCATGCTACTCCAGCAGACTTTCCAAACTTGCGCCGCAATACCTTGCCCTACGTGCAAACCACTCGAGGACAAGCGCTGGCGATGTATGTGGTGTTCGATAGCCCTTTACAAATGTTGGCCGATTCGCCCATCACCTATGCCAAAACCCAAGGCCCTTGGCCCAAACCCAAAAGCGAATGGGAAGATGGCTTGGATTTTATTCAAGCAGTACCTACAACGTGGGATGAGACTCATATTCTGCAAGGTGACATAGGTGAATACATCGTTAGCGCACGCCGTAAAGGGAGTGATTGGTACGTGGGTGCTATGACCAATGAATCAGGTCGTACACTCTCCATTCCGCTCAGCTTTTTAAATAAAGGCAAATACAGAGTAAATATTTGGCAGGATGGAAAAACAATTTCAACACTGAATAAAACGGAGTCGGTGCAAACCAATGCCGATAGTTTAACGCTTACGTTAGCGCCCTCGGGTGGAGCTGCAGTGGTACTAAAAAAGCAATAACTTGAAGAGATTAAAAAGCGGCGTGGAGCAATCTCGCCGCTTTTTTTGAGATGCTATTTTTTTTAAGACGCCCATTAAGCTTTGCTGAGGATTTACCGTCAGTGACATACCCCACGTTAGAAGTAAGCACACTTCGTTCTACGTCGAATGATAAAGATTAAGAACTCTTCATTCAAATGCCGTCATCGTACAAAGAAAACACTAAGCCTTAGCCCACTTGAGTATTTATTAGATTCTATTAAACTCACTATGGTTTTTGTGTTTATTTGGTAGCTATGCTGTTGTCTATAGTTAGTAGTAGGGTAGATAGTGGTAGGGTAGATGCTCGTTAACATTAATGCATGTTCTCTCTATAAAAGGTGAATTTATGAAAAAGGGTATATACACCGTTACATTTCTCGCACTTTTATCATCGTTTTCTGTTGCTGCATTGGCCGATGACAATAGCTTAAGTGCCTATAAAGCTGCGGTAAAAGCAGATAAAGAAAAGTTGGCGTCCGATAAAGCGGCTGGTGCTTCTAAAGAGGTTCTTGCAGCTGATAAGAAAAAATTAAAAGAGGATGTAAAAAAGGAAAAAACTGCGAAGCCTGAGAAAGCTAAAAAAACGACTTAAATCGATGGTCGTTAAGGAAGCCTAAAAGCAGTGTTAAATGGCTTTTAGGCTTTTTGCAGTGCGTTTTAATATTAAATTAATTTTTATTCTGAGATTTGTTGCTTTGTGTGGTGACGAAAAAATTTAACCTACATAATCAAAAAGAAGTGACGCGTTTCGCGCTTTCAAAAGGTTTTGTGTTGCAACATCCAGTCGTAAATAAATATCGTAGTTGCTGAGCCCTCCGCCTAATCCAGACAGAGTGAGAATAGAGTCTTGAATCTCGTTGTGCCCTAATCCTTTGAGCTGACTCACTTTTGCTGCCTATGCACCGCCCGTACAATTTATAGCGCTAACCGTTTGAACCACTAAACGATAATTGATTACTGTATTTAACTCGCCGTTAAATGCCCAAGCCGGCGTGCTCTTGAGTATACAGCCTACTTGGCCTCCATAAGATTCTGCAAATGGCATAATTGCGGCCAGTTGATTTGGATAATGGGTTACCTCCAGGTATTGCCCGCGCCTTGATTGTGCTCAGTTAGACACAGACACCCAATTGCTGATGTGCCCAGTAATCAATATTGGGTATGCCAATTGTAATATTTCCGTAAAAGAGCGCTAGCGAAATCTGCGAACCCAATACTGAAGATAGTAAAATGCTACCAATAAATTTTTTTTGTTACTGTCAACCAAACCAAATTATAGGCGTTATATAAGCGTAAATTGTTT
>Ga0209067_10000720_pt1 | contig 20918 bp, 19 predicted proteins | sample ColStrG_CSR_2013_FD_187199 | JGI IMG/M metagenome (GOLD analysis project Ga0209067, IMG submission 187199) | Freshwater sediment microbial communities in response to fracking from Pennsylvania, USA - Cold Stream Run_MetaG_CSR_2013 (SPAdes)... | ecosystem: Environmental > Aquatic > Freshwater >...
CCCTGATGCCCGACCCGTCCCGCCCCCTGCGGAAGCGCTCCCCGATGAACTCGCGCAGGTCGTGCACCGTGAACTTCGACGTGTCGATGACCAGTTCGGCCACTGCGCGGATCGGCGCCAGTTGTGCCCGTTCGGCACGGATGCTGCGGATGATTGACTTTCCGGTGCCGAGCGGGTGGGGCCGGCGAGTTTCGCTGAAGCGGCGGACAATGGCCTCGTCCGCCGCTTCCATAAAAATCAGCCGTGCAGGGATGGATTTCTTCAACTCGGCGTAGAATTTGGGAAACTCTTTGAGGCCGGCGCCCTCGCGCACGTCCACCACCAGCGCAGCGGCCTGGATGCTCGGGTTGTCGCGCGTCAGTTCGGCGAACTTGGGGATCAGCTTCACCGGCAGATTGTCCACCGAATAGAAGCCGAGATCCTCCAGGACTTTGATGACGGAACCCTTGCCGGAACCGCTCAAACCCGTGACAATCACCAGCTCGGGCTTGCGGCCGTCGGGCTTGGAAGTCGTGGATCCAGGCGGGTTCCGGCGCGGCATTTGTGCCGCTAAGCCTCAACCAGGTCGTAGTGGCCGTCGCGGCGGCGAACCAGTACGGAAACCCGATCCGTTTCGGCGTCCCGGTAAACCAGGTAGTCACGCTTGGCGTCCATCTCCAGAAGGGCTTCGTCCAGGGTCATCGGCTTGCGCTTCTGGTGGTGGTTTACGCGGTAGACGCGGCGTTCCGCGTCGGCCTCGGCGCGGCTTGGGGCAGGTGGCTCGCCTTCCACCTCGGGAGCGCCTTTGCGCGGTGTGCGCTTGGCGTCGCGCCACTTGGTGACCGCCTTCACACACTGCTTTTCGAGCTTCCCGGCCGCGGAGTGAATCGCGTTGAACAGATCGGAATTGGATCCCAATCCGACCAGTTGGTGACCGAAATAATTCACGGTGACCTCGGCATGGTGCAGATGCCGTTCCTGCGACAGAATCACGTGGGCTTCGCACTCGCGCCGGCCGTCCAGCAGCTTGCCGATGGTGACGAAGCGCGCTTCGAGCTTGTTCAGTTGGGCTGGAGCCAGTTCCACTTGCCTGCCAGTGTACGTGATCTTCATGGACCTTCCCTTTCAGGGTCGATACATCCCCAATTCAGTTATAACTCCATTGGGCGGCAGTGGCACAAGCCCTTGGCCTGTGTGGATCTCGCGTCAGTTGCGGACGCGCCGCTGGTGAGTGGATGGGATTTTCATGTCCTCGCGATACTTGGCCACGGTCCGCCGCGTGACGTTGATCCCTTCATTCTGCAAGAGCAAGGTGATCTGATCGTCGGTCAGAGGTTTGGTGCGATCTTCCTCCTCGATCATCTTCTTCACCTTGCGCTTCAACAGGAGCAGCGGCGTCCCGCCGCCCATCGGTCCCTGTACCGCTTCCGAGAAGAAATAGCGGAGTTCGAAAACGCCCTGCGGCGTATGCACGTACTTGCTGGCTACGGCGCGGCTGACGGTGGAAGGATGCACGCCCACTTCCTCGGCGACTTCCTTGATCATCATGGGCTTCAGCGCGTCCAGGCCCTGGCTCAAGAACTCGGTTTGCCGCCTTACGATGGCCTGGCAGACCTTCATGATGGTCTGCTTGCGCTGCTCGATGTTCTTCATGAGCTGGATGGCCGACGTGTACCGTTCGCGCACGTAATCGCGAACCTCCTTGGTGGCCCCGTTATCGCGCTCCAGCATCTTGCGGTACTGTGCGTTGAGGCGGAGTTGCGGCACATCCTCGTCGTTCATCTGGATGATGTAGTCGTCGCCATCCTTGATGAAGTAGACATCGGGCTCCACCACCCGCGCTCCGGCGCCTGAGTAGCGCAGGCCTGGCCGCGGGTTCAGATGCTGGATCATCTTGACCGCGATTTCGATGTGCTCCATCGGCCGTCCCAGAACCTTGGCCAGTTCCCGGAACTGCTTGGTCTCGAGCAAGCGCAGGTGATTCGAAATAATCTGCCAGGCCACACCGCCGCGGCCGTTGACGCTTTCGATTTGCAGTAGCAGGCACTCGCGCAGATCGCGCGCGCCTACGCCCGCCGGCTCCAGCGACTGCACCTCGCGCAGAGCCTCTTCGACGTGCTCCAGCTGGTGCTGCCCCGCCTCGGCAATCTCTTCCAGCGACGCCACCAGGTAGCCATCTTCGTCCAGGTTGCCAATGATCGATTCGGCCGCGTTGCGCACGTCATCGGAAATCACACCGAGGCTCAGCAACGAGCGAAGGTGATCGCCCAGCGTCTCCGGCGCCGATAGGAAGGTTTCGAAGGATGGCTTGTCGACCGCCTCCGCCGCGGGCGTCTTGTAGCCCGGGTCGAGATAGTCGTCGAAGAACGATCCGAAATCGATCTCGTCGAATGGGTCGGTGGCTGCCGGCACGTCCAGCAGAGGATCGTTCGAAGCCGCGACTTCGGCTTCGGCGGTGACGGCCGCAGCCGAGGCGGTCTCCTCGGCGTCCGGGAAGAGATTGCCGTTGATGGCGACATCACCGGCGCCGTTCAGCGAATTGGCGTCGGACAAAACGGCCATCTCCAGAATCTGCCGGTCGGCTGGGTCGGTTACCGGTTCGGCTTCGAGCAGAGGCAGCAATTCTTCCGGCGTGATCTCTTCTCCGGCCTCTTCGGTGGACTCCTCGAGGACCGGATTCTTGACGATTTCCTGGGTGATCATGTCCTTTAATTCCAGCCGGTTAAGCTGGAGGACCGTGACCATCTGAACCAGGCCCGGGGTCAGAATCTGCTTCTGCGCTACCTTGAGGGAAAGTCTTGGCGACAGTAAGCTCATCCGTCTCCTATGATATCACCGGAATAATGCACTCCCAGTGACAACTGAGATTTCGGGTTAGCATTTCATGGGCCATAAACTCTGTGTACCCGCGCACTGATGCTGCACAAGATGTTGTACGAGATCGTACCCGCGACCTTGGCGATCTGCTGCGCGTCCAGACTGGTTTCGCCTTCGCGTCCAAGCAGAGTCACCTCGTCGCCGGGTGCCAGCGAGGTGGTGTGGCTCAGGTCGATGGTGGTCAGGTCCATCGAGATCGTGCCCAGGATCGGGGTGAGTTTGCCGTCCGCGATCACCTTCCCGCGGTTGGACAGACGATGGAAGATGCCGTCCGCATAGCCCGCGCCCAAAATGCCGATGCGCATGGGGCGGGGCGCGCAAAACGAACCGCCGTAACCCACCCGGGCGCCCTCGGGAATGTCTTTCACGGCCATCAGCTTGGCCTTCCACGTGAGGGCGGGCTTTACGTCGAGCCGTTGAGGCGGCGCCTCACCGCGCGCCGGCGACACGTACCCGTAGAGCGCGTGCCCCGCTCTTACCATGGTGTGCCACGCGTCGGCGCGGCCGTAACCGATGGCGTTGGTGCTCGAGGTATGGAGATACGCCGTGTTCACCCCGGCGCGCCGTAACTCCTCGGACACGCGGTGAAAGTAAGCCAACTGTTCCGCGGTTTGGTTGGAAGTGTAATCGGCCGCCGAGGCAAAGTGGGTCATCAAGCCTTCGATTTGCGCGTACTGCATCTGCTGGAGCGTGGCCAGGATTGCCGCGGCAGGAGAGCGGGTCCCCAGCCGGCCCATGCCGGAATCGATCTTCAGGTGGTACGGGACCGCCTGCCCGGACGCGCGTGCCAGGCCGTCCACCTGCAGCATCTGGTCGAGCGAATGGACGGCCGGGGTCAGGTTGTGCGCCACCAGGGCCGGGCCTTCATAGGGCAGGAATCCTCCCATTACCAGGATCCGCGGGCCATGGACGCCACCGGCCCGAAGGCTGGCGCCTTCATCCACCGAACTGACCGCCAGCCACCGCACGCCTTCGCCGACCAGAATGCGGGCAACCTCCAGGGCGCCGTGGCCGTAGGCGTCCGCCTTAACCACCGCCGCCACTTCGACGTTGGGACCGACCACGGAGCGGACATGACGGAAGTTGCGCGCGATCTGTTCGCGCGACACCAGGACGTAGGATCGAAAGGGGGCGGACACTCGTTCTTATTTTAGTGGCCGAGGGCACTAGCAGGCCAGCGCACCTTGCTTCCTCTCAGTGATCTCCCCCTGGCAGACTTGGCTTACGGGCGCCTCGCCCGTGCCACCACTCCGTGGCCGCGATCGGACCGGAAGCCGACGACGTGTCGCCGGAGCACGCCGTTCCCAGCGCCACCGCGAGGATAGAAGCGGCGGTCGCGTCCTGGCGCCAGATGCGCTGCAGGCTGACCCAGGCTGACGGACGGCATGTCCGGCGTCGACCGTCTTACTCGCTCCATTCGACCCAACTTCCTGGTCGGTGCGGCATCATACCCAGAAACACGGTTCCGGGAGGCGAACGGCAGGCAGCCAGGTCCACGACCGGACATCTCGCCCGCAGAGCCCCGCATCTACCCGCAGATATGGGGCTCCGATTGACTGGCAGCGTTTGCCGTGGGTGACTTAATGAGGTAATACCTCGATGGCGGCGACCAGGGGGTCCCCAGTGACGTGCAGAAACGTGATGTTGAGCGTTCCGTCCGTTACCGTCACGTTGAAACTCCTGGTGATGGCCTTGTTGGCACCGCCTGCCGCTGTGAAGATGTCGAAGTTCGTCAACACCGTGGTGTTTTCGAGCCTCACATTGAACACCCGCTGGCCCGCGCCCGTGGCCACGATTTCGGCGAAGAACAGCTTCACCGTGTACGTCCCCTGGGGCACGGCGATGGAGTACTGCAGTTCCGGCGCTGCCGCAGCGTCGGTGCGCTGCGACTGGTAGAGCGGGCCGTCAGTGGTGTTGGCGATCGCGGCGGTGGTGGTGACGACGCTGCCGGTGTTGAAGTAGCTGTCGCCGATAAAGAGCAGCCCCGCGCTGTTCGTATAGGCCCCCCCGCCGGTGTGGATGCGGTAGACGGATTGCACCTGCAGCGGGTTGGCGACGTTGAACGGCGTGGTCGCAAACGGCGTCACCGCCACCGTGCCCGCGCACACATTGTCCGCAGGGTCGGGGCCGGGTCCGGAGGCGGCGCCCCAATAGTTGTTGGTGGCGATCACGCCGCCGGATGACCACGAGCCCATTGCCGCGCGACCGGATACCCTGGGCTATCGTACGTCGAAATTTTTGCGGCGCCGATGGCGCGCCGTAACTGCCGCAGGTTCCGCAGCGTTGCTGATAATGGTGCTGACCGGCTTTTACACCGCGCGCCTCGCCGCCGAGCGGAACCACGCCCGCTTCGAAGCCGACAAAGCTACGAAAGTCAGCGACCTGTTAGTCAGTCTGCTTACTGCAGCGGACCCCTTCTCAGCTCGAGAAGTCAATGAGCCGACCGTGCGGGGACTGCTGGATGTTGGCGCCGCTCACGTTCACAAAGAGCTTGCCGGCCAGCCGGAAATGCAGGCTCAAATGCTGACGGTCATGGGCAGGGTTTACCAGAGACTAGGCGCGGATGACAAGGCGCAAGCCCTGCTGGAAGAGGCACTGGCCATCGGCCGCCACGGGCCGGAGAACGAAGCTTTGGCCCAGAGCCTCAACGATCTGGGAGTGTTACGAAGGGACAAGGGCGACTTTCCGGCCGCCGCCCACTTGCTCGGGGAAGCACTCGCCACACGACGCAGACTGCTGGGAAGCGAGCACAAGGACGTTGCGGTGACGGCGTCCGAGCTCGGGCGTGTCTCCAGGGATCTGGGAGATGGTGAACGCGCCGAGGCACTCCTGGCCGAAGCCCTCCGAATCCGGCGCAAGGTCTTCGGCGAAGAGCACACCGAAACTGCTACGACCGAGAACGATCTCGCATTGGTCCTCTTGGACAGAGGCAAACTTTCCGACGCTGCGGCGCTGCTTCGGCAGTCACTGGCGGTTCACCTCAAGGTCTTTGGCCAAGAGCATGCCGGCGTGGCGAGGGTGATGAACAACCTGGCCGTGGTCAGAGAACAAATGGGTGGCCTCGCCGGCGCCGAATCCTTATTTCGGCAGTCACTGGCGATTCGCCGAAAGGTGTTGGACAAACAGCATCCCGATATTAGTAAGGCGCTGAATAAGCTTTCAAACCTCTTGCGAGAACAGGGCAAATACGAGGAGGCGGCAGCTCTGCTTCGAGAGTCGATCGAGGTCGCGCGGGCCGCGTTCGGAGACGAGCATCCACTGATCGCGGAATGCATGGCAAACCTTGCTCGCGTTTATTTGGCGCAAGGGCGAGCAGCGGCCGCTGAACCGTTGGCCCGCCGGGCCGTTGAGATCCGCCGGCGGACGTTGCGGGAAGGCAGCTGGCAGACGGCGTCAGCCGAGAGCGTGCTAGGCGCCGCCCTAACGTCGCTTGGGAATACGATGACGCCGAACCCTTGCTGCTGGGGGCGGAGCGGGTGCTGAAGGACATTCCCGGCGATCAAGGCCGGAACGCTAAGGCCACCCGGGAACGCCTCGCCGCGCTGAACGAAGCCCGGAGCCGGGAGAGCGCGGGAGCTGGCCGCCCTTACGCCAGGTGAGACTAAAATGATCAAGCCGGCTTGCGCTTAGGGCAACCTCTTATTAATGCAGCCACACGACCGAGATGTCGACTCGTAGAACTGGCCCCAACCGGGCTTGTGGGAAGTGCGCCCACGGCAGCCCGCGCTATCGGGCTTCCGTCTCACCCGTTCGGAAACAACCGCCACGGTTCGTTCCACTTGGCACGTTAAGTGAACAGCATCGCCATTAGACCTACAGCATCGGCCCCGTTCCCAGCGGCTTCTGGCGAATCTCCAGGCAGCCCCGGCCGGTCGGCAACACCTTGCCGGGATTCAACCGGCAATCCGGGTCGAACAACTGCTTCAGGCTGCGAATGGCGTCCAGCGTCGCCGGCGGGAACAGCCTGGTCATCAACTCGTTTTTTTCCATGCCGACGCCGTGTTCGCCGGTGATGGAGCCCCCCACATCGATGCACCAGTTGAGGATCTCTTCGCCGCAGGCGCGCGCCTTGTCGAGGTCGCCGAGTATCCGGGGATTGAAAAGAATGATCGGGTGGAGGTTGCCGTCGCCGGCATGAAAGATGTTGCTGATGGTGAGGCCGTACTTGGCGGCCACCTCACCGATGAAGTGCAGGGTCGGCGCGATCTTCGTGCGCGGCACTACGCCATCCTGGACATAGTAGGTTGGGCTGACGCGACCCACCGCGCCGAACGCGTTCTTGCGGCCCTTCCACAGCAACTCGCGTTCTTCGGCTGTGCGGGCCACGCGGAATTCCCGGGCGCCGCACAGGAGGCAGGCTTCGCGGACCTGCTCCACCTGCGCCTCCACGGCTTCGCGAATGCCTTCCAGTTCGATCAAAAGCACGGCGGCAGCGTCCATGGGGTAGCCCGCATGCGTGGCTTCCTCCACCATGCGGAGCATAACGCCATCCAGCATCTCCACGGCGACTGGCGTGATGCAGCGGGCGGTAATTTCGGCCACGGTGCGGCCGGCGTCCTCACTGGATTCGTAGATGGCGAGCGCGGTCTTCACCAGTTCAGGCTTGCGCATGAGCCGAACCGTGATCCTGGTGACCAGTGCCATGGTGCCCTCAGAGCCGGTCAGTAGGCCGGTCAGATCGTAGCCGGGCAGGTCGGCGGCGGCTCCGCCGGTTTCGACTACCGTGCCATCCGGCAGCACCAGTTCCAGGCCCAGCACGTGGTTAGTGGTGACGCCGTAGGCGAGGGTATGGGGCCCGCCGGCATTTTCGGACACGTTGCCGCCGATGGTGCAGGCGCGCTGGCTGGATGGGTCGGGTGCGTAAAAGTAACCGCTGTTTTCGACCGCCACCGTCACATCGAGGTTGACCACCCCGGGTTGGACCACCGCGCGTTCGTTCTCCAGATCGACTTCCAGAATGCGGTTCATGCGCGCGAAGGCAATCATCAGGCCGCCTTCCCGCGGGATCGCGCCGCCCGACAGCCCGGTGCCGGCTCCGCGGCCGACAAACGGAACATTGAATTCGCCGGCGAGTTTGACGAGCGCTACGACAACGTCAGTGGTTCGCGGGAAGGCAACGAGGTCGGGAGCGTGCTTATCGATACTGCCATCGTATTCGTACAGAGCCAGGTCTTCCGGCCGATCGAGAAAGCCCTTGGGGCCGACCAGCGCGGCGACGCGGGCCTTGAGCGCGGCAGGGAGCATGAGACCAGTGTACCCGCTGGACTGGCCGCGAGGATCTCACGAGCGCTTACACTTTGTCGGGATGAATGGCGTGGCTGGAAAGGGGCGAGTTCACTGAAGCGGGGCGTAGCTATAGCGGTTCAGACACCACGTCCCTCCAATCATCGACCAGAGCTGCACGTAGATAGGATTGCCGGTGGTTGGGATACCCGCTACTGTCCGAGACGTTACACCTCCCACGTTGGCTGCGAAGATGTTGCCCTGCCCCGGTATGGTGCCTACATCCAGCCAGTACGCCGTCACACCCGTGCCCGCCGTCCAGGTGAATTGGACCGCGCCGCTCGATAAAGCCGTCCCTGGCGCAGGCGTGGTGAGCTGTCCGCACGCGGACCAGGAAGTGAAGCTGTAACGTTCAGGGTTCTTCCATGAGGTTCCAGAGTGCGTCCATAGCTGGGCATAGAGTAACCTGCTGTCGCACGGCAAGCCGCGTATCGTGAAGCCGGTCGAGGTAGTCGCTCCGGCGAAGTAATCCCCAAGCCCGGGTGCGCTGCCTACGTCCAGCCAGTATTGATCCGCACCTGGCGCGGCATTCCAACTGAAGGTCACGGTGCTGCCGGCGAGCGCGGCGCCGTTCGCCGGAGCGGTCAACGCTGCCGCGCAACCCGAGGCGGCGACGTAAGCGTTCCGCTGCGGTGGTTGCCATCCGCCCCTTATGTGAGTCCACAACTGGGCATAAACGGGGCGGCCGTTACAGGGTAGACCACTGACCGAAAAACCTGTGGCAGTGGTGGCGCTCGCCAAATAGTCGCCCACACCAACCGCACTGCCGACATCCAGCCAGTACGAATCCGCGCCGGCGACGGCACTCCAGGCAAAGGTCACCGTTGCGGCCGTGAACGCCGTCCCGTTTGTCGGGACGGTCAGCACCGCCGCGCAACCGGAAAACGCGGTGTACTGATACCGCTGCGGCGTCTGCCAACTACCGTGCAGATGGGTCCACAACTGCACATAGAGGACGGCCCCACCACAGGGCAGGTTGTTGACGGTCAATCCCGTTCCGCTGGTCGAGCCGGCAAAATAGTTACCAAGCCCCAACCCACTGCCCACATCCAGCCAGTACGCGTCTGCGCCGGCAATCGCCGTCCAGCTAAACGCCTGCCCCAAGCCGAGGCTGCTGCCCGGCGCCGGAGAGATCATCGTGGCAATACCTGGCAGGGGGTTGAATTCCGTAACGAAGGCGTTATATCCCGCGCCGAAGTATGGCGGGCCGAGACCTGTGGTGGGAAAATCGGACGAAGCTGTCTGGCCCGCCGCCAGCAGGGCTCCCGCAGGACTGAACGCCACCCCGGTAATGCGATCGTCCAGTACGCCTCCCCAGTATGTCGCGAAAAGCAGCGTAGACCCGGTCGCGTCGAGTTGCGCGATGAACGCATCGTAACTGCCCCGATTGGCGGATTGCATCGGGTTGCGTGTTGGAAAATCGACCGATAAGGTGTAGCCTCCGACCCAGGCTTGGCCGAACGAGTCCACTGCGATGGCAGTCCCGTTGTCGGTGTCGGATCCGCCCAGAAGAGTGCTGTAGATCAATGTTCCCGCGGCGGTCAGGTGTGACACAAAGGCATCGTACCCGCCTCGTACGGTGCGCTGGCAGGCGGAACCCGAGACCGGGAAATCGATCGAGTACGCCGCTCCGGTCACATAGATACTGTTGTCGCTGCCAACTGCTACGCCATTGGCGAGGTCACTGCCCGATCCGCCGAAATACGTAACATAGTTCCACTGGCTTCCAGCCGGATTCAGGCTGGCGATGAAGGCGTCCCCGTTTCCTCCGTATCCTGATTGCAGGGCGCCGGAGACGGGGAAGTCGCGGGAGTCAGTAGCTCCCACCACAATCGCGTTGCCGGCACGATCCACTCCGATGCCCGAAGCCACATCGTCTCCGCCGCCGCCCAACAGCGTGCCATACACAAGTTGGCTGCCGTCGGAACGCAGCTTGGCGACAAATGCATCGTAGTACCCCCCCGCATAGAGCCGTTGCGGCGACCCGGCCGTAGTGGGGAAATCCGTCGACGCCGTGTAGCCTGTTACGTACACGGACCCGCCAGCGTCGAGCGCCACACCTGTTGCCGCATCGACTCCTCCACCTCCCAGGAACGTTGCCCAAATGATGTGACCCGAATTGTCGAGACGCGCCAGAAAAGCGTCTTGCGAACCACCAAACGCGGCTTGTGCCGTAGCGGTAGTCACCGGGAAATTCGCGGCGCCTGCCGTCCCCACGACGTAGGCGTTCCCTGCACCGTCCACAGCGATCGCGCGCCCCGCATCATTCCCACCGCTGGCCAGAATCGTCGTGTACAGGATGGTGCCGTCTTTCACCTTCGTGACAAAAACGTCGTTGGTGGAACGCCCCAGCGGCGAACCCGGGAAATCCGAGGAATTCGTTTCTCCGGTGATGTATACGTTCCCACTCCCATCCGACGCGACCCCATAAGCAGCGTCCCAGTTCGTCCCGCCCAAGCGAAAGGAAAAATCGACGGTGGGATCGATTACCAGCGGCAAGCTCGAATCGTAGACATCCGCGACTCGCAGCCCGGCCTCATTGCCCAAGATCCAAAACTGAGCCTCGAAATAGACCCTGCGTCCCTCAACGATCTGGTAGGCCAGCGGTTTCCGATGACGTAACACCTGTCCGTTACGATCCAGCTCGAGCTCACCGGACTGGTTCAGGGAGGCCCGCCACCCATCCGAAAACCGCATGCGGATTTCTTGCGGGTCGGACCCCGGACGCACCCCGAAACCATATTCGAGGCCCCCCTCATCGATCTGATAAAACAGGTCTATCCCGGGGTAGATCTCTCGAAATCCAACCTTTTGAAACAGCGGCACGCCGGTATGCCACTGCGACGGATCATGGCCCCGGTAGTAGTTCATTCGCGCAGGCAACGCGCCCTCCTCCAATGCATCAGGATGTATATTGCCATTCACCCAGCGGATACGAACCTCGCCGCCATCTCCCGCTCTGCATAGGACACTCCCATCGGAATCGATCTCAATCCGAAAGCCGGGCGTACGGCCCAGGAACCGAATGGCGCTATCGGCCTGTCCCTGGTTCCGCTCGAATGCAGCCGGCATTGCTTGCGAAAACCGTTCGAGACCTGCGGCGCGAGACAACGACACGGCCAGCAAGAGGAGGATCGTGCAACCGGCGGTCAGGGTCGTTTTCTTGCACACCATTCGAGCGAACATTCGGCTGGTGCACGGGAAAACTTTAGAAATGCGAGCGCTCTCGCTTTCTCGAGGAGGCGGCTCCCGCTCCGGAGCGGCCATGATGGGATTGCACGGAACGCCGCGGCAAGCGCGGTCAAACAGCCCAGCCGATCGGGTGTCCGGTAATGTTCAGCCTCCAGTCGACCACCTTGCAGAGGATCTCCCAGGGAACGGCATGCTGCCACGCCGCGCGTCTGAAGAGGCGCAGGTTCTTCAGCACCTTGAAGCGAAGGATCTCGGTGTGTCCGGGTAAGTAGCCCCGGAACTCCGGACGGAAGCCGGTTTCGCGGAAGGCGCGGGCCAACGTATCGGGTTCGAAAAAACTGATGTGAGCTTCCGGCAGCACGTAGGGCCAGTGAATCAGATTCTTCCGGTGGGGCAGTGCATTCCCGGTCGTGTAGAAGAACAGTCCGCCGGGCTTCAGGAGTCTGCGGATGGAGCGCAGGACGTCGAGCGGATCTTCCACGTGCTCCAGCACTTCAATCGCGGTGACGACGTCAAACGTACCGGCGAGCGGGGCGAGGTCATCTGGGCCCAGAAGGGGGATTCCATGTGCCCGGGCCTGGTCGCGGATCCAGCCGGTTTCGAAGCCGACGATCCGGCAGGCGTCGCGGCAATGACGCACCAACCCGCCGTTGCCACACCCGAAGTCGAGCCAATTGGTAGAGGATTTGAGGGTGACCAGCGAACCGACAGCCTGATGAATCCCGCGCCACTCGTGCAGCCTGATGGTCTGGTCGGGGCGCTCGAGCTCAAAGACGTAGTCGACCAGGGGATCGGGACCCCGCCCGGCGTAGTATTCGGCCGAGTAAATCTCGGCATAATCCGTGCAGGGGTCCGCGATGAAAGCAAAATGGCACTCGGCACACCGGCGAAGATGAAACCGCCGCTTCCTCCACTTGCCGGTTTTGGAGCCGGCGCCCTCGGTCGCGGCGCCGCAGATGATACAGGCCGGTCCCCTCAGAGATTTCCCCTCGGCTTCCGATAAATCGGCTCGATATGCCGGCGTGAGATCATGGCATCCTTTTACAGGTCACGACACACCGGATGCCGAACGGCAGATACATCCGGCCGCGGAGTTGGCTTTCGAGCCGGAAGATGAATCGCAGCAGACGGCTGTCGCGGGCCTCGCGCATGTGGCCGAGCACGATCGCTCGCTGCCGTTCCGGGCTGGCCTTGAGATAGAGGCGATTGCGTTTCTTGATGGCCCAAAACCCGGGATACAGCAGAAAGCCGAGGTGCGAGCGGTCCACGATGGTAAATCCGTGACCGCGCAGCCGGCGAACCAGGTCGCGCATTCGGTACCGGCGGTGGTGCATGAGTTGGCGGTCGTAGATATCGAACAGGTTCGGACCGGCGGGAAGTTCAATCACCGCCACGCCGTCCGGACGCAGAATCCGGTACACCTGCCGCATGGCTTCATCGTCATCCTCGATGTGTTCGAGAACGTTCAACAGGACAATCCCGTCCACGGAGCCATCCGGTAGAGGGCAGCGCGTCAGGTCAAATTGCAGCAGCGGGAGGTCCGGGACGTTCGAGGCTAACTTCTCCAGCGGGCCTCTGACAAAATCGGCGCCGACGATGGTGGCGTGAGGGAAGCGCTGCCGCAGCGCTTTGATCGTATACCCGGACGAGCACCCTATATCCAGGACCACCGGCTCAGGGGCTGAGAGCCACCGCTCCATCTGGGAGATGGCAAGCTCGCGCGACGCAACATTCATATAGTGATCTTCGTCGCCGATATCTTCATGAAATTCCGTCAGGGCGTCAGACCAGCCAGACGGCCCCACGTCGTAACACAGTACGGCCTGCCGCCGGCCACCCAGGAGGAAGCCGTTTCCAGTCCAAATTGGCGGTTCGGTGGCTTCGGGGGGGGCCGGGAGTAAAGGGAAATTGGACATCCGGTGAATCAAGCACCTCAGTTTATCACGCCCCAAATTAGCTCTCTCCGGGTCAATCCGACACCTGTCAATCCGACACCAAAACGGGTCGCGGGGAGCGCGCGCGGGCGTGTAAGATTGTGCTTGACTCTGACGTTGCGTCAGGCCTGAGCATGTTTATGGAGGGAGATTCCGGGGTGAATCGGTGGTATCGCGTGCGGGAGTTCGCCGAACTGGCGGGCGTGACGGTTCGGGCGCTGCACCACTACGACCAGTTGGCGCTCGTCACGCCCAAACGCACGGACGCGGGTTACCGGCTCTACAGTCTTGGCGATCTGGAGCGGTTGGAGCAGGTGGTCGCCTTGAAATTCCTCGGGCTTCCCTTGAAGCAGATCAAGATCCTGCTGGACCGGGAGACACGCCATCTGGCGGAGGCTTTGCGATCGCAGCGGCGGGCGCTGGAGGAAAAGCGCCAGCGGCTGGATCGCGCCATTGAAGCCATCCGGAGCGCCGAAATGGCGATTCGTCCCGGCAAGCAGACTGACGCTGCGCTGCTGAAAGAAATTATTGAGGCGATCGAAATGCAGAACGATACCGATTTCATGAAGAAGTATTACAGCGAAGCGGCACAAGCCAAAATAGCCGAGCGCCGGGAGCAGTGGAACCCAGAGCTGCAGACTCAGGTGAGCAAGGAATGGTCCGACCTGTTCCGCGACGTGGAGGCGGCGCTCGGCCAGGACCCGGCCGGCGAGAGGGTGCAAGCCCTGGCGGCGCGTTGGAAGAAGCTGATAGAAGGTTTCACCGGCGGCGACCGCGAAGTCACCTCGGGGTTGGGCAAAGCATGGGCCGACCGGGAAAACTGGGCGCCAGCCATGAAGGAGGCGAGTGCGCCCTTCGCGGACCGGCGGATCTGGGAGTTCATGGCCAAAGCCATGAATTGCGAGAAGGGATGAGTACGATACCAAAAAGCCCCGCAGGCCCATGCGGGCGGCGGGGCTTCTGCGTTCCGCGTTGATTTGGGATGTTACTTCGCCACCGGGGCAGGGGCCGGCGTGGCAGTGCTGTTCTTCACCGGCTTCCTGGTGTGCTTTTTGGGGCTCTTTTTGGCGGCGGTCTTCGCCGGCGGGTTCTGCGCGGGCGGATTCTGCGCGGGCGCGGGGGCGGTCTGGGCGAACGTCAAAGGCATCGTGGCAACGCCCAACGCGATGGCAAGCAAACTGTTCTTCATGGTTCCTTTTTCTCCTTGCGGGCTTTCCGCCCGCTCACAATTCCATCGTGCGCCCTAAGCAGCGGAAAGACGATAGCCCGCACAGGCTACAACGCGCCCCCAAATCGGGGCTGCCTTGGTTAATGTTCTTTAGTCCGCGGAATAGCCCGGGGCGGGGATGGTGAGGCGCGCCGCCGCCGCGCGATACTGAGAACGCGATGTTGCCGAGGCAGATTACCCAGCAGAGCATCTTCCGGGTCCTCATCACCGGGTTCAGCCTGGTGATCGTCCTGCTGCTGGCGGCGGCCATCGTGGGCGTGCGGAACATTCAGTCCATACAGCAGAACGCCGCCAGCATCGTCAGGGAACAATCGGTCACCAGCCGCCTGATCGACGAGCTGCACAGCCAGCAGACTGCCTTGAGCGAAGTCTTTTCGGTGATGGCGCGCGATCCGGACATGCTCGACTACGACCGCATCATGAGCCAGTTGCAGGAGGCCGATCGGGACATCGAACGCATCTCGGCCGAAGGCGCCCAAACGCCCGAGCACAACCTCTGGGCGCGGCTGCAGCAGAGCTCGGCCGATTTCTCGAGTGAGGCGCGCCGCCTGTTGTCGGTCGACGACCCGGAGAGCTTCTCCTCGATCGACCTCTTCCGCTATCACGGCGCCTTCACTTCCGTGGTGGCCCGGCTGCTGGAGGCCGAATACCGCAAGGTGAACGCGGCGCAAGCCCAGATTGACCGCCGCAGCTTGCGGCTGTACGACGTTTCGGTGGTGTTCGCCCTGGCCGCGGTGGCGCTCGCGCTGATTTTCGCCGGGATCACGGTACGCATGGTGCAGCAGCTCATCCGCCGCCTGGAGTGGCAAACGGCCGAGCTGAGCCGCGTCTCGTGGCACATGCTGGAAGATCAGGAGGCCACCGCGCGACGCTTCTCGCACGAGCTGCACGACGAGCTGGGCCAGTCGCTAACCGCACTGAAGACCAATCTCTCCGCGCTCCGGATCCACGACGACGGAAGCGGCGCCCGCCTGGCCGATTCGCTGCACCTGGTGGATGAAGCGATCGGCAACGTGCGCCAGATGTCCCAGTTGCTGCGCCCGACGATTCTGGACGACTTCGGGCTGGAAGCCGGACTGCGGTGGTTGGCCGAAGGCTTCTCCGCGCGCACCGGGGTCGAGGTCCAGGTAGAGTCGAATCTTCCGGGCAGGCTGGCCGACGAAACCGAAACCCACCTCTTCCGCATCGCGCAGGAGGCCTTGACCAACGTAGCCCGCCACTCGGGCGCCAGGCACGTCCAGATGAAGCTCGCCTCCAACGGCGGCCAGGTGCATCTGTCCATCCAGGACGACGGCTGCGGCCTGGAGGCGCAGCCTCCCAAAGGCCGCGGCCTGGGCATGATCGGGATGCGGGCGCGCGCCCGCAGCGCCGGGGGTGATGTCTCGGTGCGCGGCGACCGCGGGCAGGGTGTTCTGATTGAAGTGCGGGTCCCTCTTCGCCATCAAGCGTATTCACATCCTGCTGGTTGACCGGGTCCGGCTAGAATGATACGGAGTAGCGGGAAGGGGCAGGATGAGCAACGGACAAATGACGCTGGAATCAGTCCAGCAGACCTTAACCACACTGACCGTCAAGGTCGAAAGCGCTCAAAAAGAGACACGGAGATGGCAGGTCATCGCTCTGCTGATACCAGTGATCGCCACGGCCGCCCTTGGAATTATCGGAGACAAGTGGAAGTCGTCACTTCAGGCCACCATTGATCAGCGTTCGAAGGAGCTTTCCACCAGGCTGGCGCTGACCGAGGAGTTCTACAAACGAAAGCTGAACGTGCATGAAGCTTTATATAAACAGTTGGTGGTCGTGGTGAACGCGCTGAAGGACGCTAAATTCAATACCGACAAAAGAGCAGAAGCCGTCAATAGCCTCGCCGCGCTCTATGCCGGCTACACCACTGGGGGCTTATACCTGAGCCGCGATCTGGTGAGCCTCCTAAAGGAATTTGAGGAAACCGCAACCACCACGCCCGTACTCTACAGCAACGGTACTGCCACCATTGCCGATCTGCAGGACCTGTTCGTTAAGACGGAACAACAAATGGTAAAAGACCTGCAGTTGTCCGAAATAGGCTCATTACACTGAAGGTGACGCGAGTCTATTCGCCCCCGCTGGCGCTCTCTTTCGCCAGAGCCTGCAGCCTCGTTCGGCCCTTCTCGTCGCTCACTCGGACGAGGTGCTGCTTGTCGGTGCCGTGTTCGCACGAAAAAGTATAACAGCCCCTGACTTCTCCGACGAATTTCACCGGTTTCTTGCAGCCTGCATAGGAGTCGTTGCAGGCGGCCGTAGCCGATTTGTCGAATTGCCCACCGGAGCCGCTCATGGTCAAGAGAATCACTGTCAATAACAGGACGATGTAGCGCATAGTGCCTCCTCACCACTTGCTGTAACGGAACTATCTTACCTCAACCGGGAGTTCCAACCGCGCTTTTCCGCCTCCGCAGCCAAGCGGCGGCCGCGGGCATGGTGTTCTAATTGAAGTGCAGGTCCCTCTTCGCAATGAAACGCATTCGCATCCTGCTGGTTGACGACCATGCCGTGGTCCGCCAAGGCTTCAAAATGATTCTCGGCGCGCAGGCCGATATGGAGATTGTCGGCGAGGCGGGCAACGGACGCGAAGCCGTGGAACTGGCCGGACAGTTGCGGCCTGACATCGTGGTGATGGATGTCGCCATGCCCGAACTGAACGGCATCGAGGCCACGCGCCGCCTGCTGGCTTCTGCCCCGCACGCGCGCGTGATTGCGCTCAGCATGCACAAGGACTCGGTCTACGTACGCGAGATCCTGCGCGCCGGTGCGCGCGGTTACCTGCTGAAGGATTCCGGTGCCGGCGACCTGGTATCCGCCATCCGCTCCGTGGCTTCCGGCGAGAGCTACTTGAGTCCCGCGGTCTCCAATGCCGTGCTGGACGATTACCGCAAACACGTGACCAACCCCATCGACCTGTTGAGCAGCCGCGAACGGGAGGTGCTGCAGATGCTGGCCGAAGGCAAAACCAATAAGGAGATTGCCGTGGTGCTGAACCTGAGCGTCTACACCGTGGATGCCCACCGTGGCCGCATCATGGAAAAACTGAACGTGCACAGCATCAACGAACTGGTGCGCTTCGCGGTAAGGAACGGGCTGATTGACTAGCCTCGCGGACAAGGCCGAGATCCGGCGCCGTCTGAACCTGGACCGCCCTTGGTCTCTCTACGCGCTGGCCGACCTGGATGACGGGCTGTTCGAACACTGCGACTGGTTCGCCTCGGGCGACGCCCTGGCGCTGGTGTTCCGTGCGCTGGCGATCCGGCCGATCTTCGTGATCGGCGATGCCGCGGCCACGCGCCAATTGCTGGCGGGGCTCGCCGAATCCGGGGGCTACCTGAACTTGCGGGAGCACCAACTGGAAGCCGCGCGCGGGATCTATGTTTACCGCGAGCTGCACCGAATGCGGCGCATGATGCTGGAAGAGTTTCGCCCGCGCGAGGGCGCAACCGAGCGGCTGACCCGCCAGGATTGCGGCCAACTCGAACGTCTCTATGCATCGGGCGATGGCGGGGGCATTGCGTTCGCTCCCTTTCAACTGGACAGCGGCTTCTTCCGCGCGATCCGGCGGGACGGCGAACTGGTGGCCGCGGCCGGTGTGCAGGTGGTGTCGCCGAACGAAGGTGTCGCGGCGGTCGGCAACATTTTCACTCACCCGGAGTTTCGGGGACGGGGACTGGCGCAGGTGGTCACGTCGGCGGTGGTGGCCGCGATCCAGGCGGCGGGCGTACAGGAAATCGGGCTCAACGTGGCGGACGCCAACACGGCGGCGATCCAGGCCTACGAGCGGATTGGGTTTCGAACGCGCTTTCGGTATTACGAGGGGCCGGCGATACGCGTGACGCCGGCGAGTTGACGCGCAGGTAGCAGGCGCGCGTAATCTTGGTTTCACCAGGCACTGACTACCGGCCACCATCCTCGGCAGCCGCGGAAGTCACACCAACGTTCCATCCGGCGCCGCCGGAGGCTGAGCTGGTTAATGCCTCTGCCTCCGACCCAGGCCCGAAAGTTGGCGCAGGCGGTGGGAACCACAGCAAACACGATCTCGCGGTGAGAAACAGCAACGTACAAACCGGCGATTTCCGATCTGGAGAAATTGTCGCGCTACTTTGGCCTGCCTGTCACCGTCTTTTCCGCGAATCGAATCTGAAGTCGCGAACCAATGCCCTCCTCAGCGCCACGGCCGGCCTCTATGACGCCGATTTTAACGAAGTGCGGCTGTACGCGCTGTTCCGGAAGTCGCGGGTCGCGGCGCTTGGCGAAGCGCCGCGAAATAGCTCGGAGGCCTCGTAAGATAATGAAGGGAAAGGCGCTGCTATGCAGATTACATTGGAACTGCCGGAAGACATCGTGCAAGATCTCAGATCCAAGTGGAGGGACCTGCCCCGGGCAGCGATCGAGAGTCTGGCCCTCGAAGCAGATAGATCCCACGCCCTCACAATCGCTCAGATTCGCAGACTCCTTGGTTTCGAGACCCGCATGCAGGTGGATGCGTTCTTAAAGGAGCATGAGATATACGACTTCACGGTGGCGGGCTTTGAGCAGGACCCTGAAACGCTTCGTCAACTCCGGGCCAGAGAAGCTCAGCATTGAGCAGTACCTCGATAGTTGTCGTCGCGGACACGACCAGCATTTTCCAATCGAAGGATGATACTGAAACGGGTTTGGATTCCAATACAAGATGATCTTGAAACCGGGTGAGATGGGGGACGCTGCGGCGGGTTTCCTTTCGTTGAGTTTTTGAGCTTTCGATGGCGACCCAACGGGTCGCCCTGCGCGTCCGCGTTGGTGTTTTGTTTTTCCTTCATAGGACGGTTTTGGTTTGGTTTTTTGTCTTGCTTTTGGGGTTGGTCGATCTGCTTGTTTCTATTAAAGACCTTAAACTCTTCTATCTGATATTTCGTCGCGGCGCCGACCATCGGGAGGCCGCGTCCGCCTCCGTCCGACCGCCCCTTCAATGGAACTGCGGCGGGGTCGGCGATTCGGTCTTGACGACCCTCAGCAGCGCGGTCTTGGCGGCCGTCATCTTCTTCGCGCTCTCGGTATCGCTCATGGCCAACGCCACCTGATCCAGTCGGGCGAAGCTCATGTTCTCTTTGAGGTAACTGGCCGCTTCCGCCAGCGACTTCAATTTCTCGTACGGCGTCGCGTAATCCTCCCGCGGATACTGCCTCCTGCGTTTGCCCCGCGCGTCCAAACTCACCGTCGCAAATCCGCACGGACGATGAAAGTTCAAGTAAGGGTTCAGGTGCGTGGTGTGGAACTTCTGCACCCTTTCGGCATGCTCGGCAGCAATGTAGCCGTAGCCTATGTGTTTGCGGATGATCGCTCCGTTCTTGCCTTCCACTAACGCGTTGTCTTGCGTCCGGTTGGCACGACTCTTGGTGAACTCGATCAGCAGGTTCTTGAGCAACTTGGCGACTTCGTGATTCACATACTCGGAACCGTTGTCGGAATGGAACCCTATGATTCGAAAGGGGAACTGATGCAGTATGGCCTCCAGGACCGGCAGCACAAATGGGTCGCTGATGCGTTCTACGCAGCCCACCACCTGCCACTGTGTCACTGCGTCCACGGCATTGATGGGATACACCCCCTTGGCACCTTCCCAGTCGCCCTGGTGTACCGTGTCGATGCGTAGAAACCCCGGACGCCCTTGCGGATCTGGCTTGCGTCGCTCGCCGATCGCAATCGCGCTGGGCCGCGTCGGTTCCCACTTCGCCGCCAGCTTCCGGTAGCGCTGGCTGTGCCGCAGATTGTACAGATGCCCCACCGAGATTTCCGCCAGGCGTGCATGGTCGGCCTTGCCGAACTGCTCGTACTCCCGCTTGAAAATGTGCACCGTAGCCGGCCCGCTGAGCCAGCTGTGGGCGCGATCCACTTCCGCCAACAACGTCACGTCCCGGCTGGTGTATTTGGTCGGGAAGCGTCGCCGGCGATACGCCACGGCCTCGACCACTCCCTCTTGGCGGTATTGGCGGATCAACCGCGCTATTTGCGGCAGGCTCAGACCGGTGACCTTGCTCAAGTAGGCCCGGATTGCTCCCCGCTGTTTCCTGCCCTGCGCGGCGTACTCCTGAGCGACCAATTCTCGTTGCACAAATCCGTATCGTTCGGCTCGGTTCTGGCCCGTGAATTCGATCGATCGACTGCCTTTGAGGAACTCTTGGATCTGTTCCTGGGTGAGCACATCTGCGTTCTGCATGCGTATTTGCATCCGGCCGCAGAGCACCTCGCCTTCTCACATTTTCGCGATCATCTTGTATTGGAATCAATTGGGTGTGGCTACTTTGGAACGACGGTCCAGGCGGGGTAAAGACGGCGCTGGTCCTGTTCGATGTGGAATTGCCAGTAGGCATCGAAGTCTCCTGAGAGGTAGATGGCGCGAAGTTGAACGATGGCCT
>Ga0209067_10000721_pt1 | contig 20913 bp, 16 predicted proteins | sample ColStrG_CSR_2013_FD_187199 | JGI IMG/M metagenome (GOLD analysis project Ga0209067, IMG submission 187199) | Freshwater sediment microbial communities in response to fracking from Pennsylvania, USA - Cold Stream Run_MetaG_CSR_2013 (SPAdes)... | ecosystem: Environmental > Aquatic > Freshwater >...
GCCAAGCTGAACCTTGCAGCCAGCCCGGCCGCCACCCAGCCGTCCGCCCACCTTGCCTCGTTTCCCAACCCGGCGCCGCAGCGCGATTACGTCGTGCGCATCGTCGTGCCGGAATTTACCTGCTTGTGCCCGCTCACGGCGCAGCCCGACTTCGCCCGCTTCGAGTTGGATTTCATCACCGACCGGCGCAACGTGGAGCTCAAAAGCCTGAAGCTCTACTTTGCCGCCTACCGCAACCTGGGGGCCTTCCACGAGGCGGTCACCAATCAGGTGCTCGACGACCTCGTCGATGCCATCGCGCCGCGGTTCCTGCGGGTCACGGCACGCTGGTATGTGCGGGGCGGCGTGTACACCACGGTTGTCGTGGAACACCGCAAGCGCGGCTGGAAGCCCGCGCCGGCGGTGGAACTGGGCACGGGCGAGCCCTCGGGCACTGGCCCGGTACCCTATGAGGCGCCGCGTTCGTGACGGCAACCGCCACCGCGTCCACCCCAGCGCCACACTTCAATCCGGCACTCGACCTGCTGCGCCCCTATCCGTTTGAACGGCTGCGCAGCCTGCTGGCCCCGCTCACGCCCCCGGCGCACCTGGCACCCATCAACCTATCTATTGGCGAGCCGCGGCACCCCACGCCAGCGGTGCTGCTGGACGCGCTGCGGGCCGCCATTGCCGCCTGGCTGGAGCGCCGCTACGCCCTCCCGTCCGTGGATCCGCAGACCCAGGTCCTGCCCGTGACGGGGTCGCGGGAAGCGCTGTTTTCCTTTGCCCAAGCGGTCATCGACCCCCAGGCCCGCAGCCTGGTGCTGGTGCCCAACCCCGGGTACCAGATCTATGAGGGGGCCGCGTTCCTGGCGGGCGCCGAGCCGCGCTACCTGCCCACCACCCAGGAAAACGGCTTTCGCATGCCCTGGGAAGCGGTAAGCGGGCACGACTGGGCACGGGTGCGGCTGGTCTACGCCTGCTCGCCCGGCAATCCCACCGGGCATGTGATGTCGCTGGCCGAATGGGCCGAGCTCTTCGACCTGGCCGACCGGCACGATTTTCTGGTGGCGGCCGACGAGTGCTATTCCGAGATCTACTTCGATGAATCCTGCCCGCCGCTCGGCGCCCTGCAGGCCGCCTGGCAACTGGGCAGGACGCGCTTCGAGCGGCTCGTGAGCTTCAGCAGCCTGTCCAAGCGCTCCAACGCCCCGGGACTGCGCTCCGGCTACGTGGCCGGCGACGCCCGGGCCATCGCCCGCTTCCTCGCCTATCGCACCTATCACGGCTGCGCCATGGGGCCGGCCGTGCAGTCCGCCAGCGTGGCCGCCTGGAACGACGAAGCCCATGTGATTGATAACCGGCTGCGCTACGCCGCCAAGTTCGCGCAGGCGCAGCCCCTCATCACCCGCGCGCTGCCCGTCGCCATGCCCGATGCCGCCTTTTACCTCTGGGCGCGCACGCCCGAGCAGCTTGCCGACACCGACTATGCAGCGGCGCTCTACGCAGAGCAAAATGTCACTGTTTTGCCGGGCAGCTTCCTGGGCCGGGACGTGGACGGGCACAATCCGGGCGCCGGCTACGTCCGCCTGGCGCTGGTGGCCGACGCGCCTGACGTGGCCGAGGCCACGGCACGCATCCTGGCGTGGGCAGACCACTCTGCGTCCGCGCGCACCAACACCCAAGCGGGCGCGCCGGCGTCCCGTATTTCGGAGGCAACATGAACCCGCAGGACATCATCAACCAGGCCTGGGAAGACCGCGGCGCCATTTCGCCGGGTTCTGCCCCGCCCGCCTTGCGCGCCGCTATCGATGCCGTGCTGGACCAGCTGGACAGCGGCACCTTGCGCGTGGCGGAAAAGTCCGGTGATGACTGGGTGGTCCATCAGTGGTTAAAGAAGGCGGTGCTGCTGTCCTTTCGTCTGCGCGACAACGCCGTGATGGCCACCGGGGGCGATTCGCCGCTGCGCTTCTACGACAAGGTCGACACCAAGTTCGGCGCTTTTAGCGAGGCGGATTTTCGCGCGGCGGGCGTGCGCGTCGTGCCCACGGCGGTTGCCCGGCGCGGCGCCTTCATCGGGCGCAATGTGATCCTCATGCCCTCGTTCGTCAACATCGGCGCCTACGTGGGCGAAGGCACCATGGTGGACACCTGGGCCACGGTGGGCTCCTGCGCCCAGATCGGCAAGAACGTGCATCTTTCGGGGGGCGTGGGTATCGGCGGCGTGCTCGAACCCGTGCAGGCATCCCCCACCATCATCGAGGACAACTGCTTCATCGGCGCCCGATCGGAAGTCGTCGAGGGCGTGATCGTGGAACAGGACGCCGTGCTGTCCATGGGCGTGTTCATCGGCGCCAGCACGCGCATCTATGATCGCGAGAACGGCAAGATCCTGTATGGCCGGGTGCCCCGGGGCGCGGTGGTCGTACCCGGTTCGCTGCCGGCCAAGGATGGCAGCCACAGCCTGTACTGTGCGGTCATCGTCAAGCGCGTCGACGCGCAGACCCGCGCCAAGACGGCCATCAACGAACTGTTGCGCAGCGTGTCAACGGAGGAGTAAGCGCCATGAAGCTGGAAAAGCTCTTCGCCCTGATGGCCGAAAAAAAGGCCTCCGACCTCTTCCTGGCGGCGGGATCCCCCATCACCATCAAGATCAATGGCGTGTGCGTGCCCATCAGCCAGGAGCGGCTCCTGCCACAGAAGGTAACCGAGCTGCTCACCGAGCGCCTGAGCGACGCCCAGTTTCGCGAGCTGGAGGAAACCTGCGAGCTCAACATCGGCATACCGGTGCAGGGTTTGGGCAGTTTCCGCCTCAGCGCCTTTCGGCAGCGCGGCACGATTTCCGCGGTACTGCGCTACATACCCACGGAAATTCCCCACCTGGACGACTTGCAACTGCCCGCCGCGCTCAAGGACCTGGCCTTGTCGCGCCGCGGCCTGGTGCTGGTGGTGGGTGCGGCCGGCTCGGGCAAGTCCACCTCGATCGCCTCGATGATCGACTACCGCAACGAGCTGCAGACCGGCCACATCCTCACCTTCGAAGACCCCATCGAATTCCTGTTCCAGAACAAGAAATCCATCATCAACCAGCGCGAGATCGGCACCGATGCCATCTCGCTGCAGGCCGCCATGCGCAGCGCCATGCGCCAGGCGCCCGACGTGCTGTTCATCGGCGAGATCCGCGACCGCGACACCATGGGCGCAGCTCTGGCCTATTCCATGTCCGGGCACTTTGTCATCGCCACGATGCACGCCACCAATTGCGCGAATGCGCTCAACCGCATCATCAGTTTCTACACACCGGAAACCCGCATGGCGCTGTTCGAGGACATCGCCACGTCCTTGCGCGCGGTAATCTGCCAGCGCCTGGTGCGCTCGCGCCGCGGTGGCCGCGTGCCCACGGTGGAAATGCTGATGAACACCGGCCACACCCGCGACCTCATCATCCGCGGCGACGTCTCGGGTATCAAGGAAGCCCTGGCGCAGAGCCTGGTGCCGGAGAACCAGTCGTTCGAGCAAAGCCTGTACAACCTGCTGCAGCGCGAGGAAATCACCCGCGACGATGCGCTGTCGTCAGCCGACTCGCAAAACAACCTGTTGTGGTTCATCAACAATGCCGGCAAATCCCGCCGCGAGACGGAAGCCGCCAGCGCCGAAAGCAGTTCGGCGTCGTTCACTGAAATCACGCTGAACATCTGATGGGTATAACTTCCGCGCCGGATCCCTCCCCCACCCTGGCGCTGGTGCGCGAGCTCATCGCCCAGCCATCCGTCACGCCCGTCGACAGTGGCTGCCAGGACCTGCTGGCCCGGCGCCTGCAAGCCTGCGGGTTCACCGCCGAGCGCTTCGATCGCAATGGTGTCGCCAATCTGTGGCTGCAGCGCGGCAGCGGCGCACCGACCTTTGTCTTCGCGGGGCACACCGACGTGGTACCCACGGGTCCGCTGGACCAGTGGCAATCCGACCCCTTCGTGCCCGTGGAACGGGACGGGTGCCTGTATGGCCGCGGCGCCGCCGACATGAAGACCTCACTGGCGGCCTTTGCCGTGGCCGCGGAAGAGTTCGTGGCGGCCCGGCCGTCGCACGGCGGCACCATCGCCCTGCTGCTGACTTCCGACGAAGAGGGGCCAGCGGTTGATGGCACCACCGTGGTCGTGGAAGCGCTGCGCGCGCGGCACCAGCAGATCGACTACTGCCTCGTGGGTGAACCCACCTGCGTAAAACAACTAGGCGATACGGTGAAAAACGGCCGCCGGGGCTCACTATCCGGACGCCTCGTCGTGCGGGGCGTGCAGGGGCATGTGGCCTACCCGCAGCTGGCCCGCAACCCCGTGCACGAGTTTGCGCCCGCGCTCGACGAGCTTGCCAACACGAAATGGGACAAGGGCAATGCGGACTTCCCGCCCACCACTTTCCAGGTATCGAACATCCGCGCCGGGACGGGCGCGGGCAACGTCATTCCGGGCACCTGCGAGGTGGATTTCAACCTGCGTTTCTCGCCGGAATCCTCTCCCTCGGCCCTCACGAGCCGCGTTGAACGCATACTGTTCGCGCATTCCGTGGAGTTTTCCATCGACTGGACGCTGGGCGCATCGCCCTTTCACTGTGCCCCGGGCGCCCTGATGGAGGCCCTCACCGGCGCCATACAGGACACCGTTGGGGTCACGGCTACCCCGTCCACCACCGGCGGAACGTCGGACGGCCGCTTCCTGGCCACCCTGTGCCCGCAGGTGGCCGAATTTGGCCCGGTCAACGCCAGCATCCACAAGATCGACGAACACGTGCGCATCGCCGACATCGATGCGCTCAAGAACATCTACCGCGCGACCCTGGACAGGCTGCTGCCCTGACGCGGCCCTGCTGCGGGACGCAAACCCGGACCCGATGGTTGAAGGAATGCTGAATGAACGCGAATTGAACGCTGAATGAATATCGACGCCAAAGCCAACCTGCGCACCGTCCGCGACGCCCTGCGATTCGCGGTCACCTCGTTCAATGAAGCCGGCTTGTATTTTGGTCATGGGCAGATCGACGCCTACGAGGAGGCCGTATTTCTCGTGCTGCGCGCCCTCTCCCTGCCGATAGAGCGCATGGAAGTGTTTCTCGACGCCTTCCTCACGATCGGCGAGATCAACGAACTGCTGCAGCTCATCGACCGGCGCACCCGTTCCCGCCTGCCGGCGGCCTACCTGCTCAACGAGGCCTGGCTGCAGGGCTATCGCTTCTACGTGGATACCCGCTGCATCGTGCCGCGCTCGTTCATCGCGGAACTGCTCAAGGAGGAGCTGGCCCCCTGGGTGGCCGATCCCATGGAAGTGCGCAACGCGCTGGACCTGTGCACAGGCTCGGGGTGCCTCGCGGTGATGGCAGCCCATGTGTTTCCGGAAGCCGAGATCGATGCCATCGATCTCTCGCTCGACGCCCTGGCCGTGGCCACCCGCAACGTGGAAGACTACGACCTGCGCTCGCGCATCCGGCTGCTGTCGTCCAACCTGTTCGAGGCCATCGACGGCCGCCGCTACGACCTCATCCTGAGCAACCCCCCCTATGTGACCCAGGCGTCCATGGAGAAGCTGCCACCCGAATACCGCCACGAGCCGCGCATGGCGCTGGCCGGCGGCAATGACGGCATGGATATCGTGCGCACCATCATTCGCGAGGCCAAATCGCACCTGACGCCCGGCGGCCTCCTGGTGGTGGAAGTAGGCGACGGCCGCGCCGCAGTGGAACGCAGCTTCCCCGACCTGCCGCTTACGTGGCTGACCACGAGCGCGGGGGACGATATGGTTTTCCTCGCCCAGCAGGAAGATTTGCCTGGATAAAATTACGCCGCGCTGACGTCTTGCGCACGGCGAACACCCTCACCACTGCCCCTCTCCCGGAGGGAGAGGGGATTACTGTAAATTGTCGGGCTCACTTCCCTCTCCCGCACCGCGGGAGAGGGACCGAGGGTGAGGGTCCCAGCACTGAACCAACCGCACCGATCAAAGACTGCCCATCATGCTGCGCCTCAACAACCTATCCCTCGCCCGCGGTGCCCGCGTCCTCTACCGCGACGCCACGCTGCTGGCCGCGCCCGGCGAACGCGTGGGCCTCGTCGGCGCCAACGGCTGCGGCAAGTCCACGCTGCTCACCGCCATCCTGGGCCAGCTGCAGCCGGAAGCAGGTTCCATCGAAGCCCCCCGCCCAGAGCGCATCGCCCACGTGGCGCAGGACATCGACACCGTCACCATCAGCGCCCTGGACTACGTGCTCCAGGGTCATGCGCCCCTCACCGCGGCCCGCGAGGAACTGGCCCGCGCCGAGGCCGGGCACGACGACATGGCCCTCGCCCATGCCTACGCCCACCTCGCCGAGATCGATCCGGGCGCCGTGAACGCCCAGGCCCAGACGGTGATGCGCGGCCTGGGCTTTGCCGCCGATGCGGGCGATCAACCCATGACCGCCTTCTCAGGCGGCTGGCGCAACCGCCTAGCCCTGGCCCGCGCGCTGCTGCGCCCTGCCGACCTGCTGCTGCTGGACGAGCCCACCAACCACCTGGACCTGGATTCCGTGGTCTGGCTGGAAGCATGGCTGCGGCGCCAGTCGGCCACGGTGCTCATCATTTCGCACGATCGGGAATTCCTGGATCGCAGCGTCAACACCATCTGGCATGTGGACGGCGACGGCACCAATCCCACCATACGGCGTTACGCGGGCGACTATTCCGCGTTTGAAACCGCGCTCATCGAGCGCAACCGCCAGCAGGACGCGCAGGCGCGCAGTTACAAACGCACGGCCACGCACCTGCAGAGTTTCGTCGACCGCTTCCGCGCGCAGGCCACCAAGGCACGCCAGGCGCAAAGCCGCCTCAAGATGCTGGAGCGCCTGGTCGAGGTGGAACCTTCACGCGCCCAGCATGAGTGGCGCTTCGAGTTTCTGGAACCCAAGCGCCTGCCCGAGCGGTTGATCGATGGATCCGGCCTGAACCTGGGGTATGGCGACACCAGCATCCTCACGAACGCACGGGTCGTGGTCGATGCGGGGGATCGTATCGGCATCCTGGGGGTCAACGGCGCGGGTAAATCCACACTGGTAAAGGCCATCACCGGACACCTGCAACCGCAAAGCGGCGAGCTGCAGCGTGGCACCGGCGTGGCCATCGGGTATTTCGCCCAGCATCAGCTGGACCAGTTGGAGGGCGATGAGAGCCCGCTGCAGCAGTTGCGCCGTATTGCGCCCCAGGCGCGCGAACAGGAGCTGCGTGATTTCCTGGGGACCTACCGGTTCTCGGGGGAGATGGCCATGGCGCCGGTGGGGCGCATGTCGGGCGGCGAGAAGGCGCGCTGCGCTCTGGCGCTTATTGCCTGGCAGCGGCCCAACCTGCTGGTGCTCGACGAGCCGACCAACCACCTGGACATGGAGACCCGGGAGGCGCTCACCATGGCGTTGTCTTCCTTCGAGGGTGCTCTGCTGCTGGTGTCGCACGACCGGCACCTGCTGCGGGCGGCAACGGATACGCTGTGGCTGGTGCACGATGGCGTCGTGGGGAACTATGAGGGAGATCTGGACCAGTACACGGCGCTGGTGCTGGCCAGCCGGCGCGAGGCTCGAGAGAGCGCGAAGGAAAATGCGCGCGAGGCGGGGAAGAATGGGGGCAGGAATGGAGCGGCGAACGGCACCAGTGCCGCAGCCGTTGAGCCGCCCGCACCGCGCCTGAGCCGGGAGGACAAGCGCGCGCAGGCGCAGGAACGCGAGAAACAGGCCCAGGCGCGCCGGCCCTTGCAGCAGAAGCTGCTGAAGATCGAGCGGGAGCTGGGGCAGGCCAACGGGGAACTGCGCCAGCTTGACCAGCAGCTGGCCGACCCGGCGTTCTACAACACCGGCGAAGCCGCGACGGTAGCTGGTGTCCTCAAGCAGCGAGGCTTGGCGGGGGAGAAGGTGGAGCGTCTGGAAGCGCAGTGGCTGGCGGCCCAGGAGGAACTGGAGAAAGCGGGGTAGCCCGTCGTCTCCTCCTCGCGGAGAGGGCTAGGGTGAGGCTGTGCGCCAAAAAGACAGCCCCTGCCACTCCCGCAACTGTCAACGCAAACCTACCGCCCGCATTCATAAAATCAGCCCAAGTTACTACGAGCGAAAACCGGTCCGGCTCCAGCGCCATGACTTCCTGGTTCCACATAAACCCGTAGAGCATGATCGGCACATCTAGCATTACAACTAGCGCAATGATCGGCAGCGCGAGCAGCAAGCGCAGGACGTGCTCCGCGGCGGTCCGGGCCGGCCACGCACACAGCAAGGCGCCGGCCAGTACCAGCGGCTGCAGCACTATGCCTGCCGATGCCGACTCGACCAGCAAGGTATTCGAGTCGGCAGTAATTACATGCCCGCCCAGCACGTGCACGACAGCCGGTGTGGCTAGTCGAACGATCATCCATTCCCCGGTGCGCGGCTCCAGGGTCAAAGATACCGTTCGGTAGGCATCGTCAATTATTGCTATCCACGCGTGAAATACCGGTAGCGCCTGCCGGACCAGCGTCTCCTCGAAATACAGGCCAAAGCCGCCAACGACCACTGCGCCCAGGATCAGGCGTAGGACTACCCTGGCAGCCCGTTCAGGTCGCAGCAACACCGGGAATATCCGCCCGCCGGGACCAATACAGCCAGCCGACGAAGTAGGCAGCAACCAGCGCGACAACAAACAGAGGCGCCACCAAGCCATGCAAGGCGCCAAACCAGGCCGGCTCCGACCGTATGGAGATAAAAAGCGCCAACAGGCGCATCTGGTTCACCATGAAAACGACCACGACACCCACCATCAAGCCGGCAAGGCGATCAACCCGGGTAACCGGCGTCACCAGAACGGCAGCGCTCAGCACTAGCAGTACATCCATGCCTTCGCAGCCGAACAGGACATTGAGGCTGCCGCGCGTCGATAACAGGTGCGGGCCGTCGGCAGTAATGCTGGCATCGCCGCTGATTACTCGGGCAAGCCATGCCGCTGGTCGAACTGTAGCCTCGTCGATCACCCAGTGCGAAAATCCGGCCGTCCAAGCTTGTGCCAATGCAATGTAACAGCCCGCAAAAAGCAGCAGGAACGACAAAAGGCGTTTCCAGGAAATTTCCATGGCTTCGGGGGCGCAAAGGCCCCTTTCCAAAGTGACATTCCCGGCTACCCTATTGCGCCCGGATGACAGCATGGTTACCCAAGAGCGCAGAAATTCTTTTGGACACTTACACTTCGCGGTCTGGCGCCCAGGCACCGACAAGCACCCGTGGCGAAATTGGTAGACGCAAGGGACTTAAAATCCCTCGACGCAAGTCGTACCGGTTCGATTCCGGTCGGGTGCACCACCAACCACTACAAGACGTTGGCTGAATTCAGTGCGGGGCCACGATGATTCGGGCGTTGCGATTGCCCGTCTGGCGGCAACAGCTCTCGCGGCTTGGCGCACGACTTGTGCTGGCACGCAAGCTGCCATCTCCCGCCTACAACTCGACGGGCGGTTCCGTGAAGCCGAGGAACCTCTGCGGGCGGTGGTAACCGCGGAACTGCGCCCTCATGCCACGCGGAGTGATCTGTTCTATCGTCTGAACCACCGCCAGCATTTGCCGCAGGAATATCGGACCCGGGCCCGCCGTCAGGAAGAGGAAGTGAGTCGTGCGCGCTCATTTTGCCTTGACAGTTGGGCGCGCCAGGCCAAACACGCTCCTTTGCCAGTCACCTGCGTATCGGGCGACCTGCGCTCCAACCCTGTTGCACTTTTTCTCAGGCCCTCCCGGAACACCTCGTTCGGTCGATGATGAGGCCCTGCGCCTGTTTGACCGTTGCGCAAGTAGATGCGACAACGCTGGATTTGACGGTCGTCGTCGCCGGCTGGACCCAAACCAAAAATCTCGGCGACAAAGCGGCCGCGCGCAAGATCCATGCAGGCGCGATTCACATCCTGATCGATCCCGGTGGGCACACCGCGACGAATCGCCTCCCAGCCTTCGCGCACCGATCCACGTCCATGCACTTGAGCTTGCTGAGGTGTCTTGCCGGTACCGGCGTCGACGCGATCGACCACTGCATTGGCGACCCTGTGAGCGTGGCTGCTCAGATTGACAAACAGAATCGTTTTATGCGGCATCGACCTCACAACTGAAGTCTTCTTGCCTTATGACAGATACCACGGTTCCACCGTTCGAAGGAATTTCCTCTAAGTGGCAGGTCGAAGCCGCGAAAGCAATATCTTGGTGATCTCCCGCCTGTTGGCGGCTTTTTGCTCGCGACGGTAACCGACAATCGAGAAGCATAAGGGTTTCCCGTAAGTATTAATGCGGGACAATTCCACAGGAATTTAGTGGTCTTCTTTCGAGCCCCCCCTTGTTTTAGTGTCCCAAGAGAATTCGATGGCGTACATCAAGAAATGCCTTTCCTAAGTCACATTTTTATTCCAAGCTGAGTCCGCAATTCAAAATACCCGCTACAAGGTTTGGCTGTCTGCTGTAGCCCAGATGGCATCCCGCTAGCCGCCGCTTCTGTAAGTAGCCCCCTTTTTGCCCGATGCCAATAGCTGGTATTCGAAATTGAACGGCACACCAGGGGGCTTCAATGCAGCGCGGTATTTGGTAGTTGCTGCGTACCGTGCTTGACATCCGAAATTGCAGTATCCAAGCACGACAGCAGTTCGGCGGCTGTAGGTATGGCAGCAGAACCACCCGCACATCCCGCGGGTGACGCTGCAGTTTAGAGACGAGATGGTGCTCACGATCAACCAATTTAGTAATAGGCAGCAGATCCCTATCGCAGGCATGCTTTGATACCGGCCGCACGAATTGCCAAAATTATTCCTTTGCTTGTGGCCGAGCTAAGGCTCATTGCCAGTACTCGCCGCGTCAGGTTGATCCGCGGCCTCAACAAACTGGTACGACGGAACTGCGGCGACGAGTCTCTCGTGGCAACCGTCGTGGGGCATTTCCAGATCCTGGCGCTCATGAGCCACCCGTTTCTGAGGCCAATTCTGCTCAAAGACCCGTATGCGCACTTCAGACCCTTCAAGACCTATCTGGCTCCGGGATTTACGCGCCAACAGCGTCGGGAGGCTTTTCGAGAACACTATGCTTACTTGACAACCTGCCTGCGGGAGTCGTTCTTTTCCGGAACTGTCCTCGGCGCCCCTGTGCTCTGGGAATCCGCACGGGGGCTAGGCCGCGTAGCCATCACGATCTCACGGTCGGACGTTGAGCACGAAGGCGAACTCCAGCTCGAGTTCCAGGGCAACGGCCAGGCACTCTTCCACGTCAGCATGTCCATCGCCCCAGGGCGACTCGTGGGCAGCACGGCGACGCGCGCGATTGTGATAGCACGTGTGCAGGGGGTTCGCGGAAAATGGGAGGAAATTCGAAATGCTACAAAAATGTGCTCGGAGGTTTCACCGCCATTTCTCCTGATGTCTGCGGTTCAGGCTATTGCCCGGGCAACCGACATTACCTGTATAGCCGGGATTAGAAATGCGCAGAAAGGACAAATGCCCGGAGAGCAAAATCCAGAGATGCGCTTTGACTATGACCAGTTCTGGCAAAAGCTCCTCGCGACGGTCGGCAGCGAATTCTGTCTCCTGCCGGTGCCGATGATCATGCGGCCCATGGCAGAGATAAGCGTCAATCACCGCAAGCGAACGCTGATTAAACGACAGCTCAAGCAAGCGGTGGAGGACACCGTGTACGACAGGTTCCTCACTGAGTTCTGCCAACCCTGCAGCGGTCGTTCAGGGCAAAGCCCGTCATCGAGCAGAATGAGCGAATAGCCGCACCCCGATTACCGTAAGCTACCGATAACCAGTCTGCAATTGAATTGCCAGTTCCGACTTCTTGGTGAGCTTTGACGCAAGACAAATGGGTACAGCCATGGTGACTCGGCTGCGGTGGTAATTGCAGACTTTATTTCCTCGTCGAATCCATCCCACACCAAGGCGAGGCCATGGCCTTGTTGCGAACGCATCAGTCTCACCTTCATGCTGGGCTGCAATTGTCTCGAAAAAAGGCGGTAAGCCGATCAGGGCAAATCTGATTCACCGTTGGAACGCGCGTCGTGACCCGCCTTCCCGCATGTTGCTTCAAGAACGCGTACATGAGGCGGTCATCGTTATATTGCAGCGTTTGGCGATAGAGCGGCGCCGCCGCGACACCGAATTCGCGTCTGAAAAACATGCAGTTGTTATCGCACATTTCATATGGGACACGGCGGCCACGATCATCGCCAACCGATTCGAAACGATCGACGCCGAGGCAAATTCCTTCCGACGACCAAATGAAGCGCAGCGTACTTGCCCAGTTGTGTCCTTGCGCCGACTGCCATATCGTTTGGATGTGATTCCGGTCCCACCAGACGTCGTCGTCGGCAAAGGTTACCCATGGTGTATCAGCCGCCAGCAGTCCAATGGCGCGTAACGCGCTCCCGGGAGCGTCACCGAACTTGCCGAATCCGTCCGGCATAACGAGGCACCATCGATTGGGACCAAACAGCGCGTCTGGCAAAGGAGATCCAACCGCGCGTTTGTCGTCCCATAGCAGCAAATGTCGAATGCCAAATTCGCATTCTTGCGCGTCGATCGAGGAAATAAGCCGCAGTAGACTTCCGCGGCCAGTGGTCGGTGTAATAACCGTAACGTTGCAATCCGACATCCTGGACACCTTGGAATTGCTCAACGGGGCGTTAGCAAGGAAATGCAGCAGATATCGACCTCTTCCGGGTCGGGGAACAACCGTTGCTTAGTCGGGAGCGTCGTACCTTTCGAGGAAGCAAATCCCGATGCCATAAAGCATCAGATTCTCCCTTGCCTCACGCAGGAGCGAAGTCCGAAATGGTTCAGTCGAGCTTAATGACCACCGCAAATCCGTTTCCAACCTTGTCGTCTTTTTGTTGAACCTCGACGACGTTGAGTCCCATGTACTGGCACATTTGGACAAATCCCATTGGCGTCCAGCGGGTGAAATGCAGAGGGTAATCCCATTCGTTACCCGGTGGCATCGCGATTTTCCCAGAGTGCCTATCGATCAATTCCTCAAGCGGCGTTATCGGTAGGTTTACGTCGGATTCAAGCGCGTCTCGCAGGGGACAAATGATGTAGATGTAGCGTCGTGCAACGCGCACCCACTCCAGCAGTGCGCCCATGGGATCAAAGAAATGCTCGATGACATGGGAGGAAATGACAAAATCTTCGCTCTTATCCGGAACGGGGATTTTGTTACCAGGCGCCGTGATGTCAACGGGCATCGCTTCACCGCACATCTCGACTTCCGCCAATTTGTAGACAGTATCCATGTCAGCGCAATAGTCCACATTGCGCGTCTTCAGTCCGAAGGAGTTATGAGCAGACCCACCTATTTCCAAGCCGCTCAGTCCGTCAAGGTACCGGTGGGCTGCAGGGGACTCTCGAAATTTCATAAAATTCTCCTGCCGATGTCGACGCCACCGTTGGCGGATAGCCGTTGATTCCGGCTTAGCATGGCAGTCAATTTTCGCCTATAAGTCGGATCGGCTTCGCCTTGCATGGCTTTGATCACGCAGAAAGATAGTATGTAATTCAGATGACATAAAAATTTCGGGTTCCTGAATTACCCCTCGGCTTGCCGACCCCATATCTGAATCTCAGGGTCGTGGAAACGCTCTGAAGCTTGATCAATCGCGCCTTGGCCTGACGCCGGAATTGAGCGCGATCAGCGCGCTCTCCAAAGCACTGGTGAATGCGCGCGCATCCGTCAGGGGCGAAACCGCAACGTGATCGCGTAGTGTCGAGCGCAACCTGGCCAAAGTGGACGGCGATGAACAAAGCGCCTTGACCTGGTTGACATAGTCGTCCTCCGTCGCAACGGCCCATTCGGGATGCCCAATCGCCGAGAGTAGGGAGAGGCCGGTCCTCCCCGCAAATCGATCCCCGACCAGACTGATCACCGGCACACCCATCCACAATGCTTCGCAGGTGGTCGTGACCCCGCAATAGGGAAATGGATCAAGCCCGATGTCGACAAGATCATAGTGACCAAAGTGCGCATCGAGGCTTGCATCCCACGGAAGAATATGCAGCCGCTCCGCTTCAACTCCGTGCATTGCGAAGCGGGATTTCACGCGTCTCGCCGTTTGCTCGCCTTTAAGCGCCTGGTGTTTCAGTATCAGCCTGGAGCCGTCAATCTCGCGCAATATCCGGGACCATAAGGCGACAGCAGGCTCTGAGAGTTTGACCAGATTATTGAAGGAACCGAAAGTTACGTAGCCATTTTTCATCATGGGAGCGGGCGCAACTGCCGGCGCATGACGCGATGGACGATAACAACTGAAGGTGGGTGCAAGACGGATGACCTTCGCCCCTTGCGGCGCAACGAGCGCATCACCAATATAGCCGTCAATGCTGCCGAGTCCCGTGTCGCCGGGAAAGCCAAGCCAACTCAACTGGATCGGCGCGGGGCGCCGTGCAAATACCCCCAGGCGATTGCCAGCTGTGTGCCCCGACAAATCAATCAGAACGTCGATCGAATCGGATTCGATCAAGCGCGCCAGATCCTTGTCGGGAAGCGATGAACAAGCCCGCCAGTGTTCACACTGCACCTTGATGCGAGAGGTGACCTCATCTTCCTGGGGTGCGCAGTGATAGCAGAAAATCTCGACGCTGCCACGGTCGTGAGACTCCAGCACCGGTTCGAGGAAATAGGCGACGCTATGTAGCCGCAAATCCGCCGAAACATAGCCAATACGCAATCGGCCGCTCGGCGAACGAGGATGCGCGAATTGTTGGGTCGCGTGTGGGCCGGCTGGGACGGTAACGCGTTCAGGCCCCTCTCTTCCAGATTGCGCACGAGCTGCTCGGTCAAAGGCTTCCAACTCGGTGTGGAAGTCCAGTGCGCAGGGCTCCGGAAGGTACAGTATCGTGATGATCATCGCGGATCGCCGCGAGAGATTTTCCGGTTCGAGCATCACCGCCCGCCGATAGGCGACAAGCGCCTCGGCGGTGCGGCCTGTGTCGCAAAGCACTCGACCATACCTCGCATGCAATTCGGCGTTGTCAGGAAACCGGACAACGGCATCGGCAAGCCCTTGCGCCATGGCATCCAGATTCCCTGCCTGATCGAAGCTGAGCAGCAAGTTGCTTTGTGCGTCGGAAAAATCCGGCGCAGTCGCAAGCGCCTCCCCGAAAATGACGCCTGCCTCTGCGACCCTGCCTTGATCCAGAAGCGTCGTGCCAAGGTTGTTGAGGTATTTTGCGCGGGCTTTTGGATCCGAAACCTTCGCGTTTGCGTTCTGCGCAAGTGCCTGTCGCCAGTTGGCTTCGGCCTCCTCCAAACGGCCGAGTCGTTGCAAGGCGTTACCGCGACCCAGCCAAGCGTCGACATGCTCGGGCGCAAGAACCAGCGTTCTCTGAAGGGATTCTATCGCCTCGCTAAGGAGCCCGAGCTCAATCAGCGCAGCGCCCCGGTTCGCATGAGCATCCACAAGTGACGGGTTGAGCGACAGAGCGCGCTCGCAACTCGCCACCGCATCAGCCCAACGTCCCAGGCGGGCGAGTGCGGCGCCGCGATTACTATGCGCGAGCGCATAGTGGGGTTTAAGCAGCACAGCGCGCTCGAAGCTCAAGAGCGCCTCTTGGGTTCGACCCAACAAGGCCAGCACGACCCCCAGGTTGTAGTGCGCCGCCGGGCTTGCATCTTGCAAATGCACAGCGCGCTCCAAGCACGGTAGCGCGTCGGCAAATGCGCCCCTCGATCGCGCAGCGAGCCCAAGTTGCATCCAGGCGGGAGCATCGTCAGGTCGGATCGCGAGCAGCCGACGCAGTAGCGTTTCCGCCTCTTCCCCCCGGCCCTGCTGCAGACGCAGCCCCGCGAGGTAAAACGTCGCATCGCGGTCCGCCGCATCCCGGGCAAGGCAACTGAGATATACCGCCTCCGCATCAGACAGGCGACCTGCCTGATGCGAAGCGATGGCGGACGCGAGATCCTGTCTATCCATGTATATTAGGCTGTCCTATACGAGCTGCTAATTAGGTCATCTGCCGGACGCGAAAGCAGGCGAGCTGATTCGCGTGCGGCAATGATTGCCAATTCGGTGTGGTGCTTAAATTGCGATCACAGCCTTTTTTCTCATTAGTTGTGCCCACGCATAAACGCCCATTGCTGCTGCGTCGGGCATTGACATCCATCCGGTCCCAGTCCGCGCCGATGGGCTTAGAGGTTATCGTAGTTTCCGACGCCGCAGATACGGCGACCGACGCGGTCTGCTCCGAACTCCTGCTTGATACCGATATATATGTTCGGCGAAACGGTATGCCAGGTCCTTCCGCGAGCAGAAATCTGGGGCTGTCGCTCGCATCGGGTCGTTATTTACTGCTCCTTGATGACGACGACGCCTGGCATCCTGGTCTGCTCGAACAACTCCATGTACAGGAAGCGGTTCGTCATGGTAGCGCCGTGTATTTCGATTGCACGGTGGTCAAGGAGCGTCGCCACCTGGAAGGGCCGGAAGAGTTAGGGGAGACGAAATTAAATTTGAACGGCCGGCTGACGGAAGGCGTGTACGTGAAGAACCAAATTCACATGTCCTGCTTTGCATTTCCGCATGCTCTCCTGCGCGGCATTGCATTTGATTGCCATATGCGCGCTTACGAGGATTGGGATTTTCTCCTTTCGGTCTTCGAGCGCCAAATGCCCGTTCATGTTCCCATCGTGGGATCGCGAATCTTTGAGGTTGACGATGCAACCTCGGACCGCCGCGGGGATAGTCAAAGCGCAAAGGATTTCAACGCTGTGCTTGATTACATCTATGCATATCGCCGGCATTCTGCACCAACGGAGTCCATACGGCTAGCGCGCGCTGCCTTCATGCGTCAGAACGGCGTCATCATCAGTCCGGATATGCTCTAGTCGGAATCGATAATCCCGCTCGTCTCGGGGCACCGTATCACATGAAAGAAATTCAAACGGGTTTTCCTGTTGACATACCCCAGATGGCCCTCAAGCACGGGTCCATGGCGGGTACCTCCGGCAGCGTGTTTCTTGCCTGTGGAATGTACACATCGTCGTACGGGCGGAAAGCCAAGCGCCTCGTCAGTTCTTTGCGGCAATTCAACTTGCCGCATGCCATTTTTGAAGTGCCAGCGGTACATCGATCCATCAGCCCCAGGGGTACCTGTGATCCGGCCTATACGAAGGCAAATTTCATTTTTCGGATCCTTCAAATGAGCCAGCGCCCGGTTTTGTATCTGGACGTCGACTGCGTCGTCCGATCCGCTCCAAAGCTGATACAGAGGCTCATAAAGGGCGAAAATGACTTCGCCATCATGAATTGGCTGGCCCAAGACAACACCGAGGCGTATGTTCCCATCGAAATTCAATACGCGACCGGCGAGAAGATAAGATCGGACCGATTTTTCCAATTTTCCTACAGCATCGGTCATGAAGCCCAGGATCAACTGATCTGCAGTGGCGCAGTTCAGTTTTGGTGCCCGACCCCAGCCGCCGAAAACCTGCTGGCCCGATGGCATGCCACGATCATCGCCAATCCCGGCGTCCCGGATGACAAATGTCTGGACTTTGCCTTGAATAATCCAAGCGGGGATCTGCCGATGCAATTGAAGCCATTCTGGCTTCCCAAGGCCTACGCACGTTACGCCTACTGGATTTTTGACGAGCCTGTAATCGACCACCCGGAGTTTCCATCTTCTGGCGATGATGGCGCAAAACTCTCCGAAAGCGATGGAAGGAAGTGGTTTTACCCGGAACGCGCCAGGCCAAAGACTGAATTTCCACGGATCCCGCGAGATTGCCTCGTAGACGTCAAGATGCGACAAATAGTTCGGTACGATGGCAGTCACCTTACACCCATCGCTGATCTCGATCGTCCGGTCTGGATTTCCTAGGGTGGCTGCGCTTTAGTAAAGATGCCGGTATCCCACGTGCTCGGGCCGGCCACGTCATCCCTTACAAATTGCCATGCGTCCACCCACGCCCACTTCGAAGGAATCGAGCCGTCTGCAGACATCAATCGTCCAGATGCAGTTCACCGAGGCCGAGGCGCTTGCGCGGCGCCTCACTGCGCGTTATCCGGGCAATTTCGTTGGCTGGAATGGATTGGGTGTCGTGCTCGGCGCGACGGGTCGATTCGATGAATCCCTGCCGGCGCTGGAGCGCGCAGCCCTGCTGGCGCCAAAAAATCCGGACGTACTCTGCAATCTGGGCCTGGCCTACATGCACGCTTCCCAGTGGCAAAGGGCCGAAGACTGCCTTAGGCGTGCTGTTCAGCTGGACCGCGTCACCGTCCGTGCATTCAACTTCCTGGCCTCACTGCTCGGAATGCGGGGACGGTTGGCCGAAGCGGAGACAATTTACCGCGAGGCGCTGAGCCGAGGCGGTGAAGATCCGGATATCCTTAACAACCTTGGCCTGGCGCTGAGATCACTGGACAGGCTGGACGAGGCGGAGGCTTACCTTCGGCGCGCCGTGCTGGCGCGACCTGGGTTTGCCAATGCCCTGCAGGCGCTAGGCGGGACGCTCCTGCTCGAGGGGCGGTTCCGTGAAGCCGAGGAATCTCTACGGGCCGCGGTGACTGCGGAGCCGCGCTTTCATTCCGCGCGGAGCGATCTGCTCCTTTGCTTGAACTACCGCCGGCATTCGCCGCAGGAATATCTCATCCAGGCCCGCCGCTACGGCGAGGAAATAAGCCGTGCGCGCTCATTTTGTTTTGGCGATTGGGCGTGCGCTGCCCGGGAGCACCCCTTGCGGGTTGGCTTCGTATCGGGCGATCTGCGCTCACACCCGGTAGCGCATTTTCTCAGGCCGCTCCTGGACCACATCGATCCGTCGACGATCAGGCTGTTCGCCTATTCGACCGTTGCTCAGGAAGATGCAACGACGATGGAATTGAAGGCCATCTTCTCCGGCTGGACCCAGATCCACAATCTCGACGACGAAGCCGCCGCGCGCAAGATCCATGCCGACGGTATTCACATCCTGATCGATCTTTCCGGGCACACCGCGATGAATCGCCTCCCGGTCTTTGCGTACCGGCCCGCGCCCGTACAGGCGACCTGGCTGGGGTACTTCGCCAGTACTGGCGTGGTAGAGATCGACTACTTCATCGCTGACCCTATGAGCGTGCCGGTTGAGCATTTTGACCAATTTACGGAGAAAGTCTGGCCTCTGCCACAGACGCGGCTCTGCTTTTCGGCGCCGGATATTGATCTCCAAGTCAACCGCCTACCCGCCCTTGATCAGGGGCACGTGACTTTCTGTTGTTTCAATAACCTGGCAAAACTCAATGACGAGGTACTCGCGTTGTGGTCAGAGGTGCTGGCAGCAGTCGACGGCAGCCGTCTTTTGCTCAAAGCCAAGCAACTCGCGCAAGATGCACCACGTCGGCGACTCCTCGAACGCATCGTTGCCGCCGGTATGGATCCGGAGCGCGTGACGTTGGAGGGGCCGTCGCCCCGCAATGCATATCTGGCAAGCTTTCATCGAGCGGACATCGCGCTCGATCCATTCCCTTTTTCCGGTGGAACGACGACGGCAGAGTCCCTGTGGATGGGCGTTCCGGTCGTTACCCTCAACGGCGATCGCCTCATCGCGCGCCAGGGAGCCGGTCTGCTCCACGCCGCGGGGCTCCGCGACTGGATTGCCGAGAACCCGCGCAACTACGTGGAAATTGCGCTGCGCGCAGCCGGGGACAAGCAGGCCCTGGCCAAGATTAGGGCGGGTCTGCGCGACCGGGTATTGCACTCCCCCCTCTTCGACGCGCCCCGCTTTTCAAAAGCATTTGCCGCGGCGCTGACCAGTATGTGGGAGTCGCGAGGCGCGCCTCTGTTAGCGGCAGCGTCTGCCGCGCGGGCCTGAACCGCGAAAGATCGATCATGGGCAGTAGGCAGCACGGATCCTAACCGGCGGTCCAGCGCTCCACCGGGGGAGAATGCTCGCCCGCCGCCAGCGCGATGAGCGCGGTCTCCAAATTGCGCGTCAAGCCGCGGGCATCCATCAGCGGCGAATCGGCGATGCGGCTGCGCAAAGATGCGCGGACCAGCGCCAGTTCGTCGGGCGATGCGCACAGCGCCTTGACCTGTTCGACGTAGCCGTCCTCGCTGCTGGCCGCCCACTCGGGATGGCCGATGGCCGAAAGCAAGGTCAAGCCGGTTCGCGCAGCAAAGCGATGGCCGACCAGACTGACCACCGGCACACCCATCCACAATGCTTCGCAGGTGGTGGTCACGCCGCAGTACGGGAAAGGATCGAGGCCGATATCGACCAGACTATATTGGCGGAAATGCTCGTCCAGACTTTCGTCACGCGGCAGGAACTGCAACCGCTCCGGGTCCACGCCATGACCCTCGAAGCGCGATTTAACCCACGCTGCGGTAAGCTCACCTTCGAGTCCGCGGGATTTAAGCAATAATCTGGACGCGGGCACTTCAGTGAGCACTCTCGACCATAACCCGACCGCGGGTTCCGATAGCTTGGCGAGATTATTGAACGAGCCAAACGTGATGTAGCGGTTTTTCAAAACCGGAGCTGTCGCCACTTCAGATGCGTGCTGGGAAGGGCGATAGCAGTTGAAGGTCGGTTCAAGTTTGACGGCAGCGTCTTCGCCAGTTGGCGTAACCAGGGCATCGCCGATGTAACCGGCGATACCCCGAAGTCCGGTACGGCAGGGAAATCCCAGCCAACTCAGTTGTATCGGTGCCGGGCGCCGGGCGAAAACTCCCAGACGATGGCCGGCAGTGTGTCCCGAAAGATCTATCAAAATATCAATTCCGTCGGCGCGGATCAGACGCTCCAATTCCTGCTCGCTCAATTCGGAGCAGGCTCGCCAGTGTTCGCAGTGGGACTTGATACGAGCGGTGACGTAATCCTCCTCCGCTGAGTTGCTGTACGCAAAGATTTCGACCCGCGTGCGATCGTGCGCTTCGAGCACGGGTTCGATGAAGTACGCGACACTATGTT
>Ga0209067_10000723_pt1 | contig 20882 bp, 18 predicted proteins | sample ColStrG_CSR_2013_FD_187199 | JGI IMG/M metagenome (GOLD analysis project Ga0209067, IMG submission 187199) | Freshwater sediment microbial communities in response to fracking from Pennsylvania, USA - Cold Stream Run_MetaG_CSR_2013 (SPAdes)... | ecosystem: Environmental > Aquatic > Freshwater >...
GGAAGTGGTTCCGGAAAGACCACCCTGTTGAAGCACGTGCTGGGATTGGCGAAACCCGAGGCCGGCAGCATCACGATCAACGGGGTGGACATCACCCGCTGCTCGCCGTCCGAACTCGGCGCGGTTCGCCGGCGTATCGGGGTTGCTTTTCAGGCCGGAGCCCTTTTCAATTCCATGTCCGTCGAGGATAACGTCGCCCTGCCGCTGCGCGAGTTGACGCGGCTCGCCGATTCAACCATCAAGCTAGTGGTCTGGATGAAGCTGATCGCGGTCGGTCTGTCGGATGCCGGCTCGCTTTACCCTCCCGAACTCTCGGGAGGAATGAGAAAGCGGGCAGCCGTCGCGCGGGCGATGGCGCTGGATCCGGAGATCCTGATCTTCGACGAGCCTTCCGCGGGACTCGACCCGATCGTGTCGGCCGAACTGGATGAGCTGATTCTTTTTCTGAAACGCTCCTTCGGCATCACAATCCTGGTCGTGACGCACGAAATGGAAAGCGCGTTCCGCATCGCCGATCGAGTGGCAATGCTTTACCAGGGCCGGCTGATTGCGGTGGATAAGAAGGAGCAATTCGCCGGGCACGCGCATCCGCGGATACGGCAGTTCCTCGACCGCCAGCCTGACGCCATGCCGCGCGTAGCGGCCGATGAATTCATAGCTTCCTTTTTGCGGGGTTCCAAGACATGACTACTGAGGCAAAAGTCGGCGTGTTCGTCATCGCCAGCCTGCTGATTCTCGGCTCGGCGGCGTATTTCATACACAACACCCAAACCGTGCGCGGGCAAGTACCGTACGTCACACACCTGCGATACGCCGGTGGGCTCGCCCCTGGAGCGGCCGTGCTGTTTGGTGGCATCAAGGTGGGCCAAGTCACCGCTGTGCGGCCCTGGTCCGAAGATCCTACCCGGATCGAGATTGTATTTGCGGTGAAGTTCGGGACTCCAGTGAACCAGAAGTCTACGGCAGCGGTGGGAACCATCAGCCTCATGACTACACCCTCGCTCATGATCGCCACCGGCAGCAATGAGGCCCGCCGTCTGAGTTCGGGTGAGCTGGTTCCGTCCGCGGAATCTCTCAGTCTGGAAGAGATCGAAGGGCGCGTTGCCAAGCTTGCGGAGTCGGCCGACGCCCTAGTGGGCGAGCTCCGCAAAGAGGTCCCGGGCCTGACAGGCGACGCACGGACGCTGTTCGCCAATCTGAACCAGATCAGCGGTGCGCAGAACCAGAAGAGAATTGGCCGGATCCTGGGCAATGTCGACACGTTATTGGAACGGGAGTCGCCCAAGATCGCGCAACTCACGGATCAGATTTCCGAGTTGACGAAACACGTGGACTCCGTCGTCGGTTCCGTGGAACCGGTTGTTCACCACGTGGACCAGGCTGTTGCCAACGTCGACAACACCCTCAATACAATTCGTGGGCCGCTCACGAAGGACCTCACCGAGTTAGAAAGCACGCTCCAGGCGGCTCACAACGTCCTGGCCGATGTCCACAATGTGGTAGGCGCCAACCAAGCCGACATCGGAGAAACCGTCCGCAATCTGCATTCCGCGTCGGAAAATGTCCGCGTCCTGACCGAGTCGCTCAAGCAGCGCCCATGGAGCCTGATTCGAACCAAGCAGGCCGCCGATCGGAAGGTACCGCAATGAAGAACCTGGCAGTCGTTTTCGTAGGAGCATTGGTGCTCGCCGGCTGTGGGAGCGTTCGCTACCCCACAAGCTATGTCCTGAACTTTCCGCCGCCGGCTCCTCGCGCGCCGCTGTCCAATGGCGCGCTGGGCACGGTCGAGGTCCGTGACTTCCGATGTCCGGAATACCTCTGCGAAGGCCGCATCGTGTATCGTCCAAGTCCGGAAGAGGTCGCGTTCTACGAATACCATCGTTGGGCGATGAATCCCCGCCAGGCCATCACGCAATATTTGGAGGACGGTCTTCGGGCCCAATCGCTTTTCCAGAGCGTGACGGTCCACGAGGGTGGTTCGGAGACGGCGTATGTCCTGAGCGGCAACATCGAGCGATTGGAGGAAGTGGACGAAGGCCGCGACGTCCACGCCGTTTGCAGGATCTCGGCGCAACTGCTCGATACACGAACGAGAGCTGTTGTCTGGAGTCACACGGCGTCGGAAACGGTAGCCGTGGAGAAGCGGGACATCGCCGGTGTCGTCAGCAGCCTCTCGGCGGCCGTTCGGACAGTCGGCGATCGCATGCTGAAGTCGATGGCGGAGGAACTGCCGGCAACGATGGCGCACACCGGCTCAACCACCCGCCCAGAAGCAACCAGTCCACGCACAGTGTTGGTCCACCCACGGTGAGGAGAGACGGAACGCGTCATCGCGGACGCCCGCGTTCGGCGGGAGCGGATGAAGGTGAGCTGCTAAGGTTTTCGATTTCCCCGTCGAGGTCGGGCGGCAGCCGCCGCGATCCGCGTCGCGCTGCCGGAATTTCAGCCTTGAAGGATTACTTTTAGGAAATAGAACTCTATGGAGGTTACTGGACCGGTTATCGTGGCGTTTGCGGCTCTCGGTGGATCCCTCGTTGGGGCTTGCTCGTCCATAACTGCGACGTTCATGGGACAGCGGCTGCAAGCTCGATGGGCTCGCCTCAGAGTTGAACTGGAGGAGCGCGAGGAACTCTACGGAATATTCGTTGAGGAAGCTGTACATCTGTTTTTCCTCTCTATTCGACAATCGGCAATCGACCCCGCAAAGATCATGCGGCTCTACTCAAAGGTAGCCCGCATACGCCTGACATCGGGTGATCGGGTTCTTCGCGCCGCGGAGGAAGTTGGAAGGCGGCTACTGGAGGCGTATGAACGGCCGCCCGAAAATCCCGCCGAAGTCCTTGCGCGATACGCGAACGGCGAGGAGAATCTGGATCCACTCCGAGAGTTTACAGAGGCTTGCCGCGAGGAGCGGGCTAAGGCTCTGCAACAAGTTTGAAGATGCCCATCCGAATACCCGCTCGGCGCCGAGATTAGACAGAAACGATTCGCTGTTTGCGGCCCACTGAGATGATCACATCTTCGAAAAGGTCAAGGATTCTTGCCAAAGGATCGGTCGAGGGCAGGCTCGCGGATACTTCGGTGGATACGCGCCCTGGAACCACCTTCAGAATCTCGCATCCGAACAGCACGAAGAGGCGATCAATGAACTCCTCGGCCATCTCCTCGTGAGTGCCGCCGCGCTCGGATGCCAGGGCGGCAGCTTCGTCCACCAGGTGGCGATAAGCCGGCATCCGCGCAAAACACAGATCAGATTTCCGAGCTGGCGAAACACGCGGACCCCGTAGTCGGTTCAGTGGAGCCGTTGGTTAACAACCTAGCTTAGCTTAGCTAGACCAGGCTGTTGCCAACGTCGACAACACCGTCAACTCAATCCGTGCATCGCTCACCAAGGACCTCACCGAGTTAGAAAACACGCTGCATGCGGCACGCACCCTCCTGGTAGACGTACAAAATCTCGTGGGCTCCAAAGAGGGCGACAGAGCTGAAACCGTCCGTAATCTGCGTTCCGCGTCGGAAAATGTCCGCGTTATGAGCGATTCGCTCAAGCAGCGTCCATGAAGCCTCATTCGAACCAAAGCAACCCGCCGAGCCGATGAAAGGGGGCTGCTGAGGTTTCGATTTCCCCGTCGACGTCGCGTCACTCGCCGATCCGGTGCAACTTCATCAGATTCGTGGTCCCCGCGCGTCCGGGAGGCTGACCTGCCACGAAGACTACCGGGTCGCCGGGCTTCGACACGCCGTGCTGCACCAGGAGAATGTCCATCTGGTGGAGCATTTCATCGGTCGAGCTGACGTCGGGTGCCAGGATCGGGGTGATGCCGTAACTAATCGTCAACTGCCGAGCCACCGATTCGTTCGGCGTGATGGCGTAGATCGGGACCGGCGGGCGGTAGCGCGAGACCAGGCGGGCGCTCGAGCCGCTGGCGGTGAAGACTACGATGGCTGCTACTCTGGCTTCGCGCGCGGCGTGGTACGCCGCGTCCGCCAGGATCTCCGCGTTGGCGGGGTTGGGGCCGGTTTGCGGCTCCTGATAACCGCGCTTGCTGATGGAGCTCTCGGTCTCGGCGGCGATGCGCGCCATGAACTGCACCGCTTCCACCGGGTACTTGCCCACGGATGTTTCCGCCGAAAGCATCACGGCATCGGTGCCGTCGTAGATGGCGTTCGCCACGTCGCTGACTTCGGCGCGCGTCGGCGTGGGATGCTCCACCATGGATTCCAGCATCTGGGTGGCGGTGATGACGAACCGGCGCTTGCGCCTCGCACGACGGATGATGGATTTCTGGATGCGCGGCACTTTCTCGAGCGCCATCTCCACGCCCAGGTCGCCACGCGCCACCATTACGCCGTTGGCTTCGTCCAGGATCGGCTCGATGTTGTCCCAGGCCAGCGGATTTTCGATTTTGGCCACGATGGGAATGTTCGCGCCCTTCAGCTCGCTGCGCAGCAAGCGCACGTCACCCGGGGTGCGGACGAAAGAGAGCGCCACCATATCGATGCCGGCGGCGATGCCGAACTGCAAATCGGCCAGGTCCTTTTCGGTGAGACATGGAATACTGAGGTTGGCTCCGGGAAGATTGATGCCCTGATGATCGGAAATATGGCCGCCGGAGACCACGCACATGCGGGCGGAGACGCCGTCTGTCGCGAGCACACGCAATTCGACCGCGCCATCGGCGAGCAGCACGCGGTCGCCGGGTTTCACGTCCCTGCCGAATTTCGCGTAGCTGGTGGAAGCGCGCTCGCAGTTGCCAGTGACGGGCTCCACCGTGATGATGAATTCGGCGCCGGTCTGGAGCTCACAACCGCACGTTCCGAATTTTCCCAGGCGAATTTTCGGACCCTGCAGATCCAGCAGAATGGCAGGAAATATGCCGGTTTCCCGGGCGAGCCCACGGATGGCTTCGATGCGCGCCCAGTGCTCCTCGCGCGTGCCGTGGGAGGCGTTCAGGCGGAATACGTCCACGCCGGCGGCGAGCAATTGCGCGAGCAGAGAGTCGCAGGCTGGCCCGAGTGTGGCCACGATCTTCGTGTTAGTAGTCATGCGGACCTTTTCTAGATCAACCAGGCTTATCCTGGCGTACCGACCGTTAGGGAGCGGTGCCTTGTGTTAAGAGCTTGAAATCCAGTCTTGGCGGGGTTGCCCTGTGTCAGAGGACTAAACTCTGGGCGGGCGCTTTCAGGTCAAATGTCTTCATTTTGTAGCGCAACGTGTCCCGGCTGATCTTGAGGAGGTGCGAAGCTCGGGTCTGATTCCATGAAGCTTTATTCAGCGCCGTGACGAGCATGGCCCTCTCGACCTCGGCGAGCGAGGGATCGCCCCTTGACTCGTCCTCGGTTGCGATATCAAAAGGAGCGCTGTCTGTGATACCAAGATCCGTTGCTCGAATCCAGTCCCCATCTTGCATGAGCATTGCTCGCTCGATCGCATTGCGCAATTCCCGGATGTTGCCCGGCCAGGTGTGGGCGTGCAACGCAGACCAGGCATCCGCCTGAAACCCTTGGATCTTGCGCCGGAACTTACGGTTGTAAAGGGCAACAAAGTACTGCGCCAGCGGCATGATATCGTCTTTCCGACCCCGAAGCGGCGGGACCGTCATCTGAATTACGTTGAGGCGGTAATAGAGGTCAAGGCGGAACTTTCCCTGCTCGATCGCCTTTCTCAAGTCGCGGTTCGAGGCCGTGATCACACGCAAGTCGACCTGCAGATCCTTGGTGCCTCCCAAGCGCCGAAACTGCTGCCCTTCGAGTACACGCAGGAGCTTCGCTTGCAACGTCAGGGGAAGCTCACCGATTTCATCTAGAAAGACCGTTCCGCTGCTGGCGAGTTCCAAGATGCCGCGCTTCTGATTTCGCGCGTCGGTAAACGCGCCTTTTTCGTAGCCGAACAGCTCGCTTTCCAACAGGGTTTCGGGGATAGCCGCGCAGTTCACCGCCAGGAATGCACTGGAACGGCGCCGGCTACTCGCATGAATAAAGCGGGCCAGAACATCCTTCCCCACGCCGCTCTCACCCTCGATGAGAATGGTCGAGGCCTCGCTCGCCGCGACGCGCTTCGCAAATGTCAGAAGTTGCCGCATGGATTTGGAGCTGGCGATAACGTCCGGTGTACCTGGACTGTCCGGCTTGTCCTCACGGACGATCGGTGCGCCGGCAACCGGCAAGCGCCCAGTGGATGAGGTTTGGGATTGAGCCAGGCGTTCTCGCAGCAGGTCCATCGGATAAACCGGATTTGGGCTCTCTGGAGACAGTTCGCGACTTACAGTCTCGTCGATTGCCCGCGATTGCAACCCGCGGGGAACGACCTGCGGGTTACTCGTGATGTCCCGTAGGATGACCGTCAGCATCCATCCGTCTTCGGATTGAAACTCCGAAATCGAGGCCTCGGCGGGAAACTCGTCACCGTTCTTGCGACGGGCGACGATCTCGTGCCGCACCGGCATTGGTCGCGAGGCCTGCGGGGATCTGGGGACCTCCGCGACGTGCGCGCCGCGATCCTGGACGGAACCAGAAGGCAGCAGGGCGTCCAGCGTCTGGCCGCGAATCTCGCCGGCGGCGTACCCGAATACCCGCTCGGCGGCCTGATTAAAAAGGACGATTTGCTGTTCGCGGTCCACGGAGATGATCGCATCCTCCACGAGGTCGAGAATTCTGGCCAAAGTATCGGTCGAAGCCGGCAGCCGCCGCTCTGTTGAGTCCATGGGACGCAGGTTTTTTCGAGCTATCTCCGATTGCGGCATATCGCCTCCTTTGTTGTCAGGCCCGTGCTGCAAATATTCAAAACGTACTCAGAACGCATACCTACTTAATCTTTCGGCTCGATTTCCGCACACAAAGGTGGCGGCACTGGCCCGAAACGGGATCGCACAACCGGCAGGTCCTCTTTGCCTGATGGCGCAGCGTCAATCCGCATTCCACTTTTGCGACCAGCGGGGCGAAGAGGTTCTGGTTGGCGATTTCGACAGGAACTTCTGTTGTGTTGCATGGCAAAGGAACACTCATGGCCTCCCTCGTTCTTTCCGCCGCCGGCTCGCCACAACCTACACAAGGTTTCCGGCAACCTGGGACAGGGCGTACTCCTGCAGATGGCGGGCGTCAGCGTTAAATTTGCGGATGCCTTCCGCCAGCTTCTCGGTCGCCATGGCGTCTTCGTTGTGCATCCAACGGAAGGTTTTCTCATCCAAGTGGAGACGATCGCCCATGGATGCCTTCGCTGTTTCTGAATCGAGCTGCCGTTCCAAGAGTCCCTCCGTCTGCTCCAATTGGTCGAGGAGGTCCGGGCTGATGGTAAGCAGGTCGGCTCCGGCCAGGCGTACAATTTGATTCACGTTGCGGAAGCTTGCACCCATCACCTGAGTGTTGTAGCCGAACTTCTTGTAGTAGTTGTAAATGTTGGTTACGGATGCGACGCCAGGGTCCTGATCGGGTCGAATGTCCAAGCCACCGGTATCCTTTTTGTACCAGTCGTAAATACGGCCGACGAAGGGCGAAATCAAAGTCACTCCCGCTTCGGCGCACGCGACCGCCTGGGCGAAGCTGAAGAGCAGAGTCAGATTGCAGTGAATGCCTTCCCGTTCGAGCCCCTCGGCGGCGCGAATGCCCTCCCACGTGCTGGCGAGCTTGATGAGAACGCGCTCACGGCGCACGGATTTCGCCTCATACAGCGAGATGAGTCTACGGGCCTTGGCAACGCTGCCCTCGGTATCGAAGCTCAAGCGCGCGGGGACTTCGGTGGATACGCGCCCAGGGACCACCTTCAGAATCTCGCATCCGAACAGCACGAAGAGGCGATCGATAAACTCCTCGGCCATCTCCTCATGAGTGCCACAGCGCTCGGATGCCAGGCCGGCAGCTTCGTCCACCAGGTGGCGATAAGCCGGCAACTGCGCCGCGTGATACAGGAGGGAAGGGTTGGTAGTGGCGTCCTGGGGACGGTGCCGGGCGATCGCCTCAATATCTCCCGTGTCCGCCACAACCGTGGTGTATCTCTTTAGAGACTCTAATAGCGTCATTCTCGTGCTCCTTGGCTGTATGTATTGCTGGAACTGCCGGTCAATTCGTGACCGCGCTGTGTTCGAGTTGTTTCACTTTTTCCAGGCGGCGCCGGTGGCGCGCCGCCTCGCTGAATCTGGCGCTCAGAAAATTCCTGGTGCAGTCCCAGGCCACAGCGATTCCCGTCGTCCACCCGCCGAGGCAAAGGATATTCATATCATCGTCCTCCACACCCTGGCGCGCTGAAAAATCGTCATGGCACAGCGCCGCACGAGCGCCGTTCACTTTGTTGGCCGCTACCGAGGCGCCCACGCCGCTGCCGCAAAGCAGGATCCCCCGCTCCACATTTCCGCCTGCCACCGAGCGCGCGAGCGGGGTTGCAAAGTCGGGATAGTCATCATCGGCGTCGAACACCATGTTTCCAAAATCGAACACATCGTGTCCTTCCGCCGACAGCTTCCTGGCAAGTTGCTCCTTCATCTCAAAACCGCCGTGATCCGCGGCGATGCCTACTCTCATACGTCACCTCTCAGTCCCGAGATTTCTGCCTGGCAATCTGATTTTTCGCCGCGGCTACGATGTGATCCGCGGTAAACCCGAATTTCTTTAAGAGTTGTTTGATCGGAGCCGACGCCCCGAAGGTTTCTATTCCAATGTTGTGGCCCTCAGTTCCCGTGTATTTGGTCCAGCCGAAGTCCGAAGCTTCTTCGACGGAAACTCGCGCTTTCACACGCGTAGGCAGAACAGAGTTCCGGTAATCGCTATTCTGATCGTCAAAGAGTTCCCATGACGGCATGCTGACTACGCGCGCGCGGATGCCTTCCCTGTTCAGTTGTTCGTAAGCTTCGAGACAAAGGGAGACTTCGCTGCCGGTTCCGATGAGAATCACTTCCGGATCGGCGTTCGGGGCGTCGGCCAGGATGTAGGCGCCCCGCACCAACCCGGACGCCTCCGCGTATCTGGACCGGTCGATCGTGGGGACCGCTTGGCGCGTCAACACCAGAACGGCCGGCTCATGGTGCAGTTGAAGGATTACCTTCCATGCCTCGCGGACCTCGTTGCCGTCGCACGGGCGGATCGTAATTAGCCCGGGCATCGCGCGCATATGCGCGAGTTGCTCGATCGGCTGATGAGTCGGTCCATCCTCACCAACGCCAATGGAGTCGTGGGTGAATACATAAATCGCCGGGAGCTCCATCAACGCGCTCAGGCGGAGCGCCCCGCGCATGTAATCCACGAAGATGAAAAAGCCTGAACCGAACGGACGCAGCTTCACCAGGCTCATTCCGTTCAGGATCGCGCCCATGGCGTGCTCCCGGATTCCGAAATGGAAATTGCGTCCGGCGTAGTTTTCCGCGGAAAACTCACCGGCGCCGGCGAAGGTAAGCCTGGTTTTCGTGGACGGCGCCAGATCGGCGGATCCGCCGATCAACCAGGGAATGTTCTTAGCCACTGCGTTCAGCACCGTCGCCGAGGACTCGCGTGTGGCTTGGCCCTTCGGGTCTGCTGGGAATTCGGGGAGATCGCGGTCCCATCCTTCCGGAAGCTGCCGGTGCTGCATGCGAAACAGCTCGTCGGCAAGGTCGGGATAATGCTTGCGATACGCAGCGATTCGCTCAAACCAGGTATCGCGCAGATTCTTTCCTCGCCTGCCAATCCCCTGGCGGAAGTGATCGTAGACGCCGCCCGGCACGTAGAATTTCTTGTCTTCGGGCCAGCCGTAGTTCCGTTTGGCCAGACGAATCTCATCCTCTCCCAACGGCTCGCCGTGGGCGCCACTGGTATCCTGCTTGTGCGGCGCGCCATAGCCGATGTGGCTATCGACGATGATCAGCGTAGGCCGGTCGCCGGTGTTTTGAAAGGTTTGGAACGCTCGGGTAAGCATCTCGAGATCGTTCGCATCGCCCACTCGAGTTACGTTCCACCCGTAGCCGATGAAGCGGGTGGCCACATCTTCCGTAAACGCCAGAGCTGTATTGCCTTCGATAGTGATGTGATTGTTGTCGTAAATCCAGCAGAGGTTGGAGAGGCGCAGATGGCCCGCGAGCGATGCAGCCTCGCCGGAGATCCCCTCCATCATGCATCCATCTCCGCAAAGCGCGTAGACGTTGAAATCGAACAGTTCGAAGCCTGGGCGGTTGTATCGCGCTCGAAGCCACTGCCGCGCGATGGCCATTCCAACGCTGGTCGCAACGCCCTGGCCGAGCGGTCCCGTTGTGCTCTCGACGCCCGATGTCCAGCGATACTCGGGATGGCCGGGGCAGCGGCTATCCAACTGGCGGAATGCTTTCAGGGCGGCCAGCGACACCGACGGTTCGCCCAGGGTTTCGTAATCCTTGCTGACCGCCCGCACTTCCGTCAGATGCAGCAGCGCGTAGAGCAACATGGAAGCGTGGCCAATCGACAGGACGAAGCGGTCGCGATTGGGCCACGCGGGATCCTGGGGGTCGAAGCGCAGGAACTGCTGCCACAGGCAATAGGCCACCGGCGCCATCGCCATGGGGGTTCCGGGATGACCGGAGTTCGCCGCCTGGACTGCATCCATGGCGAGGGTGCGGATCGTATTGATGCTGGTCAACTCGATCCCTGAATGTACTGACACGTCTGGCATTATGAATCCTGCGCTCATGCGGAACCCCCTCGTTATTTATTTATTGGGCCATCGCCACCCCGTAATTTCCGGGGCGTCGATGCCATGTTCGTATGCGTGCCGGCGGCAGGCGATCTGCGCGTTGCGGAATTTCTCCTTGGCATGCGCGCCAATGCGCTGAAGTTTGGGAACGCGGTCGATGGCGTCAATCGCAAGACTGAAGCGGTCGGTTTCGTTGTTGATCGCCAGTTCCATCGGCGTATTGATGTTCCCCTTTTCCTTGTAGCCGCGCACATGCAGGTTCTTGTGGTTGGTGCGCCGGTAGGTCAACCGGTGAATCAGCCACGGGTATCCATGGAAATTGAAGATGATCGGCTTATCCGTGGTGAAGAGGGAATCGAAGTCCTTGTCGGAAAGTCCGTGAGGATGCTCCGAGCCGGGCTGGAGTTTGAAAAGGTCGACCACGTTGACAAACCGGACCTTCAGGTCGGGGAATTCCTCGCGCAATAGAACAGTGGCGGCCAGAGCCTCCTGGGTGGGGATATCGCCGGCGGCGGCGAATACCACATCCGGTTCGCAGCCGCGATCGTCACTCGCCCAATCCCAGATGCCGATGCCCTTGGTGCAGTGCTCGATCGCGGATTCCATGTTCAGGAACTGGAGGTGGAGTTGTTTGTCCGAGACGATCACGTTGATGTAGTTCTCACTTCGCAGGCAGTGGTCGGCCACGGAGAGGAGGCAGTTCACATCCGGCGGAAGGTAGATGCGAGTGACGGCTGCGCTCTTATTGAGCACCACGTCGAGGAAGCCGGGGTCCTGATGCGTGAAGCCGTTGTGGTCCTGCCTCCAGACCGTGGATGTGATGAGCAGGTTCAGCGATGCGACGTCGCGCCGCCAGGAGAGCTGATTGCAGATCGACAGCCACTTCGCGTGCTGGTTGAACATCGAGTCGATCACGTGCACGAAGGCTTCGTATGTGGAGAAGAAGCCGTTTCTTCCGGTCAACAGGTAACCTTCGAGCATGCCCTCCATGGTGTGCTCGCTGAGCATTTCCATGACGCGGCCATCGGCCGCCAACTCGGTGCCGTCCTGGTCTTCGGGGAAATACTCGGCAATCCAGAATTTTTTGGAGGCCTGGTAGATTGCGTGGAGCTTGTTGGAGGTGTTTTCGTCGGGCCCGAACACACGGAAGTTCGTCATGTTCAGCTTCATGACGTCTCGCAGGAACGTGCCCAGCGGAGCGACGTTTTCGGCCTCGATCGCACCGGGCCGGTCGACCTTGACGGCGTAGTCGGAGAAGGGCGGCAGACGCAGAGCTTTCTTGAGTACTCCACCGTTCGCGTGCGGATTGGCGCTCATCCGGCGCTGGCCCACAGGCGCGAGTTCCTTCAGTTCGGGGATCAGCTTGCCGTTCTGGTCGAACAGTTCCTCGGGCTTCTGTGCGCGCATCCACTGCTCAAGAGTGTGCAGTTGCCCGGGATTCTTCTTGACTTCCGTGAGGGGAACCTGGTGCGCCCGCCAGAAGCCCTCGACTCTGTGGCCGCCGACTTCAAGCGGCGCGCCCCAACCCTTTGGGGAACGCAGAACGATCATGGGCCAGCGCGGCCGGTGAGCCACGCCGCTCCGCCTGCATTCCTGCTGATGCAGCCGGATTTCCCGTACGCAATGTTCCGCTGTCGCCGCCATCGCCTGGTGCATGCTGTCTGGATCGGATCCCTCGACGAAGTAAGGCGTCCAGCCGTAGCCCTGGAAAAGCTTCTCTAACTCCTCGTGACTGATCCGGGCCAGGAGAGTTGGGTTGTTGATTTTATAGCCGTTGAGATGGAGGATCGGCAGAACAGCGCCGTCGCGAACCGGGTTGAGGAACTTGCTGATGTGCCACGATGTCGCCAGCGGCCCGGTTTCCGCCTCGCCATCGCCCACGACGGCGGCAACAATCAACTCGGGATTATCGAAAGCGGCCCCGCAGGCGTGCGACAGCACGTAGCCCAGTTCACCGCCTTCGTGTATGGAGCCGGGCGTCTCGGGCGTGCAGTGACTCCCGATCCCGCCGGGAAACGAGAACTGCTTGAAGAATTCGCGCAGCCCTCGCTCGTCTTCGCTCTTATCCGGATAGATTTCCGAGTACGTACCTTCGAGATAGCTTGGCGCCAGAACTCCTGGCGCACCGTGCCCGGGGCCGGCCATGAAGATCATGTCGAGGTCGAATTTCCTGATGAGACGGTTCAGGTGGACGTAGGCGAACGCCAGGCCGGGGCTCGACCCCCAATGGCCCAGAAGCCGGTTCTTGATGTGCTCGGGCTTGAGCGGCTCCTTCAGAAGCGGATTGTCCTGAAGATAGATCATGCCGAGCGCCAGGTAGTTACACGCTCGCCAATAAGCGTGAGTCCGCCTTAGCTGCGATTCACTCAGTGGCGTTCCCGCAACCGTGGACCGTGCGATCCCATAAGCGCTCAGCAAATTGCTGGAGCGTTGTTCCGTATCTATGACGGGCGTCATTCCGTAAACTCCTTTTTGCCGGGTGAGATACTCAAGCTCGACGAAACGCCTTCGCATACCTCTGCGATGGCTCGGATATCACAGATTACTTTGCATTCCACTGGCCATTCGCTGCGGACCGCGGAAGGGCTGGGGCAGCGTCACTGGCTGTTGGACATAGGCGGGTTGCGCGGCGTTTGAGACCCTGGAGGTAAGATTCGTGTCGGCGCCGCCGGCACATGCCTATGTCTTCTGCCGAAGTTGGGCGCAGTGCCATCACAGACCTTTACGCCGGGTGCGGCTCGCCCAGAACGCAGCGCACCGTATCGCGCGCAATCAGCAGTTCCTCGTTCGTAGGAATAACCCAGGCATGTACTCTCGATCCGTCGTTGCTGATTCGGCCCTCACGTCCCACCATCTGCTGGTTTTGGATGGCATCTACGGCCAGGCCGGCCCACTCGAGGCCAGCGCAGATCCGGCCACGGATCTCGGGAGAATGCTCGCCAATTCCGCCAGTGAATACTACCGCATCAGCACCGCCCATCGATGCCAGATATGCGCCGACATACTTCCGCGCCCGATAGCAGAAGACCTCGATAGCCAGGCGCACGCGGCGGTCGTCGTGCTCCTTGAGTTCCTGTTCCAAGACCTTCATGTCATTGGTCAGGCCGGAGATACCAAGCAGCCCGGACTGCGTGTTTAGGAGAGATTCGACTTCGTGCGTGGAGAGGCCTTCCTTAGTTGCGATCAGGTTGACGATCGCCGGGTCCAGATCGCCGGAGCGAGTCCCCATTACCAGGCCTTCAAGCGGCGTCATGCCCATCGAGGTATCCACGGTATGCCCTCCACGGATTGCCGCGGCTGAGCAGCCGTTGCCCAGATGGAGCGTAATTACATGCGTTTGTTCGCGTGTCAGCCCGTGCATTGTCCGGTACCGAAACGCCACGTATCGGTGTGACGTTCCGTGAAATCCATAGCGCCGGATGCGATGGCGGCGGTAGAGATGGTAGGGCAGCGCGTACAGGTAAGCATACTCGGGAACCGATGAGTGAAAAGCGGTATCGAACACTGCTACCTGCGGCGTCGCCTGGCCGAAGATCTCCCGCAACGCCCGAATTCCTCGCAGATTGTTGGGATTATGGAGCGGCGCCAAGTCGATACAGTCTTCGATTCCCTTCAGCACTTCATCGGTAATGACGACCGATTCCTTGAATAGCTCGCCGCCATGCACTACGCGGTGGCCCGCCGCGTGGATGTCGCCGAGACTGCGAATTTCGTCGATCCCGGAGCGATCCGATGCCAGCCAGCGCAGCACATAGTCGAGTGCCGCAGGGACGTCGCGGATCGGGGCGGTTAACTTTTGCCGGGAACCGGCTCGGTTCTGCACGGTGATGATCGCTTCCCCGCCAATTCGCTCCACCTGCCCGCGGCACAAGATCTCATCTTGATCGTGCCTGATTCGCTCAAGGTCTGTGGCAATCACCTGGAACTTCAGGCTGGAGCTTCCCGCATTGATGACGAAGATGTTCATATCACGAAGGACGAGTCATCTGCGCGGCCTGCGCATTTGGTCCGGGACCGAGAAACATTCCACCACTAACCAGTTTCTCATTGTTGTTCCGCCACAGCGCGCTCGTCACGTCGCACTCCCACGGGACCAGATACTCTCGTCCGCATGTGCGGCATTGATAATGACCATGAGAAGGCCACATTGGCGACCCGTGCATCGTCCTGCACCAGATTTCAGCGAGATTACGCATTCATTTGCTCCTATATGTTGCGCTACTGCAAGTTAAGCTCCAAAGAACTTGCCCTTCCCACAATCGAAATGCCGGCTTACTCTGTTGCCCGGCTTTTCGGACGCAACTGTCGGGCCGATTGCAGAAGCGCCGCTGCTTCGCGGTGTGACGGATCCTCAGGCGTGATCTGCACCGTGAGATATCTATCGAGAAGCGCTTCGGCCTTGTCTGGTTTGCGCTTGCTTTGAATATATGCGGCCGCGCGGGCATATAACACTTTCGGCGAACGCGGATGGTTGTCCTCGGCAGTGCGGAAGAGCGCGTCGCTCTCGTCGTACCTGCCGCGCGAGGAGAGAAACGCTGCGAGATCGAGCACGCGCCCGACTTCATCGGGATCTGCCGCGAGAGCTGCGCGGAACTCCCGTTCTGCTGCTTCGAAGTCCCTGCGCTTTTCGGCTAACCTGGCGCGCGCCCAGTGATTTTCCGCCGGATTCACGTCGGCAAAACGCCTGGCAATGTTCTCAGCCTTGTCCAGCCCTCCACCGACAATGCCGGGCGCCTCTAAGTAGTATTCGAAGACGTCGCTCAATGCTTCCAAGTTCGATGGATCGAGTTCTACAGCACGTTCAAAAGCACGGACCGTCTTCCTGGCTTGTCCGAGTGCCGACATAAAGCTGGATTGTTCCGCCAAGCGTCCGTAGGCCCTGCCGAGCCAGTCATAATATTCGGAATTGACGCTGTTCTGGCCGATCGCTTTCTCCAAATTGGCGACGGCCTGTTTGTACTGGCCGTCCATGAAGAACGCCTTGCCCAAAAGGGCATAGGCGGCAGCGCCTCCGCCTTCGAGCTTCTGCAGCGCGTCAATCGCCCGTCCGTATTCCGTTCTCTGGTAGAGTTCTTCCGCCCGGGCGAGGTCCGGGCTCGGCGATCGCCCGAACGTGACCGTGGTCAGCGATGTGATGACGATGATGGAGAGCCAATGCCAGCGCATGCCATGCAGAGTGCATTTTGGCGGCCCATTACTCAGGTCCGGCTATCTTCTTGAATCGTTAGTGTGACGTGCGGTTTCAGTGCCAACCGAATCCCGAAGTTCCGGTAAGATGCCGAAGCAAGTGCCGGAAGCTCGGCGCCCATGCGGCGGATAAGTCCCTGTAGATATAGGAGCCCGGCTTCGGTTATCGACCTGCACGATTGATGTCGTGATTCTACTTGTAAATCTAAACACTGGGAAACGGCGGAGAAATCTGCTGTCGGACCTCTCCTTTGTCTTGATCACGGTTGTTCCGTGGGGCACATTGCTCTGGCTGATGTGGCCGCGCAGGTGAGGAACCTGGCTTGCTCACTGGTAGAGACGGCCGACATTGAATTTCCGCATCCGCGATTGCAAAGTCGTCCGCCTCAGGCCGAGCCGGGCGGCTGCACCGTTTGGCCCGCCGACGATTCCCTTGGCATCTTTCAGAGCCTGCAAGATTCGCGCGCGCTCGGCGGCGTCCGCGGCATCCGAACTCCGTCGGCTCCGCGGCGCCGACGGGCCGGAGACGCCAATCACCTCCGGCATATCCACGCGGAGCTCAGGCCCGTTGCTCAAAATCACGGAGCGCTCGATGACGTTCTGCAGCTCGCGAATGTTGCCGGGCCAATCGTAGTTAGTGAGCGATTCTAATGCCTGCGTTGGGATTCTGTCGACGTTGCGGTCCAAACGCTGTGCGTGTTTTTGGACGAAGTAACGCGTGAGCAGGGGGATATCCTCACGCCGCTCCCGCAAGGGTGGAACATTCAGCGGGAAAACGTGTAGCCGATAGTATAGGTCCGCCCGGAATCTGTTCTCATCGACCATTACTTTCAAGTCCCGATTGGTTGCAGCGACGAATCGTACTTTTGTCCGGATCGTGCGATTGCCTCCCACACGCTCGAACTCCTGGTCTTGGATGGCGCGGAGCAGCTTCGGCTGAAGTTCGAGAGGCATTTCGCCGATTTCGTCCAGAAACAGTGTTCCGTTATCCGCCAGTTCGAATCGCCCGATCTTCTGTGCCACGGCTCCGGTGAACGATCCCTTCTCGTGTCCGAAGAGCTCGCTTTCGAGCAGGCTCCCGGGAATGGCAGCGCAGTTTACCTTGACGAAACTGCCCTTGCTGCGGCCGCTCAATTCGTGAATGGCGCGGGCGACCAGTTCTTTTCCCGTGCCTGTTTCGCCGAGTATCAGAACAGTTGCATCGGTTGGCGCGACTATCTGAACGCCTTTCAAAACGGACTGGAAGGCCGCCCCCTCGCCGACCATATTGCCGTTGTTATGATCGAGCCGGATTTCGTCCTCCAGGTAGAGCTTCTCGGTGGCGAGCCTCTCCTTCATCTCCCGGAGTTGCCGATAGGAGAGGGCGTTTTCCACGGCGATGGCAATCTGTCTTGCCACCTGCACCAGAAAATCGACGTCTTCATTCGTCCAAGCGCCGCCGGTGGTTCTGGCGATTTCGAGCGTCCCCAGCGTGCCATTGCTTGTGACTAGCGGCACCGAGCAGGCGGACTTGCAGCCTAGCTCCACGAACCGGCGGCATTCAGGAGAGGAGTAGGGAGCGAACTCCAGATCGGGCACGACCACGGGCTTGCCGGTCGCGAGCGCCTCCGCCGAGGGCATCCCCTCCGGGTCAATGTGGCCTCGCTCCTTGTCGAAGAGCCGGGGACCAGTGAAGTGAAGAGCGACCATCTCCAGGCCGCCGGTCTCGTCACGCAACAACAGCACCGAGAACTCATGTGGGATCACTCTTGCGAGCTGCTCGGATATGGCGGAGGCCAACTCGTCTGGCGACAGCTTCGAGACAAGCGCATTCGTGATGTCGAACAGGGTTCGCAGCCGGTCCCGCTCGCGGACTGCTTCCTGCCTTGCGAGGAAAGACTCGACGGCGACCGCAAATTCGCTGGCGATCCGCTCCAGGAATGCGAGCTGGGCTGGAGTGGGATCGAGGGGCGCCATGGAGCTGAAGCCGAACGCGCCGAGCCGGTTATCGCCGGCAGTGAGGGGGACCAGCACCGTGGTACCGATCCCAACTTCGCGAGCGAGTCGCACGGCCTCCGGCCAGCGAGTCTCGGACCCGACCGTCGAGACTACGATTGGCCGCTGGTTCAGCCACACCCAGCCCGCCGGATCCTGCTCGAGCGGGATCTGAAGGCTCGTGATGGCGGGGCTGCCAGGCGCCTCCAGAATATGCTTCTGCATCACGTTGCCGTTCGGATCGTGCAGGCTCATCCCGATGTGGTTAAACCGGACAATCCTGCGAAGGGATTCGCCCACGCCCGACAGCAGACTTCTCAGGTCAGTGCGCCCGGCGATGGAACGCGAGAGCGCGACAACCGCCTCGAATATGTCGGTGGAGGATGCCTCCACAGCCCCGATCATAATTGGTTTTGTCTCCTGCTTCGAGGTGGCAACGCCATTGCCAAATTCCTAGCCGATTGCCTTCAAACACTTACACGCGGTCGCCGACTTTCTTGGGCAGGTGCCGAAGTCATCTGCCGACGCGAATCGGCACTCCCGATGGAGAAACCTCGTGGGCCGTACTCCGTCTCGTCCGCGAATGGCGCAACACAGGATGGGCTGGTCCAGGCTATGCGGCTTGTGGCCCATCCCACTGCGCTACCGAACCCTCTGCCCCTCCTGCCTCGAACTTCTCCCGACACCGCACACAGTAAGCCGCCCACGGGATGGTTTGGAGCCGCGTCACCGCAATCGGGCGATTGCATTGGACGCAGTCGCCATAGGAATTCTCGTTGATCGCGCGTAGGGAACGCTCGACATCGGCCAGTGTCGATGAGAATTGGTTGAGCATCACGGCGATTTCGTCCCGATCACTCATGCTTTGAATCCAGTCGAACGGATCGTGCTGGCCGTCTTCGATGGTCCGCTCCCTGATTCGGCGGGAGAGCTGGGCGGCGAGTTCCAGCCGCGTGGCCTCGAGGGCAGCTTTCAGGTTCATCACTTCAGTGTTCGTCATAGTCTCTTCCAGTTCAGCGACTGCCGGCTTCTGCCTGTCCCGGGTCGTCGCGCATAGCAGACTCCAACGATCTACGCGGCACCAGGTAGCCGGTCACGCCCGCTACCCGGAGGACCCCTTTCCTCAGAGCCCAACTCGGACCTCTATACTCCTTTCGCGCCTCCGCCACGATCCTGGTTGGTGTCCCTAGCCCCTCGTCGTCCGGACCGAGTCGCTCCAGCATTGCCGCGGCGCGGCCCAGGCCTCCATCGAACCATTCGGGAGAGTCCACATAAAACTCGAATAGCTCGTTCCGGAACTCCCGATTACTGGGATCGAGTTGCACGGCGGTTTCCAGATGGGCTCGGGCCTTGCGCGCGTTCCTGTGTGCGGACAAAAGACTTGCCACCTCGGCCATTCGCGCATAGGACTTGCCTAGCCAGAAGTGGAGCCGTGCGTTGCCAGGTTCTTTCGTCAGCGCACGCTCGAAGGAATGGGCTGCCGCCTTGAATTCACATTCCTGGAACAGAGCTTCACCGTCCGCCGGAAACGATCCGGCTACAGCCACCCACGCCAGCGCGAATAAAATAGCCGTGGCGCGCCCCATTTCAGGACTTCCTCCTTGACCTGCTTCGAGGTTCCGCCGGCGGCGTCTCGAAAAACGACAAAACAAAGCAGAAGCCAATCCATGCACTCAGAGACCATACCACCCACATTTTCGTTTCTCGCCTCGGCCTTGGATAGTGCATGTTTGCCGCCAGCGGAAACGGTTGATTCTGCTGACCCACACCCAGGCGTGACGTCGCCTGCCGACGCAGGTGCCGAAGTTCCTCCAAACATCGGCAGTCGCTTTAGCCTCGGCCTGGAGGTAATATCAGCCACCTACGCAGCGGAGTCATTGATTCTTGCAACGATGTAGGAACAGTAAACTCCTGTGGCACGCAAGCGAACTCCCTTCGCCGCCAGCCGGGCCAGAAGGGCGCGGCCGCTCTCGTCGATGGTGGAAACGTCGCGCAAAAAGAGATGGGTTGGTCTCCGCTTTGCGATCGCCTCTGTCGCACAGGTCTCGACCGCATCGACGTACTCACCCGACAACTCGCCGTCCACAGTGATGGTGATGACCTTCGGCCCGGTTGCCGTCATTATCCGGATCATCTGAATTACCTCACCGTGAACTTATGCACGCCGGTATCCAAGAAGCTTTCGGAGAGATCTCGCGGGACTGCGGAGTCGGTAGACACCGGTATCTCCGACAAGCGTTCCACGATCGCGTGCGTCACGATCCCTGTTGCTCGCCGATATATCGCAGTAAAGGCGGCCACGTCCAGACACACCAGTACTGTCAGAATAATGTGTCTCATGTTGTGAGTTGCCTTGGGGTTGTAGTGGAGCGGCTTTACCGCTTACGACCGCTTACCGTCCCTGAGGGATAGTTTCTAAATAGCTTGGCCATAGTTTTCTCAAGGTTGCGGTAGTTCTTGTCGGGGTCCTTGCTGATATTGAGCGTCTTGGACGCGACGCCGCGCCACATAAGTTGCTTGCTAGCCGGGTCGAATAGCCCAATGGTCAGCTTGCCAATGTCGATAGTCGAAGTCGTTACCCGGTGATTGCCCCACCCGAACGGACCACCCCACCCACCGGCTCCGATGCTGTCAAACTCCTTCTCCTGTGAGATTCCCGCCTGATAACCGGCGAGCAGATCACCGCCACTCTCCACACGCCGCAAGCCGTTGCCGGCGAGTTGGTCGTCCACGGCGCGCTTGATGTCCCGATCCAGAAGCTCGTCGCCGATCTGCACTGCCTTGTAGTCCACCCACTGGTATGTCTTGTAGGCGTGGAAGTTTGCCGAACGATCGTAGTCGAATTGAACGTCCTGGGCGAATGCGGCGACACCCAGACACATGAGTGCTGTCAGGTTTATAAGTTTCATACCGCATTGAGTGCAAGGGAATGACCAGCCGTATCCGAAAGATCTAAAGGAGTTGCTTGCTGCGCAAGGACGGCATTTCGGCCCGTGCCACATCAGGAGCCGACAAGTGGCGCGACATCCGTACCGAGAGTGATTTCGCCGTCAATGCCGGTTTTCAAGGTCTGGTTCGATATAGAGAAACCTGC
>Ga0209067_10000724_pt1 | contig 20880 bp, 17 predicted proteins | sample ColStrG_CSR_2013_FD_187199 | JGI IMG/M metagenome (GOLD analysis project Ga0209067, IMG submission 187199) | Freshwater sediment microbial communities in response to fracking from Pennsylvania, USA - Cold Stream Run_MetaG_CSR_2013 (SPAdes)... | ecosystem: Environmental > Aquatic > Freshwater >...
ATATTAAGGTCTTCTTAACAAACGCCGAAGAGCGATTTCCGCTGGATAGTGTTCGCTACGAGCGTGATTCGGTCATCATTCCGATTTTTGTGTATGATGCTTGCTTAATTGCCAAAATCAGCAAAGACTCGTTGAATGGATTTTTCAGAAAGAATCAAACCGGGAAACGGGGAATTCCATTTAGTGCATCCAGGAATCAGACGTTTCGATTTGCAACGAAGGAAAATAACTTGACCCGCGCCGTTTCTTCTGAAGGAACGTGGTCGGTGTTTATTGATGGCGAAAAAAGTCAGCGTTACACCGTTGGAAAATTTCACCAAACGGGAACACGTGTCACAGGTACTTTTCTTTCAACCACTGGCGACTACCGGTATTTTGATGGGGCCGTGGAGGGCGACAGCCTCAAGATTTCGGCTTTCAGTGGATCGAATCCAACCTTATTCCAAGCCAAGTTTACGGATTCTTTGCATTTGGAAGGTGTGTTTCTTTCTTTCAGCGGGAAATCAAAAGTAAAGGCGATTAAAAATGACACTGCTAAACTCCCAGATCCTTATCAACTGACGTATTTAAAAAAGGGATATGAGAAACTGGAATTTTCATTTCCTGACTTGTCCGGAAATACCGTTTCTTCGAGCGACCGAAAATTTAAAGGAAAAGTTGTGGTCGTGACCATTCAAGGCAGTTGGTGCCCGAACTGCCTGGATGAGGCTGCATTTCTTTCGCCCTGGTATGACAAGAATCAAAGGCGGGGAATCGAAATTGTCGGGTTGAGTTTTGAGCGAAAAGATGACCTTGCTTTCGCGAAGCCCCGAATTGATAAATTTATCCGGCGCTTCGGCATTCACTATGACGTGCTCTTTGCAGGTTTGGCTGACAAGGCGGAAGCTTCAAAAAGATTGCCTGCACTCAATGCGGTGCTTGCGTTTCCCACGACGATTATTCTTGACCGATCCGGGCGGGTATGGAAAATACACACCGGATTTAGTGGCCCCGCTACCGGGACGAGCTATGATGAATTTATCAAGGAGTTCAATGCAGACATTGATGCCGTTCTCCGTGAGCCAACCATATAGTCGCATGAAGAAGGCAGAACCACCTTTGTACAATCAAACCCTCGTCAACAAAGGTACGGGGCAATTAGTAATCCTGTTGCATGGATTATTTGGGAATTACGCCCTGTGGCGAAGCACGGTGGAAGCACTGCAAGACAATTATCACGTGGTGGTCCCGCGCCTACCAATTTTTGATTTGCCCGCCCATCATACCAACGTGAAGTACCTGGTGAAAGTGCTTCATGAATTTATTGAATGGAATGAGTTCAGGAGTGTGGTGTTGGTTGGGCATGCGATTGGTGGACAAGTGGCGTTGATGTACACTTCTTTGTACCCCGAAAACGTTTCGAAGCTGGTGCTGGCCGGGAGCGCTGGATTGCATGAAGGCCCACTCACGGAGGAGTCCTTGGCGGACAGTGTGGTTGACTATGGTTTTGTGCAGCGGATGGTAAGCCAGGCTTTCTATGAAGAAACACCGATGCTGGAGTATTTTGTGGATGAAATTTATTTGACGGTACGGAATATTCCAAAGCGGTTGATGATTGGTTCAATGATTAAGTCATCCAATCTCAATGATGTGACCCATTTCCTTAATAAAATAGAAACCCAAACGCTATTGCTTTGGGGGTTGGAAGATCAAATCTCACCGCCCGAGACCGCCTTGCATTTTTACGACTATTTACGAAACGCTGAACTTCGATTTATCAAGGAGTGTGGCCATGTGCCTATGATTGAGCAACCGAAAGTTTTTAACAAGCACTTACTTTCGTTCATTCAACCTTTGTGAACGCAGGCGCGTGAGGTGGGTGTTTGATGAACTTAGTACGCGGGTGATCGTCACCCTGCAAAAAAACAAGTGTATTTTATTTTGAAAATCAGAACCTGCAAACTTATATTTACACCGCGTTCATTGTAATACTACTTATCAAGAAAGGCAGAGGGACTGGCCCTGTGAAGCCTTAGCAACCTAGCGTAAAAGCAAGGTGCTAAATCCTGCTTTCCGGTGGATATCGGAAGGAAAGATGAGTTAGAAAGAGAAATCTATTTGTTCAAAGAATATAGAAGCTCTTCTGATTTATCGGGAGAGCTTTTTTTATGAAGCGCTGTCCGGTTAGTCTTTTTGGTAAGTGGTTAGGAAGCAAAGCAAGAAACCATTTAAACCAAAAATAGCATGTCACTTACTACAGAATTGATCCATGGCATTCCGGTTGACCAATCAACCGGCGCCATCTCCGTCCCCATTTATCAAACGACTACGTTCGTACACAGTGCGCCGGGTGAACATCAGGGCTTTGACTACACGCGTTCTGGAAACCCAACCCGCAAAGTGTTGGAAGACCTCATCACCCGAGCCGAAAAAGGTGCCACCGGCGCGGCATTTGCCAGTGGGATGGCGGCGATCGATGCGGTGCTTCGATTGTTAAAAGCGGGCGATCATGTGATTGCTGGAAATGATTTGTATGGGGGCACGTATCGCTTGCTCACTACGATTTTTAAAAAATTCGGCGTGACCGTCAGTTTTGTCAATCTGCAAGATGTCGATGCGATAATGTCCGCCATAAATAAACAAACGCGGTTGATATGGGTGGAGACGCCGACGAATCCATCATTGAAGATTGTGGACATCCGGGCTGTGGCAGCCATCACAAAGGCAAACAATCTATTACTTTGTGTGGACAATACATTTGCGTCGCCCGTTTCTCAACAACCGCTTGCATTGGGTGCGGACATTGCCGTTCACAGTGCCACAAAATACATTGGCGGCCATAGCGACGTGATATCGGGCTTGGTAGTGACCGCCACGGAAGAACTAGGCGACGAAATTCTTTTTATTCAGAATGCGACCGGCGGAATTTTGAGCCCCATTGAAAGCTGGCTATTGATACGAGGCCTTGAAACCCTCGAATTGCGCTATAAAAAGCATTGCGAGAATGCATTGGCCGTAGCGCAATACCTTGCAAATCATGAAGCTGTGGAAAAAGTTTTTTATCCGGGACTCGAAAACCATCCCGGGCACGAAGTAGCCAGGCGGCAGCAGAAATATTTCGGAGGCGTAGTTTCTTTCAGATTGAAAGATGACAGGTTGGAAGCGGCCGTGGAATTCTCTAAAGCTACTAAGCTCTTTAAACTTGCGGAGAGCTTGGGTGGCGTCAAAAGCCTGGTAGCCCATCCCGCTACGATGACGCACGCTTCAATACCTCGCGAACGTCATGCTGATTTTGGTATCACGGATGGGTTGTTGCGACTTTCTGTCGGCTTGGAGGATTCGGCGGATTTGATTGACGACTTAGCGCAAGCATTTCACCCTTCACTCATCGCGGATGAAAGGTAAGCGAGTAGTTCGACGCTAGTTCAGGCCAGGACGACGGACTAGGAACTCTCCAACTAACTCTTTGAGCGATTCGGCCAGCGCCTCAGTCTGAAGCGGGTGAACCGGCGGCGGAGAATTTCCATCTCTTCTTGAGGTAAATTTGTAATGATGTTATATTGTTGAAGGACAAATTAAAAATATGCCGTATCTGCCATTTGATGAAAATTTGCCCGGGATCACCGGCATTCTGAACTACCGGCCCGAGACAGCCCTACCGATCCGGCAGCTCACCCAAGTGCTCTTGCGTGGGGAGTCAACGTTGACCGAAGCTGAGCGCGAGCTGATCGCGACGGTGGTTTCCAATGGCAATGAATGTCGATTTTGCACGGCTGCACATACAGCCATTGCCGACCTGCTGCTCGGCGAAAAGGAGACGGCGCAAAAAGTAAAGGAAGATGTGATGCATGCGCCAGTGAGCGACAAAATGAAATGCCTGTTGACTATCGCGAAGGCCGTTCAGATCAGTGGCAAAAATGTGACGCCGGAAATGGTCGCGGCGGCCAGGGAAAATGGCGCCACTGACTTGGAGATACACGACACGGTTTTGATCGCTGCCTTGTTTTCACTGTACAATCGACTGGTGGATGGCTTTGCCAGCGTGACACCTGCTGAGCCGGCGTTCTATCAGCGTCTGGCACACATCCTGAAAGACAAGGGTTACATGCCCTCGAAAGACAGGTACGACGGACTTAAGACCTGAACTTGTTAGTTGAAATTGCCGGTCTCTAAAAAGCTCCCGACAAGGGTCCCAATTCTGGAGGCCACTCAAAAAAAACGTATTTTCGAGCGACAATGTCTGAGCAAGTAGTTCAGCATATTCAAGAATTGACGGGTGCGTCGTTTTCGGAACTGGCGTTCTTTTTGCAGCAGTTCAGTGCACGAAATTGCTCTAAGAAAAGTCAGCTGTTGCGGGCCGGACAGGTAGCGAATGAGGTTTATTTTGTGTTGACCGGATGCTTGCGACTGTATTATGTAAAGGAAGGAGTGGATATTTCAGGCTATTTCTTCACTGAAAATATGTTTGCAGGTGCCTATGATAGTTTTATATCGCGGAAGCCTAGCACACATAGTATCGAAGTTTTGGAAGATGCAACGCTACTGGCCATTTCATATGATCAGTTGCAAAAATTGTATGTCGAATATCCCAGAATGAACGAATTCGTCCGCAAGATAATTGAGCAACGGTTTATTGCCATTCACGAATTGCTGACTTCGCAAATTCTGGATAGCCCGGAGGAGCGATACAGTAATCTTTTAAAGAATCATCCAAGCCTGCTGATGCGCATTCCGCAGCATCACCTGGCTACTTTTTTGGGCGTCACGCCCGTGTCCCTGAGCCGAATCAGAAGTCGCGTGTCCAAACGCGGTTCTTAATTATCTTTTGTTATCGTTCTGAGCTGCCGCCCGGCGATAGCTTTGCTTCATTAATACACCAAAAATGGATCGAAGAAAATTTATTACGGCCGCATCCAGGTATGCGTCAGCCGCCGCCTTCGGGTATCAGATGTTGGCTCAAAAGGCCAACGCACAAGATTTCGGGCTTGAACTTTTGAATGCTCTGAAGCCAAATGAATCCGCCAGGTCGTACCAGAACATTTCCACGTCAGTGAAAGTAAAAGGGAAGGACGTGAAGGTTCACGGACTTTGCACCGGAACGGTGGCCGTGAAAACCAGCTTCCGCGCCAAAAAAGGCGCCGGCGATTTGGCGAAGCTTAACATCCTTCTTGATTCACACTACACAGACTATTTACCGATTTGGGTATGGGTCATTGAGCATCCCGACGGCATCATACTAATTGATACGGGCGAAAACGCCGAGATCAACAACATCGATCGGTATCTTAAGAAAGAAAGCTGGGCGCACCGTTACCCATTTAAGCACGCGGCAAAATTTGGCATAACGGAGCAAGATGAGTTAAATCACCAATTTGATAAAATCGGTTTGAAATTAGCGGATGTCAAACTAGTGGCCTTGACTCATTTGCATCTGGACCACACGGATGGACTGCGTTTCTTCCCCACACAGGAAATAATCGTTGGTGACTTTGAATTTAGACACCCCCATAGCAATATGCCAAGCACGTATCCTTCCTGGTTTAATCCTAAAAAGGTGCGTTACATCAACAATCGAATAGAAATATTCAACGAAGCGTATCCGATCACGGCATCCCAAGATATGTTGTATGTGCCGACACCGGGGCACACATCCGGTCATAGCTCGGTTATTTTCAAAACTGACGAATTTGACATTCTGTTTGCCGGTGATACTTCCTATAACCAAGAACAGGTTCTACGAGGGGAGTTGGCAGGAGTAAACGTAGACTTCAAAACGTCGAAGGATACCTACAACCACATATTGACCTATGCCACCGGCCGCAAGACCATTTACTTACCCACGCATGATGAGCACGCCGGCGAACGGCTTTTGACAAAGTCGTTTTTGGTGTAGTAGCAATACCACCATGCTGGGTTCGGAATACCCGCCTCTGCTAGTCCATCCCAGTGCTGCTTCGAACGTTGCGTTACTATGCACGTCACTGCCACCTAAAACTTGCGACGCTGTAAATTGGATGGCAAGCATACGCTGATAAAATGCGGAAAGTCACCGCCGTGACATATTCCTCACCGGGGTGGTGGTAATTATGCGTTCTTTGGAATGATTATGAGGTTTGTCTTTGTGTTAATCTTGAGTTTTGCTGCCTTCACGGCGCTGTGCCAACGTAATCCTGTGATTGTCGAATTGTTTACTTCGCAGGGATGCTCGAGTTGCCCTGCTGCGGATACCAATCTTAAGGACATCATTAACGAGGCTGAATCGGCTGGTTTGCCCGTCTATGGCCTTTCGTTTCATGTGGATTACTGGAATTACATTGGATGGAAAGATCCTTATAGCAATAAGGAATTCACGCGCCGGCAGCGGACCTATGCTCAGCAGTTGGGTCTGCAGACCATTTACACACCTCAAATGATCGTCAATGGGAACGAAGAATTTGTGGGCTCGAATCGCGAGGAAGCAAAGAAAGTCATTGGCAAATCATTGGCAATGCCCGTCGCATTCAACATAGAAATCACCGCAATCCGACGGACTTCCAGCGCCCTTCAGATCGAATATCTGTTGAATACTGAACCGATTTCAGAATCGTTGAATGTGGCATTGGTCGACAGGACTGTTCAGAATTTTGTGCCGCGTGGGGAAAACGGCGGTCGCACGCTGGAGCATACAAATGTGGTGGTTCATTTTCAGACGGTGCCTGTCCGCCCGCGGGGCGTTGTGGTGGTTCCAAACGCCTCGGCAAAATCCGGGCAGATGGTAGTCTTATTCATTTCAGATGCTACAGGCCACGTCAGGGGTGCCATCGGACGCGTGTTGTAATATATGGCGGTAGAGCGGTTAAGGAACAAAAAAACCCTCAGCGACGAGGGTTTTAAGGATTGTGTATCGCGTGTATTTATTTTCGCGCGTAGGCGGTACCCAGTTGTTGTTGAACGGAAGCGATTGACTCATTTGTTCGCACGGTTGTCACCGTGCCATCCGGCTTGTAGAAAGTCACCAACTCTTGATGATCTTTGGCTTCTGAAAACGATACTAACTTAACCGATTCACATTCAGAAACCGCATTCCAAGATTTGTCTTCAACGCGGTATACCAATTCAGTAATCTTGCCTTTGTTTTTACCCGTTAACTGTTCGATATGAAAACGGTTTGGTGTGGCAGTTATTTGATATTTCTCGCCTCTCCAGGCCACGACTTGCGTCTCTTTTTCATTGGCCTTCATGGCAATCGGATTTGATCCACTCCAAAATTCAATGACATTGAGGATGGCAAAATCGATCAAAGAAGCCACACCATAAACGGGGATAATCATGAATACCCAAAATACTGCCGACTTTGCAAATTTACTGCCCAAGGAGTTGTTCCAGGAATACAGTTGGCGCACCAGTCCAAATTTTCCAAAACAGCCCATTTGTGTAAAGGCGAAAATTGCGATCAAAAAAAACAGCGTTGTTTGTTTAAGTGTCTTCATAGTGGATCGGATTTGTTTAAAGCAAGATAGGATTTTTTTTTGGCATATTTTTGGAAAACGAAATTAGATGGCTTTAATATTTATTCCTACCTATCTATGCCATCAACGCTCGTATGGCCAACTTCAAATTATCTTATTAATTTTACATCTGTTGCTTACAACGACGCCACTTCATCGGCCGAAATCGTGAAAAAATAGATTTCCTTGGAAGAACACCGCACCCAAGGCTGAACCCGTCAGTAATGGTTTGGAATTTGAACCGACTGGCTAAATGAAATTTATGGAGGAAGAGGGAATTGGAAACTTTACAAATGAGACATCACGGATGAAGGGATTCAGCGATGGCATTTTCGGCTTTGCCATTACGCTTTTAGTTGCAGAACTTATCGGAATGTTGCACCCCGAATCAGATACGGGACTGTTGAAGTTACTTCTCCACCATTGGCAGTCTTTTGTCGCGTTTATCATTGGCTTTGTTACCATATTGGTATGTTGGGTAAATCATCATGTTGCGCTTGAATACATTCACAAGATCGATACTAAATTTATGTGGATTAATGGATTGCTGTTGTTTTTGGTCACGCTTACCCCCTTTCCAACTGCTATTTTGGCTTCCTATCTTGAAAGCGAAAGCAAAACGGCAATTGCAATTTTTGGCTTCAATTATGTTTTGATATCAATTGCTGCTGACCGCATATGCACCTATGCGTATAACAAACGCTTGATCGCGGAAGATAAACGTGAATTTTATTATTCATATAAATTGATTTATCGATATGGAATATTTTACTGCCTCATCGCATTTATCTTTTGTTTCATATCAATTAATGGTGCCCTGATTTTATATGTCATTTTGTTTGGTGCTTCGGCAATGCCAAAAGAATTAGCATCGATGATTTACAAATTTATGATGCGACGAAAAAGTGAACAGTCGTTGTAATTTTTTGCTGGTGCCGCGGGCATTGAACTACCTGCAGAATTGTCGTTGGTTTGTCTTTCGCCGCGTCGCCTCGCCCGGAATATTCCTTACGTATTCCTTCGCATTGCCAAATTGCACTCCCAACATGTTGCGTAATTTACCTATCCTGATTTATCTTTTTTCCCTTATCTTTCATCTAGTCAAAAATTTGAAAGATGAAAAAGTTCATGCTTAGTTCCTTCCTTAACCTGATCGCCCTGGTTGTCTGTGCCCAGGCGCCCGTCTACAAAGTTTACGCGCTTCAATTCGCAGTGTCGGGTCTTCCTTCTTCCGCGGCGGACTTTTCGTTAAACGCACCTAAATCGGAGAAAGTTGAAATGAATTTTGTCGTTTGGCTGATCCGTGGCGACGGCAAAAATATTTTGGTTGACACTGGTTTTTTGAATGATCTCGAAGATGTGAAAGAGTTTGGCATCAAGCGTTACATCCGCCCCGATAGTGCGCTGTTGCGATTTGGCGTCAAGCCCGGTGACATCACCGATATCATCCTGAGCCATCCGCATTGGGACCATATCGATGGGATCACGCTGTTCCCGAACGCGCACATCTGGATACAAAAGGAAGACTTTAATTATTTCGTGAGCACCGCCTGGCAAAAGGGCCAAGACAGTGGCGGCTTTGAAAAACGAGATGTACGCGTGATGGTCGACTTGAATATGGCTGGTCGGGTCACCCTGGTCGATGGAGACAACAAGGAAATCATACCCGGCATCAAGGTGTTCACGGGCTCGCGGCATACGTTTAATTCGCAATATGTGTTGGTTGATACCGCGCCAAACAAAGTCATCCTGGCCTCAGACAATATCTGGATTTATTACAGTCTCGATCATTTGGTGCCACCGTCAGTCGGCGGCACGCTCGACCCAGCCGGTTATGTAAAAGCCATGCAGCGGATGAAAACAATGGTGAAGGACGTGAAATACATCATACCCGGTCATGATGCGGCAGTGTTTTCGCGATTCCCGACCTTAGCGAAGGACGTTGTTGAAATTAAATAATATGCTCGCCCCGCACTCCGTATCGAATGTTGCCACTCACCGCAGCGTGCGTAACGTGTGTGTACTGCCGAGCAGTAGGAAAAGGTGGTCAGTTACTGACGCAGGCAAGGATCGCGGGTAGGAGACAAATCTAACGAAGAAGATCAGCGGTTCCACAAAACATCATGCGCCTTCATTGCAGCATGTGAAGTAATTTTGTAGTTTTCGTTTCAAACAACGGTGGACGCAGACATATGCAAGACGAAGTAACCAAGCATACCAAAAAGGTATTTAGGGAAATAAAAAACCCGCATCACAGCCTGGGGCAAAAGGCAACAGAAATCATTATTGAAATAGCCATAATTGTTTTTGCTGTGACGCTTTCCATTTCGTTGCACAATTGGAGTGAGCACAGGCATGAGCATCAAGTGGCTGGTGAATTTCTAAAAGGTTTAAGAACCGACCTTTTCAAGGACATCGAAGCGCTAGAGGAAAATCGGAAAACCATCGTAAATCTGGATTCCAACTATTCTTATTTGCTAGGTGTCAAAAAGGAACAAAGAGATGACAAGGCCCTGTCGTCACAAATTCATCGACATTTGATCTATGACATCACATCCACCCATCTCAACACCGCAAGGTATGATGGCTTTAAGTCAAGTGGAAAAATTGAAACAATTTCGAACGACAGCCTGAAAGAAAAAATATTGTTTTATTATCAGCAAACGATTACAAACGTGACTGATTTGGAGAATTTCTTGAACGCCTGGCAACTGAAGATTCTGGATCTGGATGCCGATAAAGATAGCAAACTTCCAATCGTAGATTTTGTCACGACCGATAAAATGCAAGGCTTGCTTGGCTTGGGCTCTCATAATTTCAAAATCAGTATTGCTAATTATGAGAAGGCTATTAAACAAGCCAAGGAAATTATCGCTGAAATTGACAAAGAAGAGGAGAAATAAAACGCGCAGTGTAGCGGCACCAAAAGCGCGCCGTCTCGATTCTACTACTTCATTCATTGGAGCCCGCAACAAAGTAACACGGCGAAAAAATCAATAGAAACCTGAGAGACGGCGGGGACATAGACCGATTCTGCTGAAAGTAACCCGGGGCTAGATGGCTTGGAAAATAGTTAGCTTTCTGCACTTCCACATCAGCCAATAGGGATTGAAAACTAGCGGCCTCAAGGCCTTCTGTTCAGTTCCTAAAAACTCCGCAATAACCATCCCTTCAATCTTCCGTTTAATTGACCTATGTTAAACCTGTCGGACATAACGAAGAAATTTAATGGGCAACTCATCCTCGCGATCCCCAGCCTGACTTTCGGCAACGGAATATTTTGGATCAGGGGCGGGAATGGCTCCGGCAAAACAACCTTGCTCAAGATGATTGCCGGCCTGCTTTCGTGCGAAGGGACAATCCAATTGGATGGCTCGATTGATATTCAGAAGAACGCCGTTGCCTACCGTAGGTATGTGAACTATGCCGAGGCAGAACCGCTATTTCCTTCATTCTTGTCGGGATATGATTTAATTCACCTGTTCGAAAAAACAAAACAGGCAGACAAGGGTGACGTAGTTCGATTGATAGATGCTTTCAACATTCAATCATATCTAGCCAATCCCATCGGTACATACTCGAGTGGGATGGTGAAAAAGCTCTCCTTGGTTCTGGCTTTTATTGGCCAGCCAAAGGTCATTCTGCTGGATGAGCCATTGGTTACCTTGGAGGACCGGGCGATCCCTGTATTGCTTGCCTTGATCAACACTTATCATCGGGAAAGAAATGTTACATTTCTACTGACTTCACATCAATTGTTCGAGCATGAAGCACAATTGAGCATGCAAAGTATTCTGGTGAAAGACAAAACGGCATGTTTCCAATAAGCAAAGTTCTAAACCGTGTTGTTGTCGCTCCGTTCTATAAGCAGAATACCGGGCTTCTGCTTTTTATCTTTTTCATCATGTTTGGGATGGTAGAGGGCTCGCAACTTTTTTACTATCATTTGTCATTGATGACCGGCATCGTCCAGTCGACAGTCTTTCTTTCGCTGGTCTTGGCCCTTTGGTTCGTCTATGCCATAAAATCAAGTCAATTTGTGATGAGCCAGTTAGCAAAACCGCAAAATGCTTTCCTGTACACCTTAACGGCTGTTCCCCGTGCCGCGCAGCTTGGAAATGTGTTTGTGGTTCATGTACTGATCCACCTTCCCGTTTGGCTTTACGCAACCGCCACATCCTTCGTTGCAGTCAATCAAGGCAAGCCCGCCATCGGATTCTTGATCTTGGCCTACAATTTATTGCTTTGCCTGGCGCTCAGTTTTGTTTCGGTCCAGAAGCTCAATCACCCGACATCATTTAGTATTTCACTTTTTTCAAGGGTGAAGCTTCCCTTCAAGAAGCCGGTGTTGCTGTTCTACGTGAGTTATATTTTTAACAATGTCCTGCTCATTTTTATGGTCACCAAATTGTTTTCTTACTTGTCGCTTTTCGGTTTTCTGCAAATTCCGTTAGACCATTATGAGAACAGAGTGCCCATGATAGGCTTTCTGATTGGGGTAGCCGCCCATGCGGTGTTGATTTTTGAAATTCGCACATGGGAGGACAACTACCTTTTGTTTTTCAAAAATTTGCCGATCGCAATCGCCACCCGATTCGTTGGACTTGCCGGCATGTACGCATTGCTGGTTACTCCTGAAATGCTCTTGCTGATCACCAACCATGTACACCTGCTTGATGTAGTGCGCACAGGTGCCTTCGGGATCGGATTGTTGTTGTTTCTGCACACCATGCTCTATCGTCTACAAATGAACATGGACAGGTACATACAATTTCTCTTAGTCACCTTTCTGCTTTCTTTTGCTTTGATACTTTTCGGGCTTTCGTGGCTGTTGACGATAATTTATTTTGCGCTGTCGTTCTACTGGTATAAAAAATATTTTTATTCCTTCGAAGCGATGAAACTCTAGAAACTAGACAATGTTCGAAATCTTACAATTATTTTATTCTAATCGTTGATTCATGTGATTTTAATGGACCCAATATCTGAATGAAAATTATCTAACTTAGAGGTGAAAATAGTTGCTCTTCACCATCCTAACTCAAGATATGTTAAAACTAACGTTGCTATTATTATCGGCAGTTATTGTCTCTTCTTCGCTTCATGCCCAGGATCAGTATATCTTTCCGTATGGAGGTGGCCTGAATAAAGCGTTTGTCAAGCAGATCATCAAACTCACCGGCAAAGTGAAGCCGAAGATTTGTTATCTACCAACGGCTTCCGGAGATAACGCAGAAGGTATTATCCGATGGTATGATTTAGTGCATGACCTTTCCGTAGAGCCATATGTGCAAAAAGTGTGGATCAGTTCGTACAACCAAAATATTTCATTTGAAGACGCGTTGCTGGGGATGGACGCGATTGTAGTGGGTGGTGGCAACACACTGAATATGATGGCCATTTGGAAAGCACAGGGCATCGATGTGATTTTAAGAAAGGCGCTACAAAAGGGTATTGTGTTGGCCGGTGGCAGTGCCGGTTCGCTGTGCTGGTTTGAAAATGGCACTACCGATTCGCGCCCGAAGGAGTTGAGCGTAGTGGAATGTTTAGGCTTCCTGCCGTTTAGTCATTGCCCGCATTACCACAGCGAAGAATTTCGGAAGCCGCTGTATCATAAAAACATCGTCAATGGCATTTTTAAGGCAGGTTATGCGATGGACGACTATTCAGGAGTGATCTTTAAAAATGGAAAGCCCTTTAAAGTGGTGTCTACCGGAGTCAATAACAACAGCTACTTTGTTTCCCTGAAAGACGGCAAAGTAGTGGAGGAGAAATTAACGGCAGAAATTATTGAGTGAGGGGTGCATCAAATACCTTATTCTAAACGGTATTTCACCTCGGAATCCGTGTCAATGAGCTAAGTTTTTAGAAAACTTGCCCTGAACCTGTCAGGAAATACAATCAGCTCTCATTATATTGATGCAAGTTTCCCGCATTTTTTTAGTCAGCGGATTAATTCCAACTCCCATGAAAATATCTCTTACCATTCTTTTCTACTGCATCGCCTTGATCGGTTGGTCGCAAACCGGCACGCTCTCCCTCGAGTCGATCAAAGGCTATGCCTTTCCAACCGAGCTGACCGCCTGTGCGCAAGGTTCAAAGATTGCCTGGGCAGTGGACGAACAAGGAAAGCGCAACGTGTATGTCGCCGAAGGCCCTGATTTCAAAGCACGGAAAATCACGCATTTCGACCAGGATACCGGTCAGGAGATCTCCAGCCTGACAATTTCCGACGATGGCAAGTCTGTTGTTTTTGTAAGAGGTGGAGACCACGGCTCCAACTGGAATGGTGATCTTCCGGTCAACCCGGGATTTAGTTTGTCCCCGGAGAAAGTTTCCCTTTACAGCGTTCCGTTTGCAGGCGGCGAAGCGGTCAATCTTTCGGAAGGAGACTTTCCCTCCATTCGCGCGACCAGCGATTCAGTCACCTTCCTAAAAGCAGGTCAAATATGGATCGTATCCATTGCCGGTGGCAAGGCACGTAACCTGTTTACCGTCCGGGGTAGAGTGGAATCACAATCGTGGTCTCCAGATGCCTCGTTGCTTTCTTTCGTCGCAGAGCGTGGTGACCACGCACTGATCGGAATTTACAATAAAGCCGACAGAACAGTAAAATACCTGTCACCTTCGTTCAATTTTGATCGGTCGCCGCAATGGTCACCCGATGGCAAACGGCTTGCCTTCATCCGGACCCCCGGAGAGGGCGGAGAGCCGGATACCCTGTTGGTCCGAATACACCGGCCTTGGTCAATTATGGTCGCTGACATTTCCACCGGCGAAAGCGCAACTTTATGGACGGCGCCCAAGACGTTGCCCGGTTCGCTTCCGACCACGCATGGTGGGACGAATTTGCATTGGGCGGCGTTTGATCGAATCACCTTCTTGTCGTATCACGACGGGTGGCCCCATCTGTACTCCATTCCGGCTGCGGGCGGAAAGGAACTCCTCCTGACGGAGGGTAAATTCATGGCCGAATACATCAAACTTTCGGCTGACCGCACGTCGCTTGTATTTTGTGGCAACGTTGGCCCCGACGCCAACGATGTTGACCGACGACACATCGTTCGCGTGGCAGTAGATAAGCCGGGCATCGAACTCTTGACTCCAGGGACAGGCCTGGAGTGGACGCCCACCACCACGGGCGATGGCAAGACCGTCGTCTTTCTGAGTGCCACGGCACAACGGCCACCGTGGCCGGCCATGATCGAATTGGCCAAGTCTCCCAGGAACTCTCAGTTGATTGCCACCGACGCAGCTCCGAAGGATTACCCCAGCGGCCGCCTCGTGGTGCCAAAGCCGGTGACCTTTATGTCGTCTGATGGCTTTACTATCCACGGTCAACTATTTGAAGGAGTGGGAAATGGAAAGAAACCTGCCATCGTGTATGTTCACGGCGGCCCGCCGCGGCAGATGTTACTGGGCTGGCATTATTCCGATTATTACTCCAACGCGTACGCCATCAATCAATACCTCGCCAGCCTGGGCTTTACCGTGCTGACGGTGAACTACCGATTGGGCATTGGCTACGGATATGATTTTCATCAGCCGGCTCAGGCGGGACCTGCCGGCGCATCCGAATACAACGATGTGAAGGCGGCCGGACTGTGGCTGCGCAGTCAGCCTGGAATTGATCCGTCCAGAATTGGAATTTATGGCGGGTCCTACGGCGGATTCCTCACGGCGATGGCACTCGCCAGGGATTCAAAATTGTTTGCGGCCGGCGTGGACATTCACGGCGTGCATGATTGGACGACCTCGCGCTTCAACTTCTCGAATCAAAACCGGTTTGAAAAGATTCCCGCATTGGAAAGCACCATCAAAACCGCGTGGGCGTCGTCACCGGTAGCGTACATTGGCACCTGGACATCTCCCGTTTCGTTGATCCACGGTGATGACGACAGAAATGTCGCGTTCAACCAGAGTACGGATTTATATAAAAGACTTTTAAAGCAAGGCGTTCCGGTGGAGACCACCGTGATTGTTGACGATACGCACCACTGGCTAAAATTCAGTAACGCATTAAAAGTAGACCATACGATTGCAGATTATTTTGTGAGGAAATTTTTGAAAAAATAGAAGCCGCGGCAGGCTGTGATTTGATAACGTGCTTCTTATTTGCCGCAGCGTCCTCGAAACGAGAGACAGGAGAAAAGGGCCTCCAGCAGGCTGTATCTCATTTCCTTCAAAGCGGAGTCTCGTCCCGGACTCCGCGTTAACGGCTTTGATTTAAAACGTGAATATGAAAAAGATATCAATCGTTATAATACTCGCTAACCTGATTGGCATAAGTTCGTTCGGGCAAACGTTCGAGAAAGTTCGTTTTGACATTAAAAATCCAGACGACTATTATTTGGTCCTTGCACCCGCGTCAGCCAAGATACAAGGAGTATTGATTCTTTTGCCAGGGTATGGGGAAAAACCGGAAGATATTTTCCCTGAGTCAAAATTATTCAATGTCGCTTATGTAAACGAGATTTTGACGGTCGCCATTGCTGGCGGTGAGAAGATTTACGCCGATGAGCAGGTACTTGACAAATTCAATCGTGGAATAAGCGACTTAATCAAAAAATATCCTGCGATTTCAAAAGAACGATTTGTTATCGGTGGCTTCTCTGCGGGTGGTACACTTAGCCTTCGCTATGCAGAGTATTGCGCTGCAAATCCAGGCAACGTCCCGATGATTCCAACGGGCGTATTTGCGGTCGATTCGCCCACTGACCTCGCTGGTATTTTTGAATATTTTCAGCGAGAAATCAAGAAAAATTATTCCGAAGTGGGTGTTTTTGAAGCAAAGATGATCTCGGAGATGATGAAAAAAGAAATAGGAACACCCGATTCAAATCCGAAACGGTATGATGCGCTAACGCCCTTTAACCATAAACTAAATGATGCAGGCAACGAAAAGTATCTGAAGAATATGGCGGTGCGGGTGTATGAGGATATCGATGTGGATTGGCAACTGAAGCAACGGAGAAGGAGTCTATATGACAATAATGCACTGGATGCATCGGAGTTGATCAACCGGCTCATGTTGATGGGAAATGAGCGCGCGGAATTTATGACTTCTAAACTGCCAGGATACCGAAGCAATGGCATGCGGCACACGCATGCATGGTCAATTGTAAACGAAGTGGAGCTGGTTCAGTGGGCGCTAAAGCTGTTCGAAAAGAAATGACATCGACGACATAAAATGGAATAGTGCACCTTTAGAAATGACGATGGCTGGTTCGGTGATAACACGGACCAAAGGACAAATGTTGTTAGTCAGGCGACCAATAACAACCGGTTCTTAGCGGAGTCTCGCCGCGGACTCCGCGAGACGGTCACCATTTTCGCTCAGTATTGCCAAACTTGTCCTCGAAACGAGAGACTGCAAGAAATAGAAATGCTCAAATTTTATAAGGGTGCTTATTCGACTTTGTCCGAATGCGGACACAAATGTTCGGAATTAGAATTCTATTCCACCTCGATGGGTAGTATCGCTCAAATAATGTGTTTTTTTTAATGGCATTAAGTTTGGGTAGGAAAGCGCTACATGCTTTCGTTTAAATGCTATGTTTAAGAGTTACCTAAAAATCGCCTTGCGGAACTTGGCCCGCAACCGGGTTTATTCCGCCATCAACATCTTTGGGCTTGCACTCGGGGTGGCCTGCTGCCTGCTGTTGTCCCTGTACATTCAGGATGAGACGAGTTATGACAAGCACCATGCGCGGGTGAACGATGTGTACAGGATTGTCAGCAATTTTCAAGTCAATGGCAGTAGCGCCAAACAAGGTTCGGCTTCTCCACCCATTGCGATGACGTTGAAGGACGAAATCCCCGAGGTGGAAGCGGCCGTGCGGGTGCTCAATCCTCCAGGTGTCACGCAAAGCTTGATCCGTTATCAGGAAAATCTATTTTACGAGTCGAACGGCATTCTAGCTGATTCTACCTTGTTTGATGTTTTCACGTACGACTTAAAAGAAGGCAATCCAAAGAAAGCCCTTGTTCGCGCCAATTCGGTCGTGATTTCGGAGAAACTGTCGCAAAAGCTTTTTGGAAATGAACCTGCCTTGGACAAAACCATTGCCATCAGCCAAGGTGGTAAACTAACGGACTACAAAATTACCGGCGTTTTTCGTGAGAAGTTCAAGAGTCACATCAAGGTCAATTTTTTCACCTCGATGTTGAGTGATGGGATGGGCGAATATGTTTCGAAGGAGAAGGAGTGGGCCGGGCAGAATTTTGTGCCGTCTTATTTAAAACTGGTGCCCGGTCATGACAAGGCAGCGGTAGAAAGGAAAATGAACGAAGTTTTGTTAAAGCATGGCGAAGAAGCCATGAAGGCATTGGGGCTTCATAAAACCCTTTCGCTCGAACCGATGAAAGATATTTACCTCAAGTCGGATGTGGGTCAAAGCCCGCGGATTACCTATTTGTACGTGGTTGCCTCCATTGCGCTATTTATACTGCTCATTGCCTGTATCAACTTCATGAACTTGTCAACAGCGAAAGCGTCCAAGCGCGCTACTGAAATCGGAATCCGCAAAACAATGGGAGCGTTTCGCTCCTCGCTGATGCGCCAAATATTAGGCGAAGCCATGGTCATTGTCGTCTTTGCGATCCTTTTTGGCCTCGCGCTTGTTCGGTTGGCACTTCCTTTTTTCAATCAGCTCACGGACAAAAATATTATCCTCAACGCCGAAAATGCTCCGTTCTTGATTTCCGCCACCGTAGCCATCGCACTGATTACGGGTCTGGTGTCCGGGAGCTATCCGGCTTTTTATCTTTCCTCCTTTCAGCCTGCCCAGGTGCTCAAAGGGAAATTGAATCTCGGAAGTTCGTCAGGACGTTTACGGCAGGGGTTGGTCGTTTTTCAATTTATCATTGCCATTGTACTGGTGTGTGGGATATTTATCATATCCCGTCAAACGGATTTCATGATGGAGAAGGACCTGGGTTTTGATTCCCGTGCCAAAATTGTGTTGCCCCTTCGCACCGAAGAAGCGCACAATCAATATGATGCTTTGAAAAAGGAGTTGGAACGGAACAATGGTATCAAGGCCGTGTCAGGAGCATCTTATATTCCCGGCAATCCGATTTTTAACGACATGATGTTTTATCCGGATGGTGGAAACATGGACAAGGCGGTGGATATACTCCGCAACACGGTGGATGAAGGATACCTGGAATTATTAAACATGAAAATAATCGCGGGACGGTCGTTTACCGTGAACCGAAAGATGGATAGCAATAATAAACTGATCGTCAGCCGCTCTTCTGCGCTCAAACTGGGGTTCACACCCGAGAAAATTGTAGGGCAAAATTTGCATTTCGACTGGCAAGGAAAGAAATCTGATTTTGAAGTGATCGGCGTCATGGAGGATTACCACCAGAACTCCCTTCATGAGGAAATAAAGCCCACCCTGTTTGAGATGGCCGACAGCACTAACCGGTTTAATTATGTCGTCGCTTCGGTGTCGGCGGCGAATTTTGAACAAACCACCCGGGCCATGGAGGGACTGTGGAAGTCGCTGATCCACGACACCCCCTTCGAGTACTCATTCCTTGATCAGAATATACAAAAGCAATACAATGACGATCGCCGCATATCAAAAATCATTACCAGTTTTGGATTGATGGCCATGGCCATTTGCGCCTTGGGATTGTATGGGCTTTCTTCTTATATGGCGGAAAGAAGATTTAAAGAAATCGGCATCCGCAAAGTGATGGGTGCGAGTGTGCAACAGATTATCGCGTTGATGTCCACCGAGTTTATCAAATTGGTATTGATTGCATTCTTGGTGGCGGTGCCCCTGGCGTGGTATGTCATGACCAAATGGCTTGAAGGATTTGCGTATAAGATTTCCATCAGCTGGGCGGTATTTGCATTGGCAGGGTTGGTGGCGCTGGCGATTGCCCTTGTCACGGTTAGTTTTGAATCGATCAAATCTGCGATGGGCAATCCGGTGGACAGTTTGCGGAGCGAGTAAGCCTGTTACCAATTGGCCTCTCAATAACTGCCCTTGGCCGTGTCATCGGTCGACTTCTCGGAACAGTCTTGCCCCGAACGCCTCGAGCCGGGCGCTTAAAATTTCGTCTCAATGTCGCCAAAACGCAGCGTCGAGACGAGGCACATGAGAAATAGAGACGAGAGACATGGGAAATGGGGAAATGTTGTTGGTCAGGCGACCAACAACAACTTTTTTCTTAGCGGAGTCTCGCTTCGTACTCCGCGTGACATTTTGCGAAATGGTTCGGTGATAACACCTGGTACGGGCAGGTTGCGTTATTTTTTTCTCAGCGGAGTCTCGTCTCGGACTCCGCGTTATCATTTTTTCCAACGTTACCAGCTGCCGCGTTTTGATGACCGATTTCTTATTGACCGCAGCGTCCACGAGACGAGGGACAGAAATAGAGACGAGATACATGGGAAATGAGAAATGTTGTTGGTCGGGCGACCAACACCAACTTTTTTCTCAGCGGAGTCTCGTCTCGGACTCCGCGTTATCATTTTTTCCAACGTTACCGGCTGCCGCGTTTTGATAACCGATTTCTTATTGACCGCAGCGTCCTCAAGACGAGGGACAGGAGAAATAGAGACGCAACCAATCTTCTCATCCCGATCCTCCTTCTTAGCGGAGTCTCGCTTCGGACTCCGCGTGACATTTTGTGAAGTGTTCGACGATAGCCACCGACCACTGGCTAAATTTTGTTGGTCAGGCGACCAACAACTGGGGGCCACAGACAACCAATCTTTTCATCCCATCGTCAGACATTCATTTCCTCTTAAATTTTCGATTCGGACAAAACATTTTCCCTATCTTACCACCTGCACCTGCTATGTTCACCACCAGATGAAAGTAAAACAAATCCTCAAAGATCTGCTGGACATAGACCAAGGGATCCTCGCAACCTTTCTCACGCTGTTTTCAGATCCCAGGAAAGTGGTCACCAGCTCAGACCAATTCGCAAGACCGTGGAAATATGCAACCTATGTGGCCACGGTGAGCTGTCTTTTTTCTGTATTTGTGTTTCATTATTTTGAACACCCGAATGAAGCTTCATTCTGGCTTCTACCCAAGAGATTACTGGAATTGAATGCCAATTACCAAAGCTATTACGACAACACCCACGCGCTGAAACGAATTGTCCTGGGAACGATCGCATTGACCATTGCGCTGTATATATTCTTTTTTAATAAACGAAACAAACCGCCTGGGATTTTTATTACCGTTTTGTATTTGTTTGGACATGCTTCGTCGATCGCTTTTTTTATGGAGTGTATTTTCCTTACTGCTGATCTACCGTTTAATTTAAAGGCCATCCTAAGCAACTTGGTACAGTTAATTTATTTGCTGTATGCACTACAAGCGGTTCTTGAAGAAAAAGGATTCCTCCGGATTTTCTACAAGACCACGGGCGTCTTTTTAGT
>Ga0209067_10000726_pt1 | contig 20833 bp, 13 predicted proteins | sample ColStrG_CSR_2013_FD_187199 | JGI IMG/M metagenome (GOLD analysis project Ga0209067, IMG submission 187199) | Freshwater sediment microbial communities in response to fracking from Pennsylvania, USA - Cold Stream Run_MetaG_CSR_2013 (SPAdes)... | ecosystem: Environmental > Aquatic > Freshwater >...
GGGTACGGCCCGCAGCTACTCAATCGACACCATCGAAACGCTGCGCTCCGGTCTCGCGCCCGGGGACGAACTCTACTTCCTGATCGGCGCCGACGCCTTCGCCGAGATCCGCACTTGGCACCGCTGGCGGGATGTGGCCCGGGGCGTTCATTTCCTGGTAGTGAGCCGGCCGGGACACGACTACACCGTGCCGCCCGGCGTCCGTGCCGATCGCCTGGATACTCTGGAGCTTCCCGTTTCGTCTTCCGAAATCCGCCGCGCCTTGGCCGCCGGCCAATGCCCGTCGGAGGTGCCAGCCAGTGTGCTGGAATACACCAAACGTCACGGTTTGTACCGCGCTTGATTCCCCTTAGATCTGGGGAAGAACTTGCTTCTTGGGCTACCTTGTGGATACCAAATGTCGTATCCGAGTTTGGCAAATCCCAACAACCCGATCCCAGAGTGAGACTCTGGGTGGAAAAAACCCTCTTCGCCAGTGTCGTTACTTGGGGAGAACTTCGGAAAGGAATCGAGGGCCAGCCATCGGAGCAACGCCGTGCCGGCTTGGAACAATGGCTTGAGCACGATTTTGCGGGAGTGGTTTCAGTCGCGACTCCTGCCGGTGACCAAGACCATAGCAGACCGCTGGGGTGTCCTTGCCGGTCAATTCAAGTTGAAAGGAAGGATACTGACTCTGGCAGATGGCCTGATCGCCGCGACAGCCCTTGGACTTGACCTCACCCTCGACTCGAAACGTGCGAGATTTCACCGGCCTTGGTGTGACCATTCTCAATCCGTGGACTCACTGAACCTTGCCGCTGTGCCCAAGACCGGCAATTGAAGGCTTAATGATACTTGCGGTCTTCGAAGGAACCTTCGAGCGCCCGTCTTTCGCCTTGCCGCCCACCATACTGGAATACACCAAACGGCACGGTCTGTGAACGCCCGGCCGGGATGTGATGCCGCGCCCATCGGTGCAAAATGTGCGAAGGAATGCAAAAACTGCTCTCAAGTCTGTCGGGAAGTGCGGCTTTCGGAAACACCCGCTGTGTCGCTTTCCCGGTACTTTCGGTAATTCAAGAGCTGTAATGATTGAGTGCCGCCGCTCGTAACAGACGATTCCTCTTGTATGTAAAACACAAACAGCTTATTTTGTCTTATAGGGGTATGCAATTGGCACGAGCCGTGCTAGGGATGTGGTGTTGTCAGGCGTTCTCCCCGTCCGGACGGCCTACCTCAGGAGGTTTCACGTTAATGCGATCTTTTTCCGTACTTGCTCTGATCCTCAGTTCGCTGGCGGCCGGTGGCCCGCGCGCGCTGTCCGCACAGACTGTCACTGTGGACAAAACCTCACTAATATTCTCTGCGCAGAATCAAGGCGCGGCAGTTTCCGAGCCATTGCAGGTGACCAGCAGTGCGGGAGCGGTCCAGTTTTCAGTTTTCTCGAACGAAAACACCAGCCCCATTTGGCTCAAGGTTAGCCTTCCTGGCACGCCCTCGGGGGCAGTAGCCAACGGGGTCACGCCCGCCACAGTCACCGTAACGGCGGACCCCACCGGGTTGTCTCCGGGCAACTACACGTCCAGCCTTTCCCTGTTCGGCGCCGGCAGCAGTTCACCGGTCACGGTCAACGTCGCCTTCGCGGTGAGCACGATCGGCGTCAGTCCGTCGTCTGTCACCTTCGCGCCCTACACGCAGGGAGGCAACATACCACAGCTTCAAAGCATTACGCTTTCGGGCACCGGAAGTTACACTACGGTCGCGTCTACTCAGACGGGCGGCTTATGGCTGAGCGTGACCCCGGCTTCGGGAAACGCGCCCGGCGCAATCTTCGCGAGTCTGAACGCGGCGGTGCTTACCGGTCTCGCAACTGGCACATACCAGGGCTCGATCACGGTTACCCCGGTTGGCAGCGTCAACAACACGCCCATCGTAATTCCCGTTACGCTGAACGTGCTGCCCACGCCGCCGGTGACCGCGAATCCCACATCGGTGATCTTCAACGTTCAACAGGGAGGCACCGGCAATATCGCCAGCCAGCCGCTGACGATCGCGACTACGCCAGGGCAGCCACTGACCTTCTCAGTCCAAAGCAGCGTTGCGTCGGGTCCGAACTGGATCACGGTTAACCCGTCCAGCGGAACTACGGACGCTACCAGCGGCATGGCTCAGGTGGCGATAGGCTATAGCCTCGCCGGCCTGACCGTCGGCAATAGCTACAAGGGGACGATTACCTTGATCACTCCTGGCGGAACTCCGACGTCGACCAGTATTCCGGTGACGCTGAATTACTCGTCAAGCGCATTACTCAACGTACCGACGAACACTCTGAATTTCTTTTCCGAACTGGGTGGCGGCGCACCAGCCGATCAGACGGTGAACGTGACGGCAACCAGCGGTACGTTGTCGTATGCCATTTCTCAGAGCACGAACTCCGCGTGGCTGAGCGTGCCGAATGCGGGCAACACCAGCGCTCCGTTTACGGTTCACGTGAATCCCACCGGGCTCGGCGCCGGAACCTTTACGGCTACTATCAACGTTACGTCCGCAGTGGCTGGCAGTGTCCCGCAACAGATCCCGGTGGTCTTAAAGGTCAGCAACGACCCATTCCTTGCCACCAACGTGAATGCCACAGCCGGGTTAAGCTTCCCCTTCCAGATCGGCCAACCGGCGCCGGCTGCTCAGATGTTGAAGCTCAGCAGCAGTACTGGTGTGCCGCTCACCTTCACGGCCACGCCCGCAACCACCAATTGCGGCAACAACTGGCTGTTGTTGAACGGTGGGTCCACTGCCGTTTCCGGCACGACCGACGCCACCGTTGGAGTGTCCATCGCTACCACCGGTCTGACTGCCGGAACCTGCACAGGTTCCATCAGCGTTGCCGGGACGGTGGTGTCCACCGGCGCCGCCGCAGTGAACAGCCCGTTAACCATCCCGGTCACCGTAGTCGTCGCCAGTACCCCGATGCTGGTAACCACACCGGCCTCGCTGTCGTTCGCCGCTCCGGTAGGCGGGCAGTCGCCGGCTTCGCAGAGCATCGCTCTTTCGAGCACCAGCGGCACCGACGTTTTGAACTACAACATCACGGGCGTCAGTGGCACTTCCAACGGCATCACGTGGCTCTTTGCAGGGCCAACCTCGGGCACCACGGCTACCGGAAACGCGCTCAGTATCAATATCTTCTCCGGGTCGCTGTCCGCCGGGACCTACAACGGTACCGTGACCCTCGCCGCCACCACCGCCGGTGGTGCGGCCGTAGCCAACAGCCCGGTGACCATTCCCGTCACCCTGCAGGTCACTGCCGGCTCCCTGACCCTGAGTTCCACGTCGCTCAACTTCACGTACACCATCGGTGCCTCGTCGCCGCCATCCCAAACGGTCACCGTTGGCAGTAGCACCGGCAACGCTTTGGCCTACAGCGCAACGGCTTCCAGTTCACCCACCAGTTGGCTGAGTGTGACACCTACCAGCGGCAGCACGAACGGCAGCGGAACGTTGACCGTCTCGGTGGATTCCACCAAACTGACCACGGCGGGCACGTACAATGGTTCGATCTCCGTAATTTCGCCGAGCGCAGGCAGCAGCCAGAACATTAACGTTACGGTTGTGGTTTCGCCCGGAACGATTTCGGCGCCGACCACCACGCTCACCTTCACGCAAGTTGCCGGCGGCTCGGCACCGGCTGCTCAGACGATCGCGGTCACTGGGTCGCCCTCGTCCCTCACCTTCTCGGTCACTTCCTCCACCGTGCCCGCGGGCGGCACCTGGCTTACGGTGACGCCAGCCACCGGAACAACGCCAGCCACTGTCTCGGTGTCGGTTAACGCCGGCAGCCTTGCCGTGGGCCAGTATAGCGGCCAGGTGGTCATCACTTCGTCGGGAGCAACCGGCAGCCCGATCACTGTGCCAGTCGTGTTGAACGTCACGAATGCGACCCCTGCCACCGTTACGCCTACCTCGCTCACGTTCAGCTACATCGTTGGACAGTCAGTGCCCGCGGCCCAGAGTCTGACGGTCAATTCACCCAGCGCCATCCTGATCACCGTCTCCGCGCAATCCGCCGGGGCGTGGCTCCAGGTCACCCCGACACAATCCACCGCGCCGACCACTCTCTCCGTGTCGGTAAGCCCGTCGACGCTGTCGGCCTCGGCAACTCCATACACGGGGACGATCACGATCAGTTCCCCCAACCTGCTCAACCCGGTCACGATTCCGGTCTCGCTCACCGTGTCGGCCATACCTACCCCAGTGGTGAACGCCATTATCAACGCAGCCAGCAACAGCACCGGCGCCCTGGCGCCTGGTGAAATCGTCTCCATCTACGGAACCGGTATTGGCCCCGCTACGCCCGCCTACCTTCAGGTATCTAACGGCACCGTGACCAGCATCACGGGCAATACGCGGGTTCTGTTTGACGGCGTTGCGGCGCCGGTGACTTACGCTTCCGCCGTTCAGACCAATGCCATCGTTCCTTATGGCGTCGCTGGCCGCACATCCACCAACATCCAGGTGGAGTACCTGGGGGTGCAATCCGCAGCCATCAACTACAATGTGGTGGCAACCGCGCCGGGAATCTTCTCGCTCAACCAGTCGGGAACGGGACCGGGCGCCACGCTCAATCAGGATGGCATTACGGTCAACAGCCCCAGTGCTCCGGCGGCCAAGGGTTCCGTTGTGGCGGTCTACATGACCGGGGAAGGCCAGACTTCGCCGGGCGGCACCAATGGCACGGTGACGCCTACCAACGGCTCCGGACTCAAGAAACCGCTTCTGGGGGTTACAGCGGCGGTTGGTGGTCTTCCGGCTACGGTGCTATATGCCGGGTCGGCCCCAGGTCTGGTGTCCGGCGTGATGCAGGTGAACTTGCAGATTCCCGCGTCCGCGCCTTCCGGCGGCGCGGTCCCTCTGCAAATCATAGTAGGGAACACCACCACGCAGGGAGGAATTACGATCTCGGTGCAGTAAGACCAGACGCGCAGGCGGGGACGCCTGCGCTACTGCTTGGTGCTCAGGGGCTGCTTTGCGCCGTCGAAGAACTCGCGTTGCAGGCGGGGCGCCATCTGGTCGGCCTTCACCGCTCGAAGGGTGTCAGCCACACTGGCGGTCCAGGCCTTCATGTCAAACTCGCCCAGTTCCGTGGTGGCGGCTGAACCGTCGCCCGCGTAATGATCGGGGAATTTAGCGTACCACCAGATTCCGGTATATACGCCGCGCGGCAGATCGAGGCGGTTGCGGTCGGCCCCGGACTCCTGCCCGGCCCGGTCCAGGTGGACCAGGTCAGGCCGCGAAATCAGCGTGTGCGCGGTTTCCGATTCGCCCGCATGCTGATCCACCTTCGTCTTCAGCGGCGGCCTCCCCGGCGGATAGGCGCCGCGGTCCATGATGTACACCACGTAATCGCGCGGCGCGGCCAGTTGCGACTGCGCGAAAAACGGCAGCAGATGATTGTTGCCTCCGTGGCCGTTCACGATGACGATTTTCTTGCATCCGTTGCGCGCCATTTCGTCGGTGGTCTCCTGCAACAGTTCCAGTTGCAGTTTGGCGCTGTAAGCCACCGTACCCGGCTCGTGCCTGGCTTCGAAGATCTGGCCGAAATAGTAGGCCGGGAAAACCACGGCGTACTCCTGCTGCGCCCCTCGCTCGGCCACGTAGCGCACGTTGATCAGGTCCGTGCCCAGCGGCAGTTGCGGGCCGTGCTTTTCGATGATCCCGAACGGCAGAACGCAGGTGGACTGCGCCTTCTGGACAGCCTGCTGGAAGTCGGCCGCGGTCAGTTCCTCCCATTTGACGGAGAGCGCCTGCGGAAATGCGGCGGTCCCCGTGCATAGCAGTGCGATCGGTAATCGTAGGTTCATTCGTGCGGTCTCCTGACCTGCATACTATCCCAACAGGCCCACTCGCAGTTGCCCCGGCAGATCGGTGGTGATGCTGCGGATTCCGGCTTCTATCATGAGCTGCGCCGTTTCGACGTCGTTCACGGTCCATACCACCGGCAGCAGATAGTGGTCGCGCATTCGGGTCCGCAAACCTGGCGGGTGTTCCCGGGAGAAATCGATACCATCGAGCCCGGCCTGCTCCACCAGTTCGATCAGCGCATCCAAACCCGCCGGGCCGGTCGGCCCTATCGCCGCGCGGGAATCGGGGCCCTGCAAGGCGAGGATCTCCTCGTCGGCGGCTCTGGACATTCCGATCTCACCCACGTGAGTGCAGTTGTGGCCGAGTTCACGGAGCAAACAGTCAACCGCATACCGCGGACACAGGGTTGTCCGTCCATCTGGCTGGGGTTCCACGTGATTCGATCAAAATGTCGTTATTGTCCTATGTTCTACGCTCTGCGGTCCTTCCCCCATCCATCCTCGCGCTGTTATATGCTGAGATTCCCGGAGAAATTATGGTCCGCACCCATCTCTGCCTCTGTGTCTGCCTACTGGCAGCGCTCGCCCTTCCGGTTCGAGGCCAGGAGGAGATCCCGGCTGGCGGCGGGCGGGGCGGCAGAGGCGGCCGGGGTGGCACTCGGGAGTTCCTTGGACTGGGCCGCGCGCCAGATGCCCAGGCCGCAGCCCGCGGGGAAAAGCTCTACGCGCCCAACTGCGCCTTCTGCCACGGCGAAAAGGCGCGCGGCGCCGCGGGCCCCAACCTGGTCCGCTCCGAAGTCGTGCTGCACGATGAGAAGGGCGAACTGATTGGCCCCGCAGTCGGCAAGGGCCGCGTGGACAAGGGCATGCCCGCTTTCGCCAACTTCACCGAAGCGGAACTTACCGACATCGCCGAGTTCCTTCACCTGCAGGTCGAACTGGTTGCCAACCGCGGCCTTTACAAGCGCCTGAACGTGGTTACTGGTGACGCCAAGGCCGGCGAAGCCTACTTCAACGGCGCGGGCGGCTGCGCTCACTGCCACTCGGTCACCGGCGACCTGGCCCACATCGGCGCAAAGTATCAGCCCGAACAGTTGCAGACCCGTTTCATCTGGCCCGGACCCGGCGGATTCGGCGGTGGAGGCGGCGGACGCGGCGCAGCCAAGCCGCAGAAAGTCACAGTCACGCTGCCCTCGGGAGAATCGATCGAAGGCACGGTCAAGCAGATTGACGATTTCGATATCTCGATCTATGACGTGTCCGGCGCTTACCACTCGTGGCCCGCCGGCAGCGTCAAGATCCAACTGGACGATCGCCTGGCCGGCCACCGGCAGTTGCTGAGTAAGTACACCGATGCCGACATGCACAACCTCACCGCTTACCTGGTGACCCTCAAATGAGATTCCATCGGCTCCTCCTTGTTCTCGGTTTTCTCCCGGCGCTCGCGATGGCGCAGGGGCTCGATCCGAAGGTGCTGCTCAAGCCTCTGTCCGAAACCTGGCCCACCTACAATGGCGACTATTCCGGGAGACGCTTCAGCCCGCTCACCCGGATCAACGCCTCCAACATCACAAGCCTGGCCGTGGCATGGTTCTATCGCATCGCCAACATCGGCCCGCAGCGCGGCGTGGGCAATCCTACCATCAAGGCGACGCCGCTCATGGTGAACGGCATCCTGTACTTCACCATCCCCGACCACGCCTGGGCCATCGACGCCCGCACCGGCGAAGAGTTGTGGCACTACAGTTGGCAGGATAAAGGCGGTCACTTGGTGGGCAACCGCGGCCTCGGCATGTATGGCGACTGGCTCTACATGATGACGCCCGACTGCTGGTTTGTCTCCCTCAACGCGAAGGACGGCAAGGAACGCTGGCGCAAGAAAGTGGCCGACGAAAAGATGCAGTACTTCTGCACCATGTCGCCGCTGGTGGTCAAGAACCACATCCTGGTCGGCGTGGGCGGCGATGCCATGGACGTCCCCGGCTTCCTGGATGCCCGCGATCCCGAAACCGGGGACGTGGCGTGGCGCTGGAACACCACCCCGAGGAAGGGCGAACCCGGCGCCGAAACCTGGCCCAACCCGCAGGCCATGGAGCACGGCGGCGGCATGACCTGGATGCCCGGCACCTACGATCCCGACCTGAACCTCATCTACTGGGGCACCGGCAATCCGAACCCGGTTTTCGCTGGCCAGGGGCGGAAAGGCGCCAACCTCTGGACGGCCTCGATCGTCGCCCTCAACGCCGATACCGGCAAGCTGGTCTGGTATCACCAGCCCTCGCCCCACGACACGCACGACTGGGATAACGTGGAAACGCCCATTCTGTTCGATGGCCTCTTCAATGGTCAGCCGCGCAAGATGCTGGCCCAGGCCGCGCGCAACGGCATCTTCACCGTGCTTGACCGAACCAACGGCCAGGCCTTGGTGACCAAAGGCTTCGTCGGCGTGAACTGGATGAAAGGCATTGACGCCAAGGGTCAACCCATTCCCGATCCCGCCAAGGAGCCCAAGGTGGATGGCTCACTGATCGATACGCCGGGAGGCGGCGGCACTAACTGGCCGGCGCCCAGTTTCAACCCGGAGACAGGCCTGTTCTATGTGAATGCCAAGCACGGTTACAGCGTCACTTATCTGACCGATGACGACCCGGAGCCTCAGGGTTACGGCGGTGGTGGTGGCGGGGGCTTTTCCCAGCCCGTCCTGGAAGCCATCGACTATAAGACCGGGAACATCGCCTGGACGCACCGGTATCCTAGCGGGGGCTTCGGCAACGCCTTCCCGGGTATTCTGAATACCGCGGGCAAATTGCTCTTCACGGGGGATCCGGTGGGGAACCTGATCGCATACGATCCCGCCACCGGCAAGAACCTGTGGCATTTTCGAGTAGGCGCACAAGTAAGTAACGGTCCGTCGACTTACCTATTGAACGGCGTCCAGTACCTGATCGCCGGAGCCGGCGATACGCTGTTCGCTTTTAAGATACTGAAGTAGGAGAGAATCTCGTGACCACTCCATTGACAACCCGACGCCAGATGATGGCAGCCGCCGCGTTGCTGTCCTTCAAATCGGCTTCCGCCGAAACCACCGCGTTTCACAACATGGGAGGCGCACCCGCCGGTTTCCCCATGCATTCCCGAGCCGCCCGCGACGCCAGCAAACCATTCGACTTCGTGGAGTATTGTCATAGCCTCGGCTTCGGCGTGGTGGAAACGCGCCTCGCCTCCACTGACGCCGACGCCATCAAGAAGTTTCGGCAGCGGCTCGACACCTGGAACATGCGCGCGATTATGGATATTCCCCTGCCCCGCACCGCCGCTGACGTCGCCAACTTCGACACCGCTGTGAAAGCCGCGAAAGAGGCCGGCGCGGTTTCGCTGCACACCGCTATGACCGCACGCCGCTACGAACAGTGGGATACCTTCGACGCCTTCAAGAAGGACTTCGAGCGCTGCCAGAGCACCATCATGCTGGCCGAGCCCGTCCTGCGCAAACACCAGGTGCGTCTGGGCATCGAAAACCATAAGGGCTGGCGCTCCGGCGAACAGGCCTCCTGGTTAAAGCGCGTGTCGAGCGAGTGGGTGGGCGTGCACTTCGATTTCGGCAACAACGTCTCGCTGTGCGAAGAGCCTTCGCAGACGCTAGCTAACCTGCTGCCCTACATTTTCGCCTGCCACATCAAGGACATGGCCGTGGAACCCTACGAGGACGGCTTCCTGTTATCCGAGGTGCCGCTGGGCGAGGGCTTCCTCGATCTCAAAGGTATGGTCGCCGCCATCCAGAAGAAGGACCAGAAAACTCCGTTCGACCTGGAGATGATCACCCGCGACCCGCTCAAGATTCCGGTCTTCACCAGCAAGTACTGGGTGACTTTCGACGACTCCTACAGCCCGCTTCCCGGCCGCGACTTGGCCAAGGTGCTGGATATCGTGCGCAAGAACAAGCCGAAGTCCCCGCTGCCCCGCACCACCGGCATGAGCGCCGAAGCGCAGTTGAAGCTGGAAGACGAAAACGTCAACAATTCGATTGCCTGGGCGCGGCAGAATCTGAGTTTGTAGCGGCACAGGCATTTTTGCCTCTGTTTCCAGCCCCCGCCGCGCCTACCAATCACCATGTACGAAATCGCGCCTGACGTAGCCATTGTCCCGATGCTCATTGCGAACGCCTATCTCGCCGGCAATGCGAACTCGTGGGCCCTGGTGGACGCGGGCGTTCCGGGCAGCCAGCGCCGCATCCGGCGGGCCGCGGCGAAGCGGTTTGGCCGCGGCGCCCGGCCAAAGGCGATCATACTGACGCACGGCCATTTCGATCATGCCGGGTCGGCGGGGGTGCTGGCCGACGAGTGGGGTGTGCCTGTCTACGTTCATCCACTGGAATTCCCCTTCCTGACCGGGCGCTCCCACTACCCTCCGCTCGATTCCACGCCGCCCGGATTCTTCTCCGCTCTCAGCCGGTTCTTTCCGAACAGCACGGTCAACCTGGGCCATCGCCTGGCCGCACTGGACCTGGCCCGCCCACCAGCCGGGCTCGAAGCTTGGGAGTGCCACCACACGCCGGGTCACACCATGGGTCACGTGGCGTTTTTCCGGCGCGAAGACGGCGTGCTGTTGGCGGGAGACGCGGTCACCACCATGAACCTCGACAGTTTTGTAGGCACCCTGATGAAGCGCCGCGAGATTTGCCGTCCGCCGGTGCCCGCAACGATGGACTGGGATCGCGCGCGCCAGTCTGTGGAGTTGCTGGCGGCGCTGGGCCCGCGCCTGGTCGCGGCCGGGCATGGCGCTCCCATACAGAATGCCGCCGGCGAACTGCGGCGTTTGGCCGATCGCTTTCCGATACCAGTCCGCGGGCGCTACGTCCGCGAGCCGGTGCGTGCGGACGAAACAGGCGTCACCTACGTGCCTCCGAAGGAGAATCGCCTCACTTACCGGGCATAAGATAGTAGGTTGGAGACTAACCATGCTGACCGCCAACGCCCGGCAACAAGTGGACGAACTCGGATATCTGGTGTTCCCCGGGCTGATGAGCCCCGACTTGCTGAACGCGTTCCGAGAACGCGTGGAAGAGCTCTTCATGGAAGAAGGCTCCCAGTCCGGTTCCGAGTTCAAGCAGGAGCCCGGCGCGCGGCGCCTGGCGAACCTGGTGAATAAGGGCCGAATCTTCGAGGATGTTATCGTCACACCCACCATCCTGGAGTGCATGGCTCATGTGCTTGGGCCGAATTTCAAATTGAGCAGCGTAAACGTGCGCTCCACCAACCCGCACACCGAAGCCGACCAGCCCTTGCACTGCGATAGCGGAGCGTTGCCCGACGACCGGGGCTACTCGGTGTGCAACTCCGTCTGGATGCTGGACGATTTTACTCCCGAGAACGGCGCCACCCGCATGATTCCCGGATCGCATCTCTGGCGCAAGTTACCACCGCCCGGAATGTACGAGGCGCATCCCCAGCAGCAATTAGTCACGGGAAAGGCCGGCACCGTGGTAGTAATGAACGCGCACATGTGGCACGGCGGAACCGCCAACCGCACAGGGGCGTCGCGGCGAGCCATGCACGTTTACTACACCCGCTTCGACAAGCCGCAGCAGCAGTACCAGAAGCGCTGGCTCAGCCCGGAGGTGCAGGCCCGCGTCAGCCCCGAGGCGCGGCGCATTCTGGCCCTGGACGACCCGCTCAACGACGAACTGAGCGCCACCGGCAGTGGCATGAGCGGCTTCATGAAATAACCAGACCGGGCTGAACATAGTCCAAAGTTCATACTTGCGGCAAGCCAATTGTTGTTATGATAACCCCATCCAAAGGTTTTAAGGGGGTTAATATGCGGCAAAGTAGCTTCCTCCTCGCCTTGCTTGGCGCATTGTTCTTGCTTGCGGGCCTCTGCCCGGCGCAGGTCACGGCCCGTTTGAGTGGGTCGATTGTGGATCCCACGGGCTTGGCGGTGCCTGCCGCTACCGTTGATATCTTTCTGCCAGGCGGCGCTCGCCCGATTTTGAGCACGGTGGCCACTGCCGAAGGGCTCTTCGCCTTCACCGGAGTCGCGGCCGGCACCTACGACGTGGTCATTACGGCACAAGGTTTCAGAAAGTACACCGAGCGCGGCGTGGTGCTCGCAGCAGGGCAGGAGACTTCCCTTCCGGCCATCCGTTTGGAAGTGGGCAGCGTGACCGATACGGTCGACGTCAGCGAAACCGCACAGACGGTGCAGACCACCAACGCGGAAATCGCTTCCAGCGTGACGCGCAGCCAGGTCCGGGATCTTCCGATTCTGAATCGCAGTCCGCAGGGATTCGTCACCACCCAGGCCGGAGTAACTCTGGGCCGCGGCGGCGATAGCGTGATCAACGGCGAACGCACCAGCTTTACCAACGTCACCCTGGACGGCATCAACATCCAGGACAACTACATCCGCACCAACGCGGTGGATTTCTCCCCCAATCTGCTGCTGCTGGACCAGGTGGCTGAGTTTACCATCTCCACGTCCAACACCAATCCTTCGGCCGGCAACGGCTCCTCACAAGTCATCTTCGTTACGCCCTCGGGCACCAACACCCTGCATGGCAACGCCTTCTGGTCTAATCGCAACAGCGCGGTAGCGGCCAATACCTGGTTCAACAATCAGGCCGGGGTGAAGAAGCCGTTTCTCAACCAAAACCAGCTTGGCGGCTCCCTTGGAGGCCGCATCATTAAAGATAAGCTTTTCTTCTATGGGAACTATGAGGCCTTCCGTCTGAAGCAGCAGTCGGGGCAACAGCGGACCATCCTCACCGCCGATGCCGCGCAGGGAATCTTCACCTACATCGGCGCCGGCGGAGCGGTCCAGAAGGTGAACATCCTGCAGGCCGCCGGCCAGAAGATCGACCCCACCATCGCGGCGCTGATCGCGAGGATCCCGGGTCCTTCGGCGATCAACAATACCAACAGCGGCGACAGCACCGCGTCGCTCCTGCGGAATACCGGCGGCTACCTGTTCAACCAGCGCAGCAACCGCACGCGCAACAACGTGACCGGCAAAGTGGATTACATCATGTCGGCCAAGAGCACCATCACCGGCACGTACGCGTGGAATAGCGACCTGCTGGACCGGCCCGATGTGCAAACCGTGGGCTACACGGTGGTTCCCTTGGTCAACAACAACGATAAAGTCAAATTCCTATCCACGCGGTGGCGCTACAACCCCAAGCCATCTCTTACCAACGAGGTGCTTTTCGGTTTCAACCTCGCGCCGGCGCTTTTCATCAGCAGCGAGAATTTCGGGAATGCGATTATCGGCAACACAGCGTCGGCAGCGACTTCGTTGGTCTTTAGCACGCCTGTAGCCACCTTCCGCTCGCAGGGGCGCTACACCAACACGTATAACTTCGCCGACAACGCCGCCTATGTTCGCGGCGCGCACAACATTCAGTTCGGCTTCCAACTCCAGAAGGCATACACTGAGCCGTACAACGATGCCGGCATTACACCGAGCTACAACATTGGCATCAGTTCCATCAACACATTCGGCTTAGGCAACGCGCAACTGCCGGGCGCCAATTCGAGCGATCTCACCGCCGCCAACAATCTGCTGGCCACGCTGGCGGGATTTGTATCCGGCTACACCCAGACCTTCAACGTGCAGAACCGGACCTCGGGCTACGTCGCGAACTATACCCAGGACCGGCACTGGAAGATCGACGACTACTCGGGCTACGTGCAGGACAACTGGAAGCCGCACCGCCGGCTGACGCTGAACCTCGGAGTCCGGTACGAATACTATTCCCCGGTTCAGGAGCGCAACGGCCTGGTGCTACTGCCGCAGTTGGGCAATAGCGACGCCGTATCCACGCTACGCTCCAACGCGACCCTGGACTTTGCCTCGGGCTCTGGCGCACCGCTCTATCACCCCGACCGCAACAACTTCGCCCCCAACGTCGGCCTGGCGTGGGACGTGTTCGGCGATGGAAGGACGGCCCTGCGCGCCGGTTACAGCCTGAACTACGTGAACGATGAGTACCTGGTGGCGGTCACCGGCAACGCCAACACCAACGCGGGCCTTTCTCAAACGGTGACCAACCCGACGGCGTTGGCCAGCCTGATCAGCGCCGGCCTGCCGGCTATCGCCACACCCGCGTTCAAGGTGCCGCGCACGTTCCAGGATAACTACAACTTGAGCCCCACCACCAACTTTGGCATGGCCGACCCCAACTTGCGCACGCCGTACGTCCAGCAATGGAACATCGGCATCCAGCGCGAGGTGAAAGGCTTCATCCTGGAGGGCCGCTACGTTGGCAACCACGCCACCAAATTGCTCCGCGCCATCGACTTCAACCAGATCAACATCAATGCCGGCGGGTTCTTCAGCGATTTCCTGCGGGCGCAGCAGAACGGCAACCTGGCGCTGGCCGCTTCGGGCGTGTTCAACCCGGCTTACAACGCCAACATCGCCGGCAGCCAGCAACTTACCGTCTTCCCGTTGCTGCCGAACGGCGGCAACCTGACCAACGCCACCAATCGCACCTACATTCAACAGGGCGCGGTGGCCGACATGGCCTTCAACTATCAGTCCACCAAGGCAAACGGACCCATCAATTTCATGCCCAACCCCTATGCCGCCAGCCTGCGGCTGATGACCAACTACAGCAACTCCTCGTATAACGGTCTGCAGCTCGAATTTCGCACCCGCGAGCACAAGGGGCTTACCTTCCAGGGTAATTACACTTACTCGAAAGTGCTGAGCGACGCGGTCAGCGGATCCGATAACAACAACCAGGGACGCTACGAGCCGTTTATCGATTCCAACAATCCCAAGCTGGATCGGGCACGCGCGCTGTTCGACCTGACGCACGTGGCGAAGTTCAACTTCGTGTACCGGCTGCCCATGGGCGACGGCCACAAGTTCAGCTTCAAGCCGCTCAACCGGTTCGTGCTTTCTGGCTGGCAGATCGCCGGCATCTTCGACCGCCAGTCGGGCGAACCGTTCTCGGTCTGTTCCGGCATCGGGACCTTCAACCGCAACAACAACCTCCAAACCAACCAGTGCAACACCGTCAACACGACGCTCGACATGAGCCAACTTCGGGACACCTTCCAGTTCCGGATGACCGGCTCGGGCCCGTTCATGGTAGCCGCTTCGGCTTTGAATCCCAGCGGCCAGGCGGCGGTGGCGGGCCTCGCGCCGTTCAGCGGCCAGATCTTCACGATGCCCGCCGCCGGAACCATCGGCACGCTGGGCAAGCGCGTCTTTGACGGCCCGTGGGATACCAGCTTCGACTTCGGTCTGGTGAAGGAAACCAAGATCAACGAGAGGAACGCCATCCAGTTGCGCATGGACGCCTCGAACTTCTTGAATCACCCGTCGTTCGTGATCGGCGACCAGACGGTGACCTCCACCACCTTCGGCAAGATCACCAGCACGTATGCCGCTCGCCGGCAGATCCAATTCGCTTTGTATTACCGGTTCTAATTACCTCCAGACCTGGAAGAGGTTGCTGTAGCCGTCGGTCCACACCCGGGTGGACCCGCGGGCCGGCGTTCCCGCCGAATCGCCTACAATCGCCCAGTCGGCCGCGGCAATGTGACGCGCGGGGTCTGGCGGGTTATGGACCATGCGCGCCGGCTTGCCTAAGTCCGCTGCGGCGGCTGCCACCACGGAATCCAATTTCAGATACCGGTTGGTGAGATGGATGGTCAGCACGCCGCCGGGGCGCAGACGCTGGAAGTACAGTTGGAAGGCTTCCCGGGTCAGCAGGTGCACGGGAATGGAATCGTCCGAGAAGGCATCCAGCACGATCGTGTCGAAACTCCGCGGCGCTTCGCGTTCCAGTGCCAGGCGGCCATCGTTCGTGATGACGCCGGTCTTGGCTTGCGATCCACTTAGGAAGTGGAAATACTGCGATGCCACCTGAACCACCGCCGGATTGATTTCGAAAAAGCGGAACTCGTCGTCGGGCCGCCCGTAGACCGCAAGAGTGCCAACGCCGAGCCCGACGATCCCCACCCTGCGTGCCGGTCCGGGCTGGGACAAGACCATTCCCGCGCCCGATTCAGGACCGTAATAGGTGGTGGCCATCTTCGAGAGCGCCGGCGACAGTAACTCGACGCCGTGTAGCGTTCTCCCGTTATACAACGAGCGCGCTGCCGTCTCTCCCGTGCCCGCATCTATCACCCGTAAAACGCCGTAGAAGTTACGAACCTGAACCACATCGGCTTGAGCGGCGCGATAGCGGGTGGCTGCAACGAAGGCGAGCGCGCCGATGGCGCCCAGGCGCACCAGGCGGCGCCGCGGGTAGCCCCATACCAGCGCCAGCCCGAGTAGGATGCAGGCCGAGATGGCGATGGGCAGTTCGAGGTACCCATTGAAGACATTCGGGGCCACCAGCCCGACAAAGACCGCCCCAAGCGCGCCGCCGAGCGCCACCATCAGGTAAAAAAACGCCAGGCCATGTTGCGGATCTGGCTTGGTGCGCGCCAGTTCTCCGTGGCAAAAAACGCAGCAGACCAGCAGGCTGGCCGAAAAGACTGCGAGTTCGCCCGGCAACCCGCCGGGTAGGGCCAGCCGCCAACACATTCCGATCCACGCCACCAGCAGCAGCCAGCGAAATACGGCTGGCTGGTACCATCCGCGCGCATCAAAGCAGATGATGAAGCTCAGCAGGTACAGGCTCAGCGGAAGCACCCAGAGGAAAGGGACGGCCGCCACCTCCTGGCTCAGGTGATTGGCCACCGCCAGCCACAACGCCGAAGCGCAGGCGGCCAGCCCGATCCACATCCACGGGCTCTGCCGCGTCACTTCCGGCGCCGTCTGTTCGACTCCGCCGCGCAGGGCCAGAACACCGGCCAGCATCGCGAACCCGGCATAGCCGGCGGACCAGCACCAGAGCTGCCGGCCGACCGCGGCCATTGGCTCGATGGCGAAGGGGTAAGCTAGCAGCGCCACCAGAGAGGCCGCGTTTGAGATCGCAAACAGCCGGTAGGGAAACCGTCCCACGCCGGCTCCTGCATACCACGATTGCAACAGCGGGCTGGTGGTGGACAGCACAAAAAAGGGCGGGCCGACCGACGCGGCCAGCGCCAGAAGAATGGCGACTGCCGGTTGGCCGGGGCCCGGATTCAGCCGCGGCTCGAGCGGCAGTGCCAGCAGACTGGCCAGCAGCAAGGCCGCGTGAACCAGGCCCTGCGATCTCCGGCTCAAGTGGCGCGTGACCACATAGGAGTAAGAATATCCCGCAAGCAGCACCACCTGAAAGAACAGCATGCAGGTGACCCAGACTCCGGCCGAGCCACCGAACCGGGGCAGCAGCGCCTTGGCGATCATCGGCTGGACCAGAAACAGCAATAGCGAGCTGGCAGCTATCGTGACGGTGTAGAGGCGCCGCGCGATTCTCACGATCTCTAGGTGTAACACAGGGATCAAGCTGATCGCTGAGAGCTTTTGGCCATACCCTGGCGGCCCAGAGCAGAGAACTGGACAAGGGTGAAGCCTATACGCTTTGGTCAGTGCTATGTGTCCGGCGCTGGGGCCTTCGAGGACTGCGGCGGTTCGAAGATAACCGGGGGCGGAAGCTAAAACAGAGAGAGCCGCATCTAGTGGTCGTTCCGATCCTTTTTCATGGCGTCAATCAACCCTTGGAGCGAAGTTGCCACCTTGTCAACCTTCGTATCGAGGGCTACACGCCGAACACGCTCCCGCCGTTGCTCCTCGACGCTCAATCGGACCGCCTGGCGCAAGGCCGAACGTATGTCCCCAATTTCCCGGTCATGACGTTCATCCATCCCGATCTGCCGATCAACCATTAAATCCATCTTTCCGGTCAATTCGACCATCTGCGCGTCGAAACGGACCCGCTGACCCAACAGGAACTCGATCGTCTTCTCGACGTCCATGACCCAGATCGTACCGCACCCGAAGCTCTTCGCGTCTGCGGCTCCGGTCAACTCACCTGAGGCGCTACTGGGTAGCCATCATCGCCCGCCGCGGCTCGAACGTGTACCCAAATCCCCGCACCGAGTGAATCAGTATCGGGTTCGCCGGATCCGTCTCCACCTTCTGCCGCAGCCGCAATACGTAGACGTCCACCGCCCGGTCCGTGATCGCCCGGTCCTGCCCCCACACCGCGTTGAGCAACTGTTCGCGGCTGAACACGACCCCCGGCCGGCTCATCAGAAATTCCAGCAGACGGAACTCCGTAGCCGTGAGCGCGAGCGGCGCGCCATTCAGCCGCGCCTGGCAACTCGTCCGGTCCAACTCCACCCCGCCCGCCTCCAGCACTCGCGAGGGCGTGGCCTGGTTGCGGAATTGCAGCTTGATTCGCGCGATCAACTCGCGCACGAAAAACGGCTTCACCACGTAATCGTTGGCCCCTAGCTCGAGCCCCACGATTCGGTCGGTTTCCGACGCCCGCGCCGTAAGAAAGATCACAGGCGTTGCCGCCAGATCGGGGTCTTTGCGGATCCCCTTGCAGATATCCAGCCCATCCGAATCGGGCAGCATAATGTCCAGTAGGATCAGGTCCGGCCGCACCTGGCGGCATAGTTCGATGGCGCCCTTACCGGTTTGCAGACCGCTCAGGGAAAACCCTTCCTTCTCCAGGTTGTATTTCAACAGGGAGAAAAGGTCGGTATCGTCTTCGATTAGCATTATCTTCTTCATTACGTCGGATCCCCTTATACAGCCACACAGTAACAGCCCCAGTGTTACGGGACCGTTAAGACACAGTGAATTCGGGATTAAGTTGCTCCGCTCGGCGTGTTGCTTCATCCACAAGCTGCCTCGGCTCAGGAATCCGGCGGTCCAACCGATTCCTCGAAGCGGTAGCCGAAGCCCCGCACCGTGGTGAGGTAACGTGGCTCCTCGGGTTGCTCTTCAATCTGTTCCCGCAGGCGCCGCACGTGCACATCCACGGTCCGGGGTGTAACATAGCGTTGCTCTCCCCACACCGCTTCCAAAAGCTGATCGCGGCTGTAGGCCCGGCCCGGATGCGTCAGGAAAAACTCCAGCAGGTTAAACTCCGTGGAGGTCAGTGTTACCTCGCGGTCCCCGTGGAACACCCGGCGCGCCGTCCGGTCGAGCCGGAACGGCCCGGTCTCCATTACCGGCGGCTCGGCACCCATCTCTTCACGGCGCAAGTGGGCCTTCACGCGCGCAATCAGTTCCCGCGGGCTGAACGGCTTGGTCATGTAGTCGTCGCCGCCGATTTCCAGACCCAGCACGCGGTCTACTTCGTCGGACCGGGCCGTCAAGAATAACACCGGCGTGCGCGCCAGCGCCTGCGACTGGCGGATCTGCCGGCAAAGTTCGAAGCCATCCACATCCGGCAGCATTACGTCCAGCAGAATCAGATCCGGCTTGGATTGTTCCAGCAACTTCAGCGTCCCCTTGGACCCGCCCATCACCTCCGCTTCAAATCCATTCCGCGTGAGGTTGTATTCGATCAATCCGGCCAGTTCGGCTTCATCCTCAACAATGGCGATTCGTTTTGGCATGGGGTCTCTTGCGTGTACGCGCGGCCCGTCCTCCCATTGTAGCCTTCCCCCAAGTGTCGATCTGATAAACTTGGGTTTTATAGGGGTCCGCCATTACGCGTAATTATCCCTTGTATCTAGGCCTTTCGTTGATGGTGCACTCCACGGCCCATAGTGCCTGCCGTGATTGTGCCCAGCCTCCGTTCGGAGGTCCCGCGGAAAATCGTCTCACCGCCTACGATCCGATTTGCCGCGCCGATGCCTGCCGCGACGCCGGCTTCCCGCAGGTTTTCGTCAACGCCTCCAACCTCACGCTGTTCGTCCGGGTAACGGACCTCGTTTTCGGCGGCCCCGGACCCGCTCTCTCGCTGGACCGTTCCTATAACCTCGACGATCCCCACGCCGGCCCGTTCGGCCCCGGCTGGTCGTTTAATCTGGGCGAGAGCCTCACCCCGGATACCGATGGCAGCCTCGTCCTGCGGCGCGGTTCGGGACGCATGGATCGCTTCGCCTCCGCCCTCCCCGGTTCCACCAGGTACTTCGCGGTCAGCTCCACTGCCGACACCTTGCTGCAGAACTCAGACGGCACCTACACTCTCGCCAGTCCGGGGTCCCCTACTACCCGCACGTTCAGCGCCGATGGCCGCCTGTTGGCCATCCTCGATTCCGGAGCCGTTCGCGTTTCCCTGGATTACGACACTTCCGGTAACCTGACCGCGGCCCACTATCGCGGCAAGCTGATCCAGTTCGGTTACGATTCCGCCAACCACATCAATTCCATTGCCGACGCCGCCGGCCGCACGGTCAGCTTCTCCTACACCTCGGACGGCCACCTTTCCCAGCAGACCAACGCCGATGGCGAGACCGTGGCCTACCAATACGATGGCTCCGGCAACCTGACCTCGATCGGCTACGCCGGCGGCGCCATCGCTATCGCCTACACCAGCGATCCGCCGTTCACATCCGTGGCCTCCGTGACCACGCCCGATGGTGCGGTCCGCCAGTACGACGTCCCTCGCACGCCCACCGAAATCCGCGTCAGAGATGGCAACGGCGATGCCAGTCTCTTCGTTTCCGATGCGGCCGGCCGGCTGCAATCGGTCACCGGCCCCACGGGCAGCCAGGTCTCCTACGCCTACGATGCCTCCGGCAACCGCATCAGCGCGACCAACGGAGCCGGTGAAGTCACCACGTTCACTTACGATTCCAGGAATAACCTGACCGGCATTAAGGACGCGGCGGGCAACAAATGGTCGGCCGATTACACCACCGCCGGTCCGGCCCATATCACCGACCCGAACGGCAACGTCTGGAGCCTGCAGTACGATGCCGCCGGAAACCTCACTGGCGTTACCAATCCCGCTTCTGGCGCCATTTCCGCCACACGTTCCGCATCGGAACAGCTTACCAGCATCACCGACGGCCGCGGCAACACCACCAGTTACACGTACAACTCCGGCGGCTTGCTGTCCACCTTCGTGGACGCGCTCAACGGCACGTGGACCTATAAATATGACGGCGCGGCCCGTGCCAGCAGCCGGACCGACCCGGGCGGCACCACCC
>Ga0209067_10000727_pt1 | contig 20770 bp, 20 predicted proteins | sample ColStrG_CSR_2013_FD_187199 | JGI IMG/M metagenome (GOLD analysis project Ga0209067, IMG submission 187199) | Freshwater sediment microbial communities in response to fracking from Pennsylvania, USA - Cold Stream Run_MetaG_CSR_2013 (SPAdes)... | ecosystem: Environmental > Aquatic > Freshwater >...
GGTCATGCCTGTCGAGTAGGTGCGCAGCGGCTCGTCAATGAAATCGCCAATGCCGGAGAACTCCACGATGTCGTCAAAGCGCTCGCGAACCTGGCCGCGGTTCAGGCCCAGCAGCGCAGCATTGACGCGAACGTTCTCGGCGCCGGTCAAGTCTTGATGAAAGCCCGAACCGAGTTCGAGCAGGGCCGCCACGCGGCCATCGACGATCAGCGTACCTTCGCTCGGAGATCATAGCCCGGTTGCCAGGCTAAGCAGCGTGCTCTTGCCCGCCCCGTTACTGCCCATCACCGCCAGGCTCTCGCCGTGTTCCACTGCAAACGAGACATCGCGAAGAGCATAAAACCGTTCTCGCGGTGCCCGCCGGGCCAGGTGCGAAAGCCGGTCTCGCAACAGCAGTTGGCCGGCATGGCGCTGAAAGTACTTCGAGACCTGTTGGAAAGAGATTACCGGCATATTCAGATATGCTCGTAAAATGCGTCCTTACCCCAGCGGAAAAACAAAAGCCCCAGGGCCAACATCATAAACGAGACGGCGCTTAATCTGACCAGCGTGGACGTCGGAGGCGGTATCGCCCCGAGCAGAATATTTCGCAAACAAAGCACCAGAGCGGCAACCGGATTGAGCTGGTACACTTCCGAGAATTTCTGCGGAATGATATCGAATGAGTAGAAAATCGGCACCAGCCAGAACAGGACTGTATTCGTCGACTCCACCACATACCGGGTGTCTCGAATGTACACGTTGAGCGTGGAGGTAACCAAGGCCAGGCCGCAAACGAATACGATTTCAAAAATCCAGACCAAAGGCAGCCACAACCACTGGATGTTCACATGCCCGCCGAAACCGAGGACAGCGAACACCAACAAAAGGATCTGGATCAGCAGATGCAGGCAATTGGACAGAACGGCGGCTACCGGTACAATTTCGCGCGGCATGGGCACGCGTTTGACGAGCCGCGCATTGTCCACGATCGACGTCGTCCCGCTGATCCAGGCGATGGTGAAGAAATTATAGGGCACCAGGCCGCACAGCACGAACACCGGGAAGTTCTTGATCCTCGGATTCGGGAAAACCATGGTAAAGACGAAAGTCAATACCCCCATCATCACGACCGGATTCAACACGGACCAAAGGACTCCCAGGGACATATTCCGGTAGCGAATCCGAAAGTCCTTCAGGACCAGGTTCTCGAGGAGGAAAACTGAGTTACCACGCCACATGATAGAAGAGCTTGCACGGCAAGCGTTGCGCCGCATGGCTCAACGCTAATGCTCTATTCTAAACCATTGCGTCTTCGACCGGTTCAGCTACAATTCAGCACCCAGTTGGCATGCGCCACTACTTGGCCGGCGGCCGCTGGCCCGCCCGCCTTTGCGGCGCAAAACCGTCCCAACGTGGATCCCCGGTCTGCCGGTAGTCTTTCGGCAACTTGTCCCAATCGGGGCGGGAGAGGCCGTTCAGGTCGTAAACCACTTTGCCGGCGCGCAGAGTCATTTCGCAAGTCAGTTTCTGGGTGGCCTGCAACCGCGCGCCGTACATATCGGTAAATCCGAATTTCCCGGTTTCCAGCTTCAGCACCGCCACATCGGCGGTTGCCCCCACCGACAGGTGGCCCAGTTCTTCCTGCTGAATCTCGCGGGCCGGGTTCCAGGTGGTCCGGCGGATTACTTCGTCCAGCGACATTCCCATGGCCAGGAATTTATCCATGACGTTCAGCATGTCCTTCATGCTGGAGTTCATGCTCGCGCCGTGAAGGTCTGTGGAGATGGAGTCGGGGATGAAGCCCTGCTTCATGGCCGGCACCGCGATGCGCCAGGCAAAACTACCGCTGCCGTGGCCCACGTCGAAGATGACGCCGCGCTTGCGGCCCTCGATCATCCCCTGATTCACGGTGCCGTTGTCGTCCAATTCGTGGCGCAGCCCGGAATAACAGTGCGTGTAGATGTCGCCCGGCCGGAGTTTTTTGGTCAGCAGTTCGCCGATCGGCCGCTCCGGGCGGTCCGAGCCGAAGTCCACCATCACCGGGATCTTGGCCAGCGTCCCGGCTTCGACCGCATGCTCCACGGGAGTCCATTCCGGGCCGGCATAGTGCGCGGTCTTGATACCCACGATCAGCCCCTTGTGGCGCAGCGCCATCTCCGCCGCCGGCGCGGCTTCCATGTCCGCCAGATTGTTCTCGTACTTGGCGCCGCGCATGCCGCTGCCCACGATGTTCAGAAAGACCAGCACGCGCGTCTTGGACCGGTCGATCACCTTGTCCTTGAAGTCCTCGAAATTCCGCCAGCCCGAGCAGCCCGCGTCGGCGACCGTCGTCACGCCCACGCGAAAGGTGAAGCCGTCCGGGTAGAGGCTGTTGTCGCCGGCATAGGAGTTCCGCTCGCCCGTTCCGGTGTAGACGTGGGCGTGGATATCGACCAGTCCGGGCGTGACGTACAGGCCGGCCACGTTGACCACTTTGAACGCCGAGGCCGGATCCAGATGGGCCGCCACGGCGGCCACGGCCCCATCCTTGATGGCGATATCGCGGACGGCGCTGATTCCATTCTTGGCATCGATCAGGTGGCCGCCCTGCAGCAGCAGGTCATAGTTTGGTGGGGAAACGCCGGGTTGGGCCAGCGCGCCGCCGGCCACGAAAAGAAAAGCGAGAGAGAGTCTCATAATTCCACTCACCGCGACAGATCGATCACCGCGTAGGTCTTCAACTGCGTGAGCGTGAACTCGGTGGCATCCGGCTCCACGCTGTAGTCCGCCAATTCGAGTCCCGCGCTCCCGGCCGCTGCCAACTGGTGCTTGGGATACTGGCCGAGCACGCGCACCCGAATGCCATCCACATTTCGCGTGGCACCGCTGTAGTTCACCAGGTGCAAACGCACGCGCCCCGCCGATCCGGTCAGGCGCGCAACCACCACCGGACTTCCGTAGATCCGCACGGAGCGCTTTTCATCGGTCAGATTGCCCCGAACCGCCTGGGCCACCACGCCCGGATTCTTGGCCTCCGTCAGCGGATACTCTTTCGTGCCGAGCTTGACCGTCAGCTTGAACCGGGGATCGGGCCGGGCAACGATCTCGAACAGCAGGTTCGTCCGCACCAGCATGTTCATCACCTCGCCGGCGGCGGGCGAACCATCGTCGACAAACCCGAAATCGGCCATCGGCGGCAGTGGATCCTGGTGGACGCCGCTCGAAAATTCGAGAATCTCGGCCAGCGGTTGCAGGCCCGCGGCATCGGTCGTGGCATCGACTTTGATGAGGGCGGCGGCGCCGAAACAGAGGGCCTCCGCGGCGGCGATGGCCGATGGTTTGCCGGTCACCTCGTAGTAGAACCGGCCTTTGGGATTGCGCAGAAATTTCCAGCCGTTCGAAACCAGCCACGGCGTGCGCGACGCCGAGGCTTGGTCCATGCGGTAGTTCACCGTTGGGATCAGCAGCTTCACCGCACCCTGCAAGTTGCCTGCCTCCGCCGAAATGCCGGAGACGGCCTTCCACTCCGCCAGCCGGGCGGCCGGCACTTGAATCTGTTTGATTCCCGCCTCGCGCAGCGCGGGAGCGGTATTGACGCCGCCTTCCCAGAAGAGTCCGGGTAAGGCGGCCAGCAATAAGAGCATCACAATTCGATTACCTTGAGATTGATTTTGGCCGCGTCATAGATGCCCAGGCCGAGTTTGGACGCATATTCCACGTGGCCCGGCTCGCGAATGTAGTGGTTGATGTTGGGGTCGGTATTGTCCTTGCCCAGGTGTTTCGGCGAGCGGTCCCAGAGGGTGACCGCGCCCTCGGCCTTGCGCTTCTCTTCAATCAGGTCGATCAGTTTGTGATCCATCGCCACCGGGTCAGTGCCGAACATGAGCTGTTTCGGGTAGAAGCGGAACCTGGCATGCTCGCTGAACGGGCCCGCGTGCCACACGCCGCGCAGGCCGTCCATGATATTCAATACCACGCGCGAGCGCACCGGTTCGGTGGCGGCCAACTCGCCGATGAACGAGAGGGTATTAGTCTTCTCGAAGCGGTGGGAGCGGTCCACGTTCGAAAAGTTTCCGTAAGCGATATTCTTCAGGCAACCAGTGATACCGGCCGCCTGGTGCTCCTTGGTGTTGGGCACGTTGACGATCTTGGTGAGCGTTTCCGACACCAGCCGCACCAGGTTCGACCGCGTGTCCTCCTCCCCGAAGAAGCTGGTTTCCACGTAGGTGCGCGGATCGTAGCCCAGGATGGAGCGGCGCGAAGCCTCGGCGGCCTGAACGTTGACACCCTCGGGCAGATACTTGGGGTAGCCCACGCTTTGCAACTGGTTATCAAAGCGCTCATAAACGTAAATCTGTTTGGCCGGCACGCCGACGGCCACGAGATTTTCGGCGATACCCGCCACGACCTCGGGGCTGGAGCGGATTTTAGGAGCGCCCGAGCAATTCACTTTGATGCCGACCACGTCGCCGGGAGAGATGAAGCGCGCCCAGGCATCTTCGGTGCGTGCGTCGCCGGTCAGCGCCTTGATGCCCGCGGCGAGCATCTGCTTGACCAGTTGCCGGTTCACCTGGTCGGAGGCGGAATCGATGGAGCCTTCGGAATGAACGCGGACCACCTGCCCCGGATAGGGTCCGGGCATGCCCAGTTGGCCCGTCCGTTGAAACCGTGTCACCCGGTGATAAACCGGTTCATCCACAGGGTTGCCGAGCAGCGGAGCGGCTGCGGCGACTTGCAGGAAGATTCGTCTGTCCACGGTGGTGAGTGTATACCCCTGCTTGGAGCCGCGTCAAATCAGTCTCGCCGTTCTTCGCGTCCGCCGTGTTTGTGTTTGTGTCCACCCCTCTGTCATGGCAACCCCCCTGTCATGGCCACCCCCCTTTCCCCCGGGCTCAAAATGTGATATGTTCCGGACCATTGAATTGGGCCCCGGACGTGACCGGGCTGGAAGGCCGCACTGTCCTTGGGCTCACACTGGCTGGAGTACTACCCTAGGAGGGGCTTAATGAGTACGGTCCTTAATCGGCCGCCCGCCGAGACTTACCCGTCTCTGGACGACCAAACCACGAAACCGCAATTCCCCGGAATCCCAACCACCTCGGACGGCGCCGGCATGGTGGTGTGGGTGGATACCCATATTACTCAGGGTGCCTGTGCTTACCCGATTACTTCGTCCACTACCATGGGCGGCGGTTACCAGGTCGAGGTCGCCAACGGGAAACGCAATCTTTGGGGCGAGGAACTGGCTTTCATCGAGCCGGAATCCGAACACAGCGCCGCCAGCACTTGCGAAGGATTCGCGGTCGCGGGCGGACGCGTGACTAACTTCACGTCCGGACAGGGCCTCATCCTGATGAAAGAGGTCCTCTACACGATCTCCGGCAAGCGCCTGCCGGTGGTCTTCCACATCGGCGCCCGCGCTCTTACGTCCCATTCCTTGAACGTTCATACCGGCCACGATGACGTGGTGGGCGTTGCCGATTGCGGTTGGGGCATTCTCTACGCCCGCAACGCGCAGGAGGCCGGCGACTTCGCGCTCATCACGCGCCGCACCGCCGAAGACACCGAAACCCCGTTCCTGAATGTGCAGGACGGCTTCCTCACCACCCACACCATCGAGAACGTTCTGCTGCCGGAGCCCGACATGATGAAGCAATACGTCGGCCACCCTTCACAGCGAATCCGCAACCTGATGGACCCGCAGATCCCGCTCATGTCGGGCGTAGTCCAGAACCAGGACAGCTACATGAAGGGTAAGATCGCCCAGCGCCGTTACTACGATCAGGTCCTGCCCGCACTCAAGAAGGCGATGCACGAGTTTTATCTGATTACCGGCCGCCGCTACGATGTCGTGCTGCCCTATCGCCTGGAAGACGCCGAATATGCCATCGTCGGCTCCGGTTGCATGATGGAGACTGCGGAAGCGGCCGTGGATTACATGCGCGAAAAGCTGGGGATCCGGGTCGGGTTGCTCCACATCACCAGCTTCCGTCCGTTCCCCTCGGTGGATATCGTGCGCGCCCTCCGTCACGTCAAGGCAATCTCCGTGCTGGAACGGCTGGACATCCCGCTGATGCAATCGAATCCGCAGGTCTGCGAAATCAAGGCGGCCTTCGCCGACGCCATGGCCGGCGCTCCGGGATACCCGCAGCTCGCCCGCATGCCGAAGTTCACCGGCGGCTCCGCGGGCATGGGCAGCCGCGACGTCCGGGCCGGCGATTTCATCGCCATCGTGGAGAACATGCGCAGCCAGCAGCCGCGCCCCTACTATTGTGTGGGTGTCAAGCACCCCACCGCGCTGCCCATCACGCTCGACCCCGACGTGCGCTCCCCTGGTTCGTTCTCCATGCGCGGCCACTCCGTGGGCGGTTACGGATCGGTGACCACCAACAAGGTGATCGCCACCATTGCCGGGGAAGTCTTCGGCATGGATGTGCAGGCCTACCCCAAGTACGGCTCCGAAAAGAAGGGCCTGCCCACCACTTACTATCTGACCATCGCCCGTCAGCACATCCGCGTCCACTCCGAACTGGAGCACGTGGAATTCGTGGCTCTCAACGACGTCAATGCCTTCAACCTGGAGAACCCGCTCATGGGTCTTTCCGAGGGCGGCATGGTCTTCGTGCAGAGCCAGACGCCCAATCCCGCCGAAATCTGGGCTGCCATCCCGGCCTGGGCCCGCAAGGCGATGTGCGAAAAGAACGCGCGCCTCTTCGCGCTGGACACCGTGGGGATCGCGCAAAAGGTCTCTTCCCGCGCCGATCTCCAGCAGCGCATGCAGGGCATCGTGCTGCTGGGCATCTTTCTGCGCATCACGCCGTTCCAGGCCGAGTTGGCGCTGAGCGATGAGGAGGTCTTCCGCGGCGCGGAGAAGTCGCTCCGCAAGTATTTCGGCAAGCGAGGCGAGCGGGTGGTGCAGGACAACCTGGAGGCCGTGCGGCGCGGCTACCGGGAAGTGATCGAGGTGCCGCGCGATGTGATGCTGTCAACCGCGGAGGCCGATACGGCCAACGCCGCTCTAAGAGTGATGTAGGAGAGGACTGAACTCAATGCTGGAAACCATGACCTACGAAGCTCGGTTCGAAGACATTCGGGCCAACGTGGTGGACATCGCCGACTTCAACGAGCGCGTGGTCGGCGCATACAACAGCGGCATGGCGGATCGCGGCCTGCCCGCCGACGACCAGTCTGCTCGCAGCGTGATTCCCGCGGGCACTGGGGCGCTCCGCGACTTCAGCTACATCGCCCCCGATATTCCCGAGTTCATCGGGCCCAACTGCGTCGGCTGTATGGATTGCGTCACGCAGTGTCCCGACACAGCCATCCTCGCCAAAGTCGTCGAGCCCGCCACGCTCGAAGAGCGTCTCGCCGCGATCCCCGATGAATCGCAGCGCCAATCGATGGCCGCGCAGTGGAGCATTACCAATAAGTACTTCAACGTCCCCGAAAAGAAAGGTGTGGGCGGCGGCAAGTTCGGCATCTTCATCGACCCCACCAAGTGCAAGGGGTGCGCCGAGTGCGTGGACGCCTGCGGCGATCACGATGCGCTCAAGATGATACGCAAGAACAGCGACAACATGCAGTGGTATAAGCGGGCCTTCGACATGTACCGATCCATGCCGGAAACGCCCGCCAAGTTCATCAATGAGCGAGCGCTGTCCGACATGATGCTGGCCGAGCGATCGCTCCTCTACGTGGGTGGCGCCGGCTCTTGCATGGGATGCGGCGAAGCCACCGCGCTCCGCATGATGCTCGCCGCCACCGGCTTCCTGTACGGCCAGGAAAACATCGGCATGGTGGCCGCCACCGGCTGTAACACCGTCTACACGTCCACCTACCCCTACAATCCTTACAAGGTTTCGTGGACCAACTCGCTATTCGAAAACGCGCCGGCCGACGCCATGGGTGTGCGCGCGCGATGGGATCAGCTTGGCTGGCAGAACAAGCGGCTCTGGATCGTGGGCGGCGATGGTGCCATGAACGACATCGGCTTCCAATCGCTCTCCCGCATGATGGCGTCGGGCGCGGACATCAAGGTACTGGTTCTCGATACCCAGGTCTATTCCAACACCGGCGGGCAAGCCTCCACCAGCTCCTTCAAGGGCCAGGACGCCAAGATGAGCTTCCACGGCAGCGCCATCTCAGGCAAGAAGGAAAACCGTAAGGAAATAGCCTCCATCTGCATGATGCACAAGGACGTCTATGTGGCGCAAACCACCTGCGCCCACATGAACCATTTCTACAAGGCGGTGATGGAGGCCAACCAGTTCCCCGGCCCCGCGCTCATCAACGTCTTCACCACCTGCCAGCCTGAGCACGGCGTAGGCGACAACATGGCCGAGCACCAGGCCAAGCTCGCCGCCGACTCGCGCAGCTTCCCGGTATTCATTTACGACCCGCGCAAGGGCTCGCGCTTCAGGGAGCGCCTGAGCCTGGTGGGCAATCCCAACGTGAAGGAAGATTGGTACGTCCATCCCAAGACCGGCGAGCAGATCGATTTCGTGTACTTCGCCCGATCCGAAGGCCGTTTTGCGAAGCATTTCGACAAAGAAGGCAACCCCTCGGCGACTCTAATGGCCGCGCAGCAGGATCGTCTGGAGAACTGGCGCATGTTGCAGGACCTGGCTGGAGTCAGGTAGAACCAGCGCCCGCGGGCGCACTGCCACGTAGCAGGAGGTAAGGAATGTTTCAACTGGAAGATCTCGCGGAGGTCGTGAGAGACCTTCAAAAACGGGGCGTGGATGCCATCCACGAATTTGTTTATTGCCCTCACGGCTGCCTGGAGGGCATGGATGTGGGCGAAGACTTCTTTCCGCTTTGGGAGTTGAACCTCCCGGAGAATCAGGAGTTCGTCGCCCAACGGGATTTTGCAGCCATCAAGGCCCGCCGCAGCCCGGATTGGTCGGTCGAGCCGCCCAAGCACAGCTAGCGGGGTTTGCCGGGATACAGTAACGGGGTGACGCAATGACGGAAACGATAGGTTGGATTCTGAAGAACAAGAGCGGCAATATCTGGTCTATCGCGCCGGATGACACCGTGTACGATGCGCTGGCCATGATGGCGGAGCGGGAGGTCGGCGCGCTGTTGGTGATGACCGGCGGAAGGCTGGTGGGGATCGTCTCCGAGCGCGACTACGCGCGCAAGATCATCCTGCAGGGCCGGTCCTCGCGGGAAACCACCGTGCAGGAGATTATGACCGGCGAGATGTATACGGCTGCGCCCGACGACACGATCGACGAGTGCATGCGGGTCATGACGCATCACCGCATCCGCCACCTGCCGGTTTTCGAGAGCGGCCAACTGGTGGGCGTGGTATCGATCGGCGATCTGGTGAACGCGATCATCTCCGAGCAGGCGCGGACCATCGACCATCTGCATACGTACATTGGAGCGAATTACCCGGCGTAACGCAACTCTTACTCCGACCTCAGCGCGGTCATGGGGTCGATCTGCGAAGCCCTGCGGACGGGCAGATATCCGGCCAGTGCCGCCACCGACGTCAGCACCATCGTCATGGCGGCAAACGTTAGTGCGTCGCCGGGCTTCACCCCGAAAAGCAGCGATTCCAGGTCCATGTCGCTTTCGACCGGCCAAGGAGTATTTCCGCAACAAGCCGCGGCGATCCATGCGCCTATGTGGTGGCGCCAAAGGTGAAGAAGCTCCGCGAGAAGTTCGTGGCGAAAATGCGTTTGTGGCTTAAACCATAACTTTGCCGTTTGGCAACGTTATGGTCTATTTGGAGGTGGGCGGAGGTACCAGAACGAAGCGCAAAGAACGGCGATTCCTAAACCCTTGGCGAAGGAGGATCTATCGCCGGAAACCGGGGTTTGGGACCACCGCGGGCCAAGGTCCGAGTCGGGGACAAACCGTCAACTTGGCCGCCAGTTTCCGAAAACCCGTTTAACTGCCCGCAGTCGCGTACACTGCGCCAGTACTTGTACGGCATGCCGGACAATAATGTCGGAAGCTGGTAACGCGCGTTCGTCGGATGTCGTCTTTCGCCACAAAAGACAACCCGAAGTGTGGATACCGAATGAAATGGAAGGAGTAGCCGGGGCCTGGTTCACCAGAGCGGTTTTCCGCGTCCGCTCCGCAGGGATAACGTCTTACCACCGATCACGATCTCAGTAGCAATTAGCAAATCGTCATCGGATGATGCGACACGGTACCCCTTCAAGGCGATCGGAGTTCCCTCATTCAGCGTCAAGCCGTTCTGCTTCAAGAAGTCGGCCGGGCATAGTCGGATGAGGACCGTGCTCCCCGCCGTTTTCAGCCAGACCTCAACGATACCGGTCGCCGATGGCGGATGAGCGATCTCTGAGATAGTCCCTTTGAGGTTTTCAATCGGAGCGGAGGATTGTTGCGTTGACGGCCCAACCCGCCCGCAGTCCGCGCAGCAGTGGTGGTCGCCACAATAGTGGTGGTCGTATCCGTGGCAGTCGTGAGCCGCAGCGGGAGCGGCCGCCAGGAGCGAACCCAAGAGAATTACGGGGCAATAGTTCATATCGTACCTATCTGTATTTCACATCTATATTCGCGCTTTTGTTACCCTAATGCAAGGGGTACCCAAGATGCCCTCATCGACGAAGACTTCCATGGCGCGCAAGCCCGACTGCCCGAGACACGGCAAATATCCATGCACTTGCGGTATGGGACACCTGTACCGATTCGTGGAGCCCGTTATTCTGTTGCTACTGAAGCAAAAAGGTGACGCGCACGGATACGAACTCGCAGGCGACATTGCGGAGTACGCATTGACAGATAATCGGATCGAAACCGCTGCTCTATATCGAACTCTGCGAGCCCTTGAGAACAATGGATATGTCGTATCCAAATGGGACGTTGCGGGCAGCGGTCCTGCGCGTCGCGTCTACCGGCTCTCGTCTGCCGGAGTCGAACACCTTAACGAATGGCTGGCCATCCTTGAACAGATGTCTAAATCGATGACCGCATTCGTAAGGCGCGCTCGTGCTGACATGGGCGTATGAATCCTACCCTTTTGTCGCCTTCCACCCTAAAGTGAGACAGTCGGGTACTTCCTCGAAAGTGGTGTTACCGGAAACTGGCTGTCTGTCAACTGGCCGTGTCACGCGCATCGCTGATATCTGCCGTCGAGGATCTATCCTCACAATTAAGTACCGGCCAATCTGTCCGCGCCGCAGCTTTCAATGGCTTATATCACAGCGTTCCGGGGCGGGGAGTGACAAACCTGTTTCCGGACGGGGAACGGGGAGCAGGGCCGCATTAACGCTCGTGATATAACGGAAAACGTTATACTATAGACAGTTGATCAGAAGCTTCGCAGACAAGGATGTCCGGGCACTCTTCGAGACCGGAAAGTGCCGCCGCTGGAATTTCTTTGCTCGCGTCGCGGTACGCAAGCTGGTCCAGATCGATACGGTCGCCACGCTGGATGAGCTGAATGTGCCTCCGGGGAATCGGCTGGAGGCTCTCAAGGGTGGCCGGAACGGGCAACATAGTATTCGTATCAACGATCAATGGCGCATCTGTTTCCGCTGGGAAAGTGACGGTGTCCATGACGTAGAAATCGTCGATTATCACTGAAAGAAGGGGAACTTAAAAATGAGCATCACGCGTCCTGAAGGTGGCTGGAAGATCTCGCGCACGCCGGTTCACCCGGGCGAAATGCTTCGCGAGGAGTTCATGAAGCCGCTCGGAATCTCGATCAACGGCCTCGCTCTGGAACTGCACGTCCCGGTTACCCGCATCAGCGAGATTGTCAATGAGCGCCGCGGCATTACGGCTGATACGGCATTGCGGCTGGCGCGGCACTTCGGGACAAGCGCCGAGTTCTGGTTGAATGTGCAGAAGGACTACGAACTGATCCTGGCTCAGCAGAAGTCGCTGAAGACGATTGAGAAGCAGGTCAGGCGGCGCACAGCCGCGTGAGCGTGAGCGGGGGTGGGCCTCTCGCCCAGCAAGAAGAAGTTCTTCCCCGCTTACTCCGACCTCAGCGCGGTCATGGGGTCGATCTGCGAAGCCCTGCGGGCGGGCAGATATCCGGCCAGTGCCGCCACCGACGTCAGCACCATCGTCATGGCGACAAACGTCAGTGCGTCGCCGGGCTTCACCCCAAAAAGCAGCGATTCTAGCAACCGCGCGACCGCGGCCGCGCCCACTACGCCCAGCAGGCATCCGGCCGACGCCAGCCCCACCGTCTCGCGCAAGACGCGGAACTGCACGTGACCCGCCGATGCCCCGAGCGCCATGCGAATGCCGATCTCCTGAGTCCGCTGGTTCACGGAATACGAGACCACGGCGTAGATCCCGAGCGACGCCAGAAACAAGGCCAGCAGCGCGAAGGCGCCCAACAGCACCACCACAAAGCGGCGTGGTGATACCGCCCGGTCCACCACATCGTCCAGCGTGCGGAACTCCGCAGTGGGCAGGCTGGCATCGATGCGCCGCAAGGCCGTCCGCACGCTCGGGGCAACGGCTTCCGGCGCCAGCTTAGTGCGCACCACCAGTTCCATCGAACTCATACCGGCCTGTGTTACCGGGAGGTACAATTCCGAACTGCCGGCCTGCTCCAGGCTGCTGTGGCGCACATCGCCCACTACCCCCACCACGCGCCACGGATCTTTGCCGAAGACGAAGGCCTCCTTGCCTAACGGGTCCTCGCCAGGCCACACCGAGCGCGCCAAGGTCTGGTTGATGACGATGACGCGCTGGCTATCGGCGCGATCATGCTCGCTGAAATCGCGGCCGGCGCGCAGCGGAATCTTCATCGCCGGTATGTAACCCGGGCTGACGATGCGCGGAAAGGCCAGCGGAATCTGTCCCTGCGGATAGGTATGTCCTTTGGCCCGGAGGCCCCAGCTTCGGTTCCGTCCCAGCGGCAGGCAATCGGTCACGCCCGCCGCTTCCACTCCCGGCACGGCCTCGACGCTGCGCAGCAGCGAATTGTAGAATGACGCCAGTTGCGTATCGGTTTTGAACCGGTTGCCGGTTTCGATGGTCCACACGGCCGCGCGCGCCGGCTGGAAGCCCAGGTCGACATCCAGGACCCGCAGGAAACTGCGCATGAGCAGACCCGCGCCAACCAGCAGAATGCAGGCCAGGGCGATTTCCGAAACTACCAGCGCTCCCCGCACCCACGTGCCGTGGCGGCCCTGGCTGGAGCCGCGGCTGCTGTCCTTCAAGGCTTCGTGCACGGCGGCGCCCGATAGTTGCAGTGCCGGGGCGAGCCCGAACAGCAACCCTGTCGCCAGGGCGGTGAGCGCGGTGTAGAGCAGCGCGGCGCCATCCACCCTCACCGAATGCAGCAAGGGAATATTCATGGCGCGCAGCCCGCTCAACGCGCGCGTCGCTGCGAACGCGAGTACGAGCCCGAACACCGCACCGCACAAGGAGAGCACCATGCTTTCGGTGAGCATCTGGCGAATCAGCCGCCCGCGCCCCGCCCCTAACGCCGTCCGCACGGCGATCTCTTTGCGCCGTGCGGCCGCACGCGCCAGCAGCAGGTTGGAGAGGTTGGCGCACGCAATCAGCAGCACCACGCCCACGGCGCACAGCAGAACCACCAGGGCGCGCCGGAAGCGGCCGCTCACCTGTTCCTGCAAGCCGCTCATCCTGGCGCCAAACTTCCAACGGTCCTTCTTGGAGGCAAGAATCTGCGCATCGAGCAGGTCAAACTCGGCCTGGGCCTTCTGCATCGTGGCGCCCGGCTTGAGTCGCCCGATCACCGCCAGCGTGTTGCCCCAATGATCGGTCTCATCCGCAATCGGAAAGGGCGTCAGCATGTCCACCTTGGACCCCGGCGTGAAGACGGACGCGAAATCAAAGGACTCCGGCATCACCCCAACCACGGTGGTGGCCTCGTCATTCAGCGTGATCTTCCGCCCAATGATGGCCAGGTCCCCGCCGAAGCGGCGTTGCCAGAGGCCATAGGTGAGAATCACAGCCTTCGGTCCGTTCCACTTGCATTCCTCCGTGTCGAAGGTGCGCCCGCGCAGGGGCGACACGCCCAGCAGGTCGAAGAAATTTTGCGCCACGCCGAAACCCAGGAGCCGTTCCGGCTCGCCGGCTTCCTTGAGGGTGTAGCTGCCGTAATCCGAAAAAGCGAAGTAGGCGGTGAGGTCCTCGAACGACTGGTTCATGGCGCGCCAGTCGCGGTAGTTGGCAACCCTCGTGGTCTCCCCCGAAAGCCCGCTGTGGCCCGTGTTCGCGATCCACACCAGGCGCCCGGAGTCGCGGAAAGGAAGCGGTCGAAGAAGCAGGGTGTTCACCACGCTGAAGATCGCCGTGTTGGCGCCGATGCCGAGACCGAGGATCAGCGCGGCCACGGCACAAAAGCCGAAGTCCTTGCGCATGGCACGCAGTGCGTAGCGCAGATCCTGCAGCAGTTGGTCCATATGATAGTGATACTACGCGGCGCCGGATTGGTTACGCGAAAATCGAAAAACCGGCTACTCTGAGGGAATGACGAACCAAGAAATCGCGACGCTGGGTGGGGGCTGCTTCTGGTGCCTGGAAGCGGTCTACGACGAAATGCAGGGCGTGCTTTCCGTGGAATCCGGCTACATGGGGGGCCACGTGGCCAACCCGGATTACCGCTCGGTTTGCACCGGGACGACCGGTCACGTGGAGGTGGTCCAGGTCACTTTCGATCCGGCAATCACGACGTATCGCGAGATCCTGGAAGTCTTCTTTGCGATCCACGACCCTACGTCAGTGGACTGCCAGGGCAACGACCACGGGCCACAATACCGCTCGGCGATCTATTATCACAGCCAGCAGCAGCGCGAGATCGCCACGAACCTGATTGCCGAACTGAATGCCGAAGGCATTTGGCGCAGCCCGATCGTCACCGAGGTGCGGCCTGCGGTCCCGTTTTACATGGCGGAGGACTACCACCAGGAATATTTCCGCAACAATCCGCGGCAACCATACTGCGCCTATGTGGTGGCGCCGAAAGTGAAGAAATTCCGCGAGAAGTTCGTGGCGAAAATGCGTTCTGTGACCTAAGCCATAACCTTGCCGTTCGGCAAGGTAATGGCTTAATCGACCATCCCAATCCAGAGGCGACTCAGTAAGGTTCGACGGTCTGGGGGCGCGTCAATCCCTCGCGCAGCGGAATCCAATTTTGTCATCCTTCGCTGGGAATGCATAGTCATGGCGTCGTGATACGCGAATTTCAGAGGCATCTTCCCGCCAAGAACCGCCCCGCGCGATATGCCGGTCGCCAAACGCGGCACCTGGAGGATCGTGTAGAGGGCTCAGCCGGTAATAGTTCTCATCGTAGCGGTCGTTGACCCACTCCCACACATTCCCGAGGGTATCGTAGAGTTGGAATTGGTTTGCGGGCTTTAGCCCCACGTCATTCGGAGCTTGGGAATTGTCGGCGTACCATGCGACGCCGTCTGGATTTCCGTACCTGGCGCTCTTATTGCCAGCCCGGGCCGCATATTCCCACTCCGCCTCGGTCGGTAATCTGCCGCCCGCCCATCCACAGTAGGCCCGGGCCGTCGACCAGGAGACTCTGACCATTGCCATTCGATCATCCTGCCAACCCCGGTTAAACGGCGGCTCCATGGGCATTTGGCGACCGTCCGTCGAATATACGAACCTCTTGAATTCACCTACCGTAACTTCGGTGCGCATCATCCAAAAGCGTTTGGTCATTATTACCCTATGAGGCGGCAGTTCGTTCGGTTTGCACTCAATGTCGCCCTCCGAGCAGCCCATCATGAATTCACCCGGGAGAATCTCAACATAATTTGTATAGTCGTGCTTCTTCACAGGCTCCCCCTCCCCGCTGAACCCGGGCCAATAGTGGCGGCCTATGGCTCCGCCGCAAGCTATCAGCAGCATCAGTACAACTACGCGAGTGAGCAAGTAGCGCCAATTTGAGATGATTGGTCCGCTACTCACCTCTTCTTTAATGACGGATCCCTGTAGAAACGGAATCCATGTGTCGCGATAATTCAGATCATAAAAATAGTCGGAATGGCCGAATTGAGGCCGGTACTGCTGAGTGAGGGCTGGACTGGGATTATCAAATCCGCGGAGACCCGATTGACCGGCGTCTGGTACCACCCATTCCACCACTCGCGCCCAGAAATCGTTGCCTCCATACTGGTTCAAAACTGCTCTTGCGTTCCCGGATTGAATGCATGTCTGCCAAGGGTAGGAGCGGGCCACAATTGCCCCGCAAAAAATGATGCGATCGAATTTGATCTCCGGGTATTTTGCGATCGCGCCCGCGACTATGTAAGAGCCGAGGCTATGAGCGATGATTGACGGACAAGTTGCGCGTAGGCGATTGCATTGCCGGGTATATTCGTCGCGGAACCACTGGATCTTCTTGCTGCGGGAAGGGCTGAAGAGTAGTTGAAGGGCCAAGAAGTAGCCGTAGTCTAGTGGCACGGTCACGAAGCCAGCCTGACCCAGGAGTGGGACGATGTCTTTCTGCCACTTTCCACGAGTTTTGATCCCATGTATCGAGATAACGTACCGAGAAGTCTTGATGACGAGGTTGTGCAGAGCATCTAGAAGACGCGCGTAGCCTCCCGAACTGAAGTAGTCGACGGCCATGAACATCACCAAGGAGGCGGGAATCGCGGAAGAATCAAGCCGGAGCGGAAGAATTGCCGGGGATTGATCATCACTGGTTCTGTGAAGTTCGAGCGCGCGCTCGATTTCGCCGACAAATTGTCCGTAGCGAGATGTCGAATGCTGGGAAACGCAAAACAAGAATACGTCGGCGCTTTGGAGCGCCTTGTCCATCTCCTCGCGCCATTTGGAGGAGCCTCTCACGCTGATTTCACAGAGCCATGGTTCGAAACCATTGTCACCAAGGCGCTGGAACAGCGTGTCGGCTGTCGTCTGATCTTCCGAAGCGTGGCTGATGTAGATCTTGAGAGGATGATCCGGCACCGTGGGTATAGTATAGCTGGACTGTTGAGGCGCCAGGCGGCCTGCTGTTGCTCTCACCGGACGCTGGGTGTGGCGTAGTCTTGACCGTAGGAGCCGCAGTGTGTAAGCGAATCATTAGCCCCGGCACCCAACTCCGACGCTCAGCGAGCCAGCCAAGTTGCCTCATAACGCCCGTTGTTGATATCTGGTCGGCCACGCCAAGATTTTTCGCAATGCTGGTCCGGCACACCAGCGCGGAGCAGGGTGTCACGCGTGTTCAGACTGTACGGATCGGTCTCCCGCGCCATCCAGAGGATGCCCGTCTGGTGAAACAGCATCTGACCGGCAACGCCTGATCCGGCAGGAACCATTCATAACGGATACCGGCAAGATGGAATGCCCGGTTGGCTGCCTTCCGCCCGGAGCAGTCCGGCGGCAAAACCCGGCGGGAAACCGCCGGTTCTTTGGCATTCTTGAGCGATTGATGTCTCACCTACGCTAAGGCAACGCTAAGGCGAACTCGACAGCCGCCACGGCGTGAATCCTGGTGGAATCGTGCACCGGCAGGCTCGCATCCGCTTGCTGGATAAAGAAGTCCGATCTCCGTGCAGCCCAGGATCACCGACTCCGCGCCTTCTTCGGCCAGGCGTCGAATGGCGGTCTTGAATCGGTCGCGCGAATCTTCGCGGATCACTCCGTGACAGAGCTCGGTGTAGATCACGTCGTGAATCATCTGCCGGTCGACGGCCGACGGCACGATGGTCTCGATCCCAAAATGCTGCCGGAGCCGATCCGAGTAGAATGTTTGCTCCATCGTGAACCTGGTTCCGAGCAGGCCGGCGCGCCGCTGCCCCGAACGTTGGATCGCCTGTCCTATCGCATCGGCAATGTGGAGCAGCGGAATTCGCACGGAGCTGGTAATACAATCGGCCAACTTGTGCATGGTGTTCGTGCACAACACCACGAAGTCCGCTCCGCCCCGTTCGAGTTGGCGCGCCCGATCGGCCAGTATGCCGCCGAGCTGGTCCCACTGCCCGTCGTGCTGCAAGCGCTCCACCTCGGCAAAATCCACCGTCACCAGGATGCTGGGTGCGTTGTGTTGGCCGCCAAGACGGCGCTTGGTCTCCTGGTTGATCAGGCGATAGTATTCCGCCGACGATTCCCAGCTCATCCCACCGATCAGCCCGATGGTTTTCATACGCCTGATTTCGCTCCAGCCTGCTTCCGGCGGTCCAGCCAGAAGGCAATCGCACTCATCGCCGGCGGCACGACGAGCCAACTGGCGATTAGCCCCCCTCGCGCCGGTACCGCGGTCGCTCCGGCCTGACCCGCGATGAGAAACGTGGTTAGGGCGGCAATGTAGACCGCCATCCCGACCCATCGGTTCGAGCCGCCGGTTCTGGCAGCAAATCGGTAAACCCACAGCGCCAGCACCGCCATCGCTGCCTCGATGGAGAGTTCCAGCGGGAGGTGACGCCACAATCCCAACCCGAACGCCGGTCCAGTGTTACCGGCCAGGGGCAGCCCTTTCACGTGCACGATTCCGTCGAGCAGAAAATGCGACAGCACTGCAATTGTCACCACCACGACGGCTGTCCGGCGTCTGGTAAGGCCCCATGCGGCCAGTCCGGCCAGCAACGCCCACGCGACATCCGGCAATAAGCCGTGCGACCAAGGGAAGGTGAACAGAAGGTAGTGAAGGTTCGTGTAGTCGTTGGGAATTGCGTAACTCTCGATTCCAGCCAGCACGAACCATCCGAGCAGGAAATCGGGCAATAGTGCGGCGAAGATCAGCCAGCCTGCATTGATCCGGCGATCCAGGCGCTGCAGACCCAGTCCCACCGCAACGTGCCCGATTCCCATACTTACGCCGTATATCCGGCGTCAATGGCAAGATCCGCGCCGGTGATGCGCGCCGACCGGCCGCAGCTTAGGAAGACGATGGCATCGGCAATCTCTTCGGGAAACGCCATTCGCTGAACCGAGGGTTGCCGAACCAAATCTTTCCAGAATGGCATGCCGAGCCACATGGGTAAGACTGCCGCGGGTGAGACAGAGGCGTTAACTCCCGACGCCGACGCGACCACAACAATGCTCCCCTTCTTTACGGCGCGTGCGGCGTATTTCAGGCTCAGGAACACCCCGTCCAGGTTCACCATGATCACGCGATGCCAATCATCGATGCTGGTCTCCATGATCGAGCTCGTTTGCGAAACACCCGCGCACGCGACGAGCGCATCGAGTGGGCCCGCTCGTTCCAGAAGCCTATCCCAGTCCCCCGGATTGGTTATGTCCAAATGGAGCTCGATCGCGGCTCCGCCATTTGGGCAGGTCGAATCGGCGTACGTGAGGTCGGCTGCAATCACCTTGACGCCCTCCTGAAGGAATGCCGACACGGCGCTCTTGCCGATTCGCGAAGCCGCTCCGGTCACGAGGGTACGGTTGCCGGACATGCGCATGATCAAGATCAGTCTATCTCACCAAATTCGATTGAGCTGCTACTTCTGCGGACCTTCACGGCCAGGATGAAAAGCACAGCCAGGAATGGCCGTGTCACATGCGCAGGGCGTCGGCGAGGGCTCTATTCCCGCGGACGCGCCAGATCTTCGAATCCAGGATGTAGTGAGTGAAGGGCAGTCCCCAGACGGCCGCCTTCATGTAGGGGCTGGGCAGGAAACGGGTGGGGGCGACGGCCAAGACCAGATTGAGCAGAACGGCAGCGCCGAAATAGTAGACTACCCGGCGGGCCAGGATGCCGGCGAGACCGGAATCGGTCTCGGGTTCCGACTCGGCGTAGCGATTGCGGTTGTGAAACCACATCAGGCGGTGATACTGAAAGCTGTGAAACAGGCCGAGGACAATGCCGGCGCGCATCACACCTTCCGCCGGGTGCGCGGCGGCTTGGCCGAAGGCGATCCATTGCAGCGGCACGACCGCCAACATGAGCATCAACTTGGGCGTATTTGGCGGTTCGCCCCGTTTCCATTGGTTCCACTGGCGGAGCAGCCAGGCGGCGGCTAGCAATCCATATCCAATCAACAGTAGGGCATTGAGGCGCTGCACGGCAGGCAGTGTCGGCAGGACCGTGAAGAAGTTGCGGACGGCGAATTGGCCGAAGGGCAGCATCAAGGATGTCAGCAGGAACCAGCGGTCCAGCAGGAAGCCGGTGCGGTCGCGCTCGCGGGCTTTGTGCTTGTAGAGCATGACGAAGCCAAAGTGCTGCTTGGCGATGTGGTAATGCAGCCAGGCGATGGCGAATATGTAGAAGAAGGATTCGGCTCCGGCGGCCACCAGCGCGGGGCCCAGCATCACTGCCGGCACCACGACCCATACCCACAGCCCGAGGCGGTGGCGCTCGGCCGGGTCGAAGTAGGTGCGGGTCCAGGTGGCCAGCACGTGCGGGCCGTCGATGCCGAGGAGCCAGATCAGATACAGCGGGGTCAGCGGGAAACCGGCGGCCATCAGGGCCAGCACGGCGTAGCTGACGAGTGCGGGACCGATGAACCAGGTGAGGTCCTCCCGGCTGCTGATGATCCAGTTCGCGACGACAGGTTGTGGGAGGCGGATGGACTGCGAACTCACGGCGACAGCTCCGGCTGAGACCACTATCCGACGGGCGCACTTGCGATGCAACGTATACCAAAGGTAACGTGGAAAGGTTGCTGACAGGCCAAATGCCTGCCCACCTCATGAAACTGCCCAGGGTCTATCCGATTCTCGACGCGGAATCGCTCGCGCGGCGGGGGCTGACGCTGGAGAGGGCGGCCGGGGCGCTGCTCGAAGGCGGCGCAGGGATTTTGCAGATCCGGCAAAAGGGACACTGGGGGCGCGAGTTTTTCGACGCGGCCCGCGAGGTGGCGCGATTGTGCCGGGAGGCCGGGGGGGAACTGATTGTCAATGACCGCGCCGATTTCGCCCTGCTGCTGGGGGC